>Ga0070739_10000315_pt1 | contig 97734 bp, 99 predicted proteins | sample Coa_R1_7_FD_66445 | JGI IMG/M metagenome (GOLD analysis project Ga0070739, IMG submission 66445) | Surface soil microbial communities from Centralia Pennsylvania, which are recovering from an underground coalmine fire - Coalmine... | ecosystem: Environmental > Terrestrial > Soil > Unclassified ...
TCGGAACCTCCTTTGTGTCGATGTTCGGAGTTCGTTTTGGAATATATTTATCATACCCGATTGATTGGAGGGTGGGAAGCGGATTTTGTGATGGAGGATCGTTTGACAACCGACTCGCACTTTCCATATCATCAAGAGATTGGATACGTCGGCTTTGCCGAAACAAGTAGGAGGGGATCACGATGATCACAGTCATGGGTGCTACGGGAAAGACGGGAGGGGCGGCTGCGGAACGGCTCCTCTCCGCGGGAAAAAAAGTTCGAGCGATCGGCCGTTCCGCCGATCGGCTCCAGGCGCTGGTAAAGAAGGGGGCCGAAGCGGCGGTCGGCGATGTCAACGTGGGGCCGTTCTTAGCCGCCGCGTTTCAAGGGGCGGAGGCGGTCTATGTCATGATCCCTCCCGACTATGCTCAGCCCGACTTGAGAAAATATTATAATCGCGTCGGTGAAACAATCGAGGGGGCGCTGAAGCAATCGGCTGTCCGAAAGGTTGTCTTCTTGAGCAGCCTCGGCGCCGAATTGCCGGCGGGGACCGGTCCGATCCTGGGGCTGCACGATCTGGAGGAGCGGTTTCGGAAACTCAACATCGATCTGCTGATTCTTCGCCCGGGCTATTTCTATGACAATCTTTATTCGTCGTTGGGGCTGATCAAGCATCAGGGGGTTAATGGAGGAGCGATCAAGCCGGATGTTCCGGTGGCGATGACCGCCACGCAGGATATCGGGGCGGCGGCGGCCGATGAATTGGCCGGCGGTCAATTCAAGGGAACGGTGGTGCGCGAGTTGCTCGGTCCCCGCGACTACACGATGGCGGAGGCGACACGGATTCTCGGTGGAAAGATCGGAAAACCCGATCTGAAGTATGTCCAGTTTCCCGATGCCGACTTCGCGAGGGCGCTCATGCAGTTTGGTTTCTCCCAAGGTGCGGCGAACGCGTTTGTGGAGATGTCGCATTCCTTTAACGAAGGGAAGATCCGATCGCTCGAAGGCCGCAATCCTCGGAATACGATGCCGACCCCCTTGGAGACCTTCGCCGATCAATGGGCCGCCGCTTATCGGGCGATGTGAGCCATGGAATGAATTGTAGCCGACGCGCAATGCTCGGTTTCATCGTGGCCGCCGCCGTCGCCTTGTTGACAGGATGTCGACCGGGCGCCGGTCCCGAATGGTGGCGGCGTCTCTGGTCTCGGAAGCGGGCGGGCGCATCGGTTCCTCCTTGCATCGTCCGGCCTGAGCAGACGGAGGGTCCTTATTTCGTCGACGAGCGGCTCCACCGCTCCGACATTCGGTCCGATCCCTCCGACGGTTCAGTCAAAAAAGGGGTTCCGCTTCAATTGACGATTCGGATTCATGAACTTCGCGGCGGCGCCTGCGCGCCGCTCACAGGGGCGGTCGTCGATCTTTGGCATTGCGACGCGCTCGGCGTCTACTCGGATGTTCAAGATCGATCGTTCGACACCCGCGGCAAGAAATTTCTACGGGGCTACCAAACAACAGACAGTAGCGGGGCGGTCCGATTTATCACGATCTATCCGGGTTGGTATTCGGGGAGGACGGTTCACGTCCACTTTAAGATCCGGACGAATTCCGAATCGAGACGGGGATACGAATTTACCTCTCAGATCTACTTCGACGATACCCTCACCGATCAGATCCACATGCAAGCCCCTTACAACACAAAAGGCCGACGCACGGTAAAAAATCAGCAGGACGGCATCTTTCAGGATGGCGGTGAGGAGTTGATCCTTCCGGTGATCCGTGAGGAGGACGGTTATTCAGGCTGATTTGATGTCGGACTGGAAATGACCTGATCGGAACGAAACGGACGGATCGGAGATGTCAACCTATGCGCGCTTCCGGGTGGTGCTTACCACCGAAGGCTGACGAGACCGAAACAGCGCAGAGTTACGACTGGGCTGCGGCGGTTCCCATCGTCGAATCCCATCCTCCCCCGAGTGCTTTATAGAGTTGGATCACCGAGACCAGATGAAGCCGGCGTGTTGCCGTCAGCGCGAGTTGCGCATCAAAGAGATTCCGCTTGGCCGTCAGCACGTCGAGATAGTTGGAGATCCCGCCTCGGTAGCGTATCTCGGCCAGGTTCAGCGCCGATTGCAGCGCGGCCACCTGCGCCTCTTGGGCTTTGGTTTCATCCTGCGCGGTCCGAACCGCAATCAGCGCATCTTCCACCTCTTTGAAGGCGGTAATGATCGTCTTCTCATATTGCGCCATCGTCTGCCGGGTTTGCGCCTCTGCGATCCTCTGTCCAAAACCGAAGGTTTGCGCATTAATGAGGGGTGCGATCAATCCGACCCCGGCCGATCCGAAGGAGCCGTTTCCAAGCTCGGATAACTGCGGACTGGCCATTCCGAGCGCGCTGGTTAGGCTGATCGTCGGGAAGCGGGCCGCCTTGGCGGCGCCGATCCGCGCGGTCGCCGCGGCAAGTTCCTGCTCCGATCGCAAGATGTCGGGACGACGCTCCAGCAGCTCGGAGGGAAGCCCGGCCGGCACTTCAAGAGGAATCTTCTGATCGAGGAGAGATCGGCCTCGGGGGATCTGTCCGGGGTTCCTTCCGAGCAGCACACTCAGCTCGCTCTCCTTCTGGGCGATCGCCCGCGTCAGCTCCTCATAGCGCGCGGCGGCGTTCGCTCGCTCTGCCGCGAATTGATCGGCATCCAACCGAGAGGTGACCCCCTGTCGCAACCGTGCATTTGCAATGGTTAACGACTCATCCCAAGACTGGAGGGCGCTTTTGGTGATCTCCAATTGCAGGTCCAACTGGAGAAGATCGAAGTAGGCCTGCGCCACACTGCTGACCAACTCCAGAATCACCGCGCGCCGGTTTTCCTCTCCGGCCAAAAGATCGGCTCGGGCTGCCTCAGTCGATCTGCGGATTCGGCCCCACACATCGAGCTCCCAGGAGAGGTTCCCTTGGACATAGTAACTCGTCGCGAGCGCGGTGCGGGGGATGTTCACCGCGTGCAATTTCCCGACGGGGGCGTTCGCCGAGACGGTGAGTTGAGGGGCGTATGCAAATTCCCCCACCCCGACGCGGGCCTGAAATTCCTCCACCACCGCGGCCGCCTGCTTGAGATCTTTGTTCTCGCTCAATGCAATCCGCACCATTTTTTGAAGCTCCTCGTCGCGGAGGAGCTCCCACCAGGGGAGATTCGCGATCGACTGCGTTTCTTTGGCAGCCGTGGCCATCCGATACGATTCTGGAACCGGCTCCTGAGGACGGGTGTAATTCGGTCCCATCGCGCAGGCGGCCAACCCGGTTGAGAGAAATAAAACTCCCAGCGTCAGAAAGCGGCTCTTGGTTCGCATCTCAGTGTCCTCCATCCGAGTGGGCCATGGCCGGTTCGTGTTCCTGAACCGTCTCTTCGCTCTGCGGAGATTGGCTCCGTCGCGTGAGCTTCCGGATCGTCACAAAAAAGAGGGGGGTAAAGAAGATGGCGAGGAAGGTCTCTGCGAACATCCCCCCGAAGACGCCGGTGCCGATGGAATGACGACTCGCCGCACCCGCGCCGGAGGCGAGAACCAGCGGCAGGATTCCCATAATGAACGCCATCGACGTCATGATGATCGGCCGGAATCGGAGCCTGGAACCTTCCAACGCCGCTTGGGCCGCCGGCATCCCCTCTTTGTATCGCTGATTGGCGAATTCCACGATCAGGATCGCGTTTTTCGCGGAGAGGCCGATGAGGGTGACAAGACCGATCTGAAAGTAAATGTCGTTGCTCAGGCCTCGAATCCAGACGGCGGAGAGGGCGCCGAAGATCCCGAAAGGGACGGCCAAGTTCACCACGAACGGAATCGACCAGCTTTCATACTGCGCGGCCAGCACCAGAAAGACCATCAGCAGGCCGAATCCGAAGGCTAAGTATGACTGTCTTCCGACCTTCCGCTCCTGATAGGAAAAACCGGTCCAGTCGAGCTTATATCCCTTGGGGATCAGCACCTCTTTTTCAACCCGCTCCAGCGCGTCGAGCGCTTGTCCGGAGCTATAACCGGGCGCCGCCCCCCCCAATAATAAGGCGGAGTTCATCCCGTTGAAGTGGGTCACCGGATCGGGTCCGCTCGTATATTCGGTCGTGACCACGGTGCTCAGCGGGATCATCGAGACATTCTGCCCATTCTGAGCGCGAACATAGAGATTGGCAATGTCGTCCGGCTTCGAGCGGAACTCCGGTTCCGCCTCGGTCTGCACCCGGAAGACCCGGCCCGACTTGATGAAGTCATTAATGTAGAGATTCCCGAAATAGGCCTGCATCGTATCAAAGACATCCGAGATAGAGACTCCCAGCGCCTTTGCGCGCTCCCGGTCGATGCGAACATAGAGTTGCGGAGCGCTGACGCGGAAGTTGGTCCCGATCGCTCCGATCGCCGGCTCCTTCTTGGCGCGCTCGACAAACTCCTGAGCGATCCCGGCGAACTTCCGGAAGTCCCCTCCGTTCGGATCTTCTAGCTCGACAGAGAAGCCGCCGGTGGTGCCGAGTCCCCGGATCGGAGGGGCGTTAAATGCGAGGATCATCGCTCCCGGAATTTTCGCAAACTCCCCGTAGGAGGCGCCGATGATCGCCTTGACATGGTCCTGCGGGCCCTTCCGTTCGTCCCAAGGCTTCAGCGGCATGAACATCGTCGCCGCATTCGGTCCGCGCGTTCCGAAAACGAAATTCTGGCCCGACATCGCATTGGTAAAGCCGATTTTTGGATTGGAAAGATAATAGTTTTCCAGCTTCCGGAGGATGGCGTCGGTCCGCTGCTTGGAAGCGCCGTCGGGAAGCTGGACCATGCTGATAAAATATCCTTGGTCCTCGTCCGGTAAAAAGCTGTTCGGAATCAGCTTGAACATGCTGATCGCCAGGAACACCACCACGCCGAAGACGCCGAGAAAGATCACCGATCGTTTGATGATCCCGGCCACGGCGGCGCTGTAGCCGTTTCGCAGCTGATCGAAGAGGCGGTTGAACAGACCGAAGAACCCCTTCGGGGGTCCGTGGTGGGGCTTTAAAATCACCCCGCAGAGCGCGGGGCTGAGGGTGAGCGCCACCAGTCCGGAGATCGCCACCGACATCGCAATCGTGATCGCGAACTGCTTGTAGAGCTGGCCGGTGATCCCTCCCAAAAAGGCGACCGGAACGAAGACGGAAGCGAGCACGAAGACAATGGCGATCACCGGTCCGGTGACCTCCAGCATCGCTTTTTTCGCCGCCTCCTTCGGCGTGAGTCCCAGCGCCATATGGCGCTCGACATTCTCGACGACAATGATCGCGTCGTCAACGACAATCCCGACTGCCAAGATCATCCCAAAAAGGGTAAGTGTGTTGATCGAGAATCCGAGCGCATACATTCCGGCAAAAGTGCCGATCAGAGAGATCGGCACCGCGATCGCCGGAATCAAGGTGGCGCGCCAGTTTTGAAGGAAGAGGAAGACGACAATCAGCACCATGATCATGGCGTCCCGCAGGGTCTTAATCACCTCCTCGATCGACACTTTGATGAAGGGGGTGGTATCGAACGGGATGTCCCAGGAGATCCCCTTGGGAAAGGTCTGACCCATTCGCGTCATTTCCGCACGAATCCCTTCCATCGCATCGAGGGCGTTCGCGCCGGGAGAAAGAAAGGTGACGATATAGGTGGAGGGCTTGCCATTCTTCCGCGCTTCCAAGGTATAGGCTTGAGCGCCGAGCTCCACCCGCGCGACATCTTTAAGTCGCACCATCGACCCGTCCGGTAGCGCCCGGATGATCAGATTTTCGAAATCTTTGACCTCGGTCAGACGGCCCTGGGTAATCACCGGCAAGGTCATCTCGGTCCCTTGGGGGGCCGGCTCCCGGCCGATGATCCCGGCGGGGAAATCCCGATTTTGCTCGCGGACGGCGCTGGCGATGTCGCTCGGTGTCAGTTTGAGTTGTGCCATCCGGGCCGGGTCGAGAATGATCCGCATGCTGTAGTTCTGCTGTCCGAAGACCAGCGCATCGCCGACCCCCGGAACCCGCCGGATATTATCAAGCACCTGCAGCGTCGCAAAGTTGGAAACAAAGAGATTATCGTATCTCGGATCTTCCGAGCTTAAGGCGACGACGGCCAGGAGATCTGGAGAGACTTTTTTCACCGTCAATCCCTGGCGCGTGACCTCCGCCGGGATTTGCGGCTCGGCCAGCTTCACCCGGTTCTGTGTCTGGACCTGCGCGATATCGACGTTGGTTCCGATTTCGAAGGTCAGCTTGAGCGTCATATGGCCGTCATTGGTGCTGGTCGAATCGAAATAGGTCAGGCCGTCGATTCCGGAGAGTTGCACCTCAATGGGCCGAGCGACCGAATCGGCGACTACGTCCGCGCTGGCGCCGGGGTAGTCGGCATCGATCTGCACGACCGGCGGGGTGATCTCAGGAAACTGCGCGATCGGAAGGGACTTCATCGCCACCAGACCGACCACGACGATGATGATGGAGATGACCGAAGCAAAAATCGGCCGTTCAATAAAAAAGCGTGGGCTCATCGGACCGTCTCCTTCTTTTTTTGCTCAGGGGTCGACTCGGCTTGCTGCGTCGGCGCCGGCGCTCCCGCGGCGGCGACCGGAACCGGTTTCACCGGCGCTCCCGGCATCACCCGCTGAATTCCATCGACCACGACCTGCTCGCCGGCCTTTAACCCGCTTTCGATCAGCCACTGATCTCCCCGCCAGGCGCTCGCCTGAATGTCCCGGGCCTCCACTTTATTATCGGCTCCCACCACATAGACCATCGATCCTCTTGGACCCTGTTGCACGGCGCGTTGGGGGATCAGGATGGCGCCCGATTTTGTGTAACCCTTCACGCGAACCTTCAGAAACTGTCCCGGAAGGAGGATCCGCTCCGGATTCGGGAAGACGAATCGTCCCTGCCTCGACCCCGTGTCGGCGTGATAGACGACATCGGCGAAGTCCAACACCCCTTCATGGGGGTAAGTCGTTCCGTCCGTAAAGGTGATCACGCCGCGGAGTTGGTAGAGGTTCGGCTGTTTCTCCTTCTTTTCGGCCAGCTCGCGTCGGCGCTGTAAAAAGTAGCTCTCAGGCGCGTTGACCGTGACATAAATCGGATCGACCTGATGGATAATCGTGAGCAGATCGCTCTGCGCGGAGACCAATCGCCCCTCATAAACCCGGGTCCGCTCGATGAGTCCGGAGATCGGAGCGACAATCAGCGTATTGTCGAGGTCGAACTGCGCCTTGGTCAATTCTCCTCTGGCCCCTTCGAGCGCCGCCTGCGCCGCCAGCTCTTCCGCGGCGGCATCATCGACCTCTTTCTGACTGACCGCCTGATCCTTCAGGAGGGGTCTGAGGCGATCGATGTTTTGCTTCGCCTGCGCCAGACGTGCTTCGGCTTGCGCGACTTTAGCTTTGGCGCTCAAGAAAGAGGCCTGGAACGGAACGGGATCAATTTGATAAAGCCGGTCTCCCTTTTTGACCTCCCGCCCTTCTTGGAAGAATTTTTGTTTGATGACGCCGGTCACCTGTGATCGGATCTCCACGGGTCGGGACGATTCCGCTTGGCCGATAAACTCCGACTCATCCGGCACCGTCTGGGCCACTGCGGTGGCGACCGAGACTTCCGGGGGAGGGGGTGGAGAGGGCGCGGCGGAAGGGGTTCCCTTGGTGCACCCTTGGATCCCCACCGATAGAAAGAGTGAAATAAAAACAAAATTCGAAATTCGAGAACGAAGATCCCGCTCGATCTTCGATCCCATCATCGCCGCTTCTCCAGGCTGAGCTGTTTGCTTTTGTTGATGGTGAAAATTCATCCTCTCCTCCCCGTTCCTTTTTTCAAACTCTGATGGTCTTGAGGTAGATGCTTCATCCTGTCAACTCCGTTCTTCATTCATCCGCTTTCACGGGAATGGTGCTTTGACGGAGCCTCCCCCATGCAATCATACTCATGGCTACCAATAGAATCAGCGCCATCATGGGACTTCCTCCGATGAGGGCGAGATGGAAGATCACGGCGCCGATCATGACGGTCGCCAGGATCAGCGCCCCGAAGGGAGACATCCTGGGAGTGAGCAGAAAGATCCCTCCCATCACTTCAAGGGCTCCTGTGAAGTATCGAAACCACTGGCCGAACCCGATGATCTCAAACTCCTGCACCATGATATCGTTTCCTCGAAGTTTTGCGAATCCAGCCATGAAAAACATCCCCGCCCCCAAAATCTGAAGAACCCACAAGACCAGGTTGATGACTCCCCCGTTTCTTTTTGTCTCATTCGCCATGTGAATCCTCCTCACGAAATAAACGAAAATCTCTTATTGCTTTTTTCCTTTTTTATCTTCTGAACAGACAATCCCTTCGACGATGCTCCGGTTAAGACAGCCGGTCGAGACCAGCTCGATCCCGCTCCGATACATTTTGCCGAGGAGTTCTTTCCCTTCTTGATCGATAAATGTCACCGCGCATAAATTCACCCGCAGCGCCTCTGCGGGTGGCGTGTCTTGCCAGGAGAGCGCCAGCTCTTTCACCCAGGGCCCCGCCAATTTTCCTTCCAGAATGAGATCGGTCTTGCCGGCTTCCGCTTTCTTCGTGATCTTCAACATCTTGCCCTCGTCGAACTCCTCTGTTTAAAGTGAGATCCATTCTTTCATAGAAGCAATTGCAATGCCGAGCCTATTTGCGTCAAACAGGAATCGTCCAAGTCGCTGGAATGACGAGAAGTTCATCTCGAGGTGCGGTTTGTTTTCTTTAGCGGAAAAGAGAGCGTGCCGATGCGAGCGCGCCGATATTTCGGCACGTGCCGACAGGTCGGCGCGAAGCGCTAAGAGGGACGGGTGATGCCGAGCTTTTGTATTTTGGATTGGAGGGTTGTTCGCTTCATCCCAAGGCGGGCTGCCGCGCCGGACGGTCCGCCGATGACCCAATTGGTTTCTTTGAGAATACGGAGAATGTGCTTTCGCTCGGCCGCTTCCAGAGTCGTACCGTCATTGGGAGCATTTGCAGCCGATGCTTTCAATTCACCCAGCGGAACGTGCAAATCGGGTCCTTGAGAGAGAATCACCGATCGCTCAATCAGATTTTCGAGTTCCCGAATGTTTCCAGGCCAATGATACTTCGAGAGTGCGGCCATCACCTCCGCGGGGATCGTCTCAATTTGCTTGTTCATTTGCAACGCATATTTTTGAGCGAAATAACGGACCAGCAGAGGGATATCTTCCGCGCGCTCCCGCAGGGAGGGGAGTGCGATCGGAAAGACGTTGAACCGATAATAGAGATCGCTTCGAAACTGTTTGTCGGCGACCATCCGGGCAAGGTCCTGGTTCGTTGCTGCAATGAGACGGACGTTCACCCTGATTGTTTTTGTACTCCCCAGACGCTCGAACTCCTGTTCTTGAAGTACCCGCAGTAATTTAGATTGCAGCTCCAGGGGAATGTCGCCGACCTCGTCGAGAAAGAGCGTTCCTTGATGGGCCAGTTCAAATCGGCCGATCTTTTGAGCAATCGCCCCGGTAAAGGCGCCCCGCTCATGACCAAACAACTCGCTCTCCAACAGGCCGGTTGGAATCGCTGCGCAGTTTATTTTCACAAAGGTTCGATCCCGCCGCCCGCTCAGATCGTGGATCGCGCGCGCGATGAGCTCTTTGCCGGTGCCGGTCTCTCCCTGAATCAGCACCGTGGAGTCGGTCGGCGCAACCGTCTCCACCTGTTTTAGAATCCGCTTCAGCGCCGCGCTCTCGCCGATGATCTCTTCGAAGTTGTGGTCGGTGCGAATCTCTTCTTCAAGATAGAGTTTTTCTTTGGCTAATTTATTCTTTAGCTCTTCGATCTGCTGATAGGCCAGCGCATTGTCCACGGCGACCGCCACCTGTTTGGCGACTTTCTGTAAGAATTCGAGATCGCACTCGCCGTAAGCGTCTTTCTTGAGGCTTGCGAATCCCATCGTACCCAATCGGCGCACCGCCGTATTTAACGGAACCATGCAAAACGACTGGATGCCCTCCTCTCGTATCTTTGGGATCCGTTTTGGCCAGCGTGTTTCCTCGGCAAGATTTTGAAGCAGGAGCGGTTTCTGCGTTTGCCAGACAAACCCGGCGGGTGTCTCATCCATCGGACTCTCGCTCCCCGCTATCATCAACTCCGCAGGAACGTTGGCTTGAAGGGTGTGCAATCGCATCACGTTTCGTTCAGGGTCATATAAAGAAAGGCCGACGAAGTTCACATCGACCACTTGAGGAAGGCGATGGGCGAGATTTCGAAACAGCTCGTGCAGATCACGGTGGCTATAAATCGCCTCCGCGACTTCCAATAAAGCGCGGTAACGCTGGATCAGATAATCCGGAATCTGCTGTGACTCATTCGGCATTGTATAGACTCGATCAATAAAGATGGAACAGGATGAGGATGAGCATATTAACGGTTGCGAAATCGTGCCTAAATATATTCCATCTATTTCCCAAAATCAATTCCATCCTTCTGACTTGTCCATCCTTCTGACTGATCGGCCGACATCCCGCGCTTCAAATCGGCCTTGAAATAAAAATATTGAAATGTCTTAATCATTCTACAAGATATCCGGTCTATCTTAGACGCCTGAGACGATACTGAACTAAATGAGGAGAGGGTCCATGCCGAATCTTTTTGAACCGCTCATACTCCGAGAGGTGACATTCCCCAATCGAATCACCGTTTCACCGATGTGTCAGTACTCCTGCGAGGAGGGTTTCGCGACCGACTGGCATCTGGTCCATCTCGGCAGCCGCGCGGTCGGCGGCGCGGGGTTGGTCTTTACCGAAGCGACCGCCATTCTTCCCGAGGGGCGGATCAGTCCCCAGGATTTGGGGATCTGGAGCGACCGGCACATTGAAATGCTCAGCCGGATCACCCATTTTATTTATGGTCAGGGAAGCATCGCCGGGATACAGCTGGCCCACGCCGGTCGCAAGGCGAGCACCTATCGCCCGTGGGAGGGACACGGGGTGGTTCCGGAGTCCAAGGGGGGATGGCGCAAGATTGTTGCGCCGAGTCCCCTGCCGTTCGCGGAGGGATATGCGGTTCCGGAGCCGCTGACGGTGGAGGGAATCCGAGAGGTGGTGAAGGGATTCGCCGCCGCGGCGCGTCGCGCCCTGGACGCCGGGTTCGGTGTCGTCGAGGTTCATGCCGCGCACGGCTATTTGCTGCACGAGTTCCTCTCCCCTTTCAGCAATCAGCGGCAAGATCAATACGGCGGCTCTTTCGAGAACCGGACCCGGATCTTGCGGGAGGTCGTGACGGCGGTGCGGAGCGTCTGGCCGGAGCGGCTGCCGCTCTTTGTCCGGATCTCGGCGACCGATTGGGCGCCGGGGGGATGGGACGTGGAACAATCGATTGCACTCGCCCGAGAGCTGAAGCCGCTCGGAGTCGATCTCTTCGACTGCTCTTCGGGCGGGAATCTCCCCGATGCAAAGATCCCGGCGGGACCCGGATATCAAGTTCCTTTCGCCGAGCGGATCCGAAAAGAATCGGGAATGCCGACCGGCGCCGTCGGTCTGATTACCTCGCCCGAGCAGGCGAACGGCATCATTCAAAACGGTCAGGCCGATCTCGTGCTCCTCGCCCGTGAATTTTTAAGAGATCCTTATTGGCCGCTGCACGCGGCACCGAAGCTCGGCAGCGTAATCCCCTGGCCGGTGCAGTATCTGAGGGCCGCACCGGAAGGAACGCCGGCGCGTGCGCCGGTCGATCTCCAACGGCTCAAGCCGCATATGGTTACGAAAGAGGAAAAGAGAAGTTGAAGTAGGTAATCAGAGCGTTAGGTAGGATTGTACGCCACGACCGATCCCATTACCGACCGATCCTTCGCCCAGCCGCCGAAGAGGTAGATCGTTCCATCAACCACCGCCACCCCCATCGCGGCCCGTGCCTCCGGCATCGGAGGGAGTTCCGACCATTTTTTTGAGGCCGGATCATAGACCGCGCCGTGAGTACCGATCCCCTCGTCTCCGCGGAACCCGCCGAAGATGTAAAGCCGATCATTCACCACGCATGCCCCCTGCCCTGCCGAACCCCAAGGGAGCTTCAGCGAGTTGACCGTCCACTTTCCACTCTTCGGATCGAAGATCTCAATACGATCGTATTCGTTAAAGCCTTGCGGCGTGAAGGCGACGCCGCCGAGTGCCCAGAGCTGTCCGTTCATGACGACGGCGGACGCGGCAAAGCGCGGCGTCGGCATCGGGGCGATCTCTTCCCATCCCTTCATGCCGGGCGACCAGCGTTCGGAGAAGGAGAAGGCCGGATCGGTCTGCGGCCCCCCCTCCGTGGCGTTCGGGTGATGGCCGCCAATAATGTAGATCTGTCCATCAAGGATCGTCGAGGCGGGATAGTCGTGCGGTTGGAGAAGGTCGGGGCCAGTCTCCCATCGATCTTCTTTAGGGAAGTAGACCTCGACCGTAGTGAGGAATTTAAATTTGCCGTCGGGCTTTTTGAACCCGCCGCCGATCACATAAATCGCATCGCCGATCGTCGCCGCCATCGCGCCGGAGCGGAGGGTCGGCATCGGGCGGAGTGAGGACCAGCGGTCGGTTTTTGGATCGTAGACTTCGGAGAGGTTCAGACTCTTGAAAGCGGGACCGCCGCCGCCGAAGGAGTAGATCTTGCCGTTATAGACAGCGACGGCGGGATGGGAGCGCGGGGCGCTCAGCGGTGCTTTCACGAACCATTTTTCTGACATTTCCCTCTGACCTTTCCGCCTCAACGGGATTTCTTACGATCCGTTCTTGGTTTTTCCTTTTTTTTTCTTGTTCTCTCCAAAATATTTTCAAAGCTATTTAAGATCGCCGGTTTGTCCAAGGCAGAAGAAAATTCTCTGAGCCAACGTCGGATACGACGTAGATCCAGTTTGGGATGAACATCGAGGAGGGCTTCAATATCTGCCACATCACGGGCTCGATTGGCAACCGCTTTCATGATGATCAAGTCTTCGGGGGTCGGCAGGGGAATTGTTATGCCGCTGACTTCAATCGATTGCGCCCGGGCAATCGCTTCTTGCTCAAACGGGAGCAACCCAAGGGAGATGTCTGCATCGATACCGCTTGTCTCGTGACGGCGTGCTTGTTTTGCAAAACCCAAACTGTCCCGATGTCTCGGTTTGAATCCGAATCTTGCCCCAGCCTCAAGAAACGCTTTCCATCCGTTTTCGTCGAGTAAGATGACGGCATCCACATCCCGTGTGGCGCGAGGCCGACCGAGAATGGACGCCGCAACGCCGCCAATTACGATTCCGGGTGTTTGTTGAAGTGTCAGCCAAGCAATAAGGTCTTGAAGAGCAGAAAGGAGGGGTACAAGTGTAGCTTTTTCTTCAGGCACGGTAAGCCTTCCGAAGTCTGTTCCATCGATCGCGTACCTCGACTGTTTCTTCTTCCAGCGCTTCTCTCCATCCGAATTGATCGATCGACGACATCAGGGCTGCAAGTTGATGCAATTTATCGGAGACCGAAGTATTCCGCAGCTCTTCCCGCTCTGCTCTGTTGACCGCGTCCCATCTTTTCTGGAATGCTTGCGCTTCCGCCTTGGTCATCCTCGTCTTCATACGTCTCTCTAGATTTTCCCAGTGATATAGCCCGCCGCCTGCTCGAACTTATCGTAAGGGCTGGCATTGGTCGAGACGCGGTTGTACTTTTCGATGACGGCCCGCTCGCGCGCCGTCGGCTGGGCGAGGTAGGTGGAGGGGTGGAAGTAGTCGAGCTGCATGCCGCGCTGGACGGCGGCGCGGAAGTTCTTCTCGATCCGCTCGAAGTTGATCCGATATGGCGAGACGATCCGATACGACCACTCCATCCCGAAACAGGGCATCCCGACATGGGCGGTCAGGATGTTGGGGCCGAAGGCCGACTTGAGGGTGTTGTAGATTGTGCCATACGATTCGGGGAAGAGATCGAAGTTATCGGTGTGGACGCCGACCATCCCTCCCTCTGTCAAGCGTGAGGCGAGGAGCTGGTAGAACTCTTTAGTGTAGAGCATCTTAGAAGGACCGTGCGGCTCGGTGAGGTCGACGATGATGACATCGTATCGGTTCTTTTCTTCTTGCAGATCTTTCAATGCATCGACACAGCGAAGGTCGAGCCTCCGATCGTCGAAGGCGCCGCGGGAGATCTCCGGAAGATGTTCTTTCGACTTCTCGACGACGACCTGATCGATCTCGGCCATCACGATCCGCTCGATCCCCGGATGTTTCGCCGCCTCCTCGATCGCGCCGCCGTCGCCGCCGCCGATGATGTAGATGCGCTTCGGATTCTCGCAGGCGAGCAGCGGCCCTTGAACGAGGTATTGATGATAGCGCTCTTCGTCGAGATAAGAGACCTGGATCTTTCCGTCGAGGAACATGATCCGGCCGAAGGTGTTGGTGTTATAGATCTCAATCTCCTGCAGGCCGGTATTCCCCTTGAAGAGAACCCCCGTCGGAACATAGACATGGCCGAAGTCCGACGTAACGAACTCGGTCTGGCCCTGCTTCGATTTTGAGATGCTCGGTGGCAGTGAGATCGGCTCAGTCATTGTATTTTAACCTGTGTCATTCTGAGCGAAGCGAAGAATCTCTGTGGACAAAGACCAAAGGCGAGATCCTTCGCGTTGCTCAGGATGATAAGCATTTTAAATCATTATGTTGTGATCGCCCCTTCGGCCGCGGACGAGACGTGCCGCGCGTACTTCGCCATCACGCCGCTTTTGTATCTCGGTTCCGGCGCCTTCCAATTTTTCAGTCGCGCTTTGATCTCTTTTTGCGAGAGGGCAACGCTTAGCTCGCGCGCCTTGATGTCGAAGGTGATCAGATCGCCATCTTTCAGCGCGGCGATCGGCCCGCCGACGGCGGCCTCGGGGGCGACGTGGCCCGCCATCAACCCGCGGGTCGCGCCGGAGAAACGGCCGTCGGTCATCAATGTCACCGAATCGCCGAGCCCCGCCCCCATCAATGCGGCGGTGACGCCGAGCATCTCCCGCATGCCGGGTCCCCCTTTCGGGCCCTCATAGCGGATCACGACGACATCCCCCGGTTTGATCCTCCCCTTCTGAACGGCGGCGAAGGCGTCTTCTTCGCAATCGAAGACGCGGGCCGGTCCCCGATGGAGCATCCGTTCGTGTCCGGCGACCTTCACAACACAACCTTCGGGCGCGAGATTTCCTTTCAGAATAACGAGACCGCCGCTCTTCTTGATCGGATCGGTCAAGGGCCGGATCACCATTTGGCCCGGTGTCTCCGTCGCGGAGGCGGCCTCTTCTCCGATCGTCTTCCCGCTCACCGTTTTTTGTTTCGGATGAAGCAGCTTGGCCTCAACCAGCCGCTTGGCGAGAAGTCGGTTTCCCCCGGCGCGGTGCATGTCGGTGGCGACATACTTTCCCCCCGGCTTCAGATCGCAGAGCAGCGGGGTTTTGGCACTCAGCTTGTCGAAGTCGTCGATGTCGAGCTTAATTCCCCTCTCCCGCGCGATGGCGAGGAAGTGGAGGACGGCGTTCGTCGATCCGCCGCTCGCGGCGACCGAGACGATGGCGTTCTCGATCGACTTGCGGGTGATGATCTGGCTCGGCCGGATGTTGTTCTTCAGTACCTCAACCACCTGACGACCGACTTCGAAGGCAACTTGGTCTTTCTCTGGATCTTCTGCCGGGACACCGGCGGTCCCCATCAACGAGATGCCGAGAATCTCCATCGCCAGCGCCATGGTGTTGGCGGTGAACTGTCCGCCGCAGGCGCCGGCGCCGGGACAGGCGTGGTCTTCCAGATCGGCCATCTGCAGTTCGGTCAGCTTTCCTTTGGCGAAGGCGCCGATCCCCTCGAAGACATCTTGAATCGTCACGTCTCGCCCCTCAAACCGGCCGGGAGCGATCGATCCGCCGTAGAGCATGATCGACGGAAGGTCGAGACGGGCGAGCGCCATCACTGTGCCGGGGATCGTTTTGTCGCAGCCGGAGAGGGCGACGACCGCATCGAAGAGATAACCGCGGGCGCAGAGCTCGATCGAGTCGGCGATCACTTCACGACTGATCAATGAGGTCTTCATCGCCTCGGTTCCCATGCTGATTCCGTCCGAGATGGCGATCGTATTGTACTCCATCGGCGTCCCGCCGGCGGCGCGGATCCCCTCCTTCACCTTCGCCGAGAGGCGGCGGAGATGGAAGTTGCACGGCATCGCTTCAATCCAGGTGTTCGCGACGCCGATGATCGGCTTCTTTAGATCTTCGTCGGTAAAGCCGATCGATTTAAAATAGGAGCGCGCCGCCGCTCGATTGGGTCCGTCGGTAATGATGTGGCTTTTATGCTTGAGATTGGAGATCATGAAGAAATCCTCTTTTGAAATTGAAAAGGGGGCAATCCGACCGTATTGCCCCCGAGGTCGCGACCAAATTATGCAAAATGGGACGAGCGGTACTTCGCGATGTTGTCGCGGGAGTTGGTGCAGCCGATTTCGACCTTCTCGCGTGCCGCGCCGATGAAGATCGTGCTCGAATAATCTCCCTGGCCATACGGCGAAACCGAGTAATCGCCGAGGACATAAACCGGGACTTTCTTCTCCGTCAGGAGCGGCAGATAGCCCTCCTCGATCGCGAGAAACTCGAATCCTTCCGGACCAAACCCCCAGGGGGAGTGTTTTCGGATGTCGTTCGGCGACTGGTCTTTGTATGTCGATCCCAAGCCGTCTTCGTAGTCTTTCGGCAGGAGTTCTTTGATGTAAAACCCTTTGGGCCGCGGGGCCGCGCCGTCCCGCATCTTGATCTTGGGCCGGTAGAAGTCGAAACGGACCGGATCGGGCGGCGTCGGATAGAAGTCGACGAAGCGGGACTTTTCGAAGTGATGTTTGCCGGTGAGGTAGGTCGCGAAGATATGGCCGGTCAGAAACGGATCGGCCTCTCCCTGGCCGTTGTCGCCGAAGCCGTAAAAGAGGCGGCTCTTTCCGGTGAGCCCCTTCAGCTTCGGTTCGATTTCTTTGAAGGCTTCCTCCGGGATGGCATCTTTTGCGAATTGCTTTTTGATCCAATCATTGAGTTCGCGCCACTTTTGAAGCTGCTTTTCCGGGCTGGAATAAACGCTGGTTATGCTCATCGAATCGCCTCACTCCCTCGGTGCCCCCTCTTGTGAGGGGAAGTTGGATTTATTTGATTTTATGATGAAGAAGAATCGCTAGATAATGAACGATTTATGGTTAAAAAGTCAAGATGAATCGATGGGTACCGGATCGATCGGTCGTGGACCGAGTCGAAGAAGGATCGCCTCCCCTTCGGTTGAGATCGCAGTGGATTTCTCAGATCGGTTTTGGTACATTTCGCGAGGTGAAGGGGAAGAGGATGATCCGTTGCACCTGGGCGGGAGAGAACCCGCTGATGATTGAATACCACGACAAAGAGTGGGGGGTGCCGCTGCATGACGACCGGCGGCTCTTTGAGTTTCTCATTTTGGAGGGAGCGCAAGCGGGATTGAGCTGGAGGACGATTCTGGAAAAACGGGAGAATTATCGAAAGGCATTCGACCAGTTCGATCCGGTTAAGGTCGCCCGGTACACCGATGCGAAGATCGAACGCCTGTTGGCCGATCCGGGGATCGTTCGGAATCGGTTGAAGGTCAATGCCGCGATTATCAACGCGCAGAAGTGTCTTGAGGTTCAAGAGGAGTTCGGATCGCTCGATCGTTATCTCTGGCAATTCATCGACGGCCGTCCGATCCGAAACGCCTTCAAGACGTTTAAAGAGGTCCCTTGCCGGTCGGATGTGTCAGATCGGATGAGCCGCGATCTCGCGAAGCGGGGCTTCAAGTTCGTCGGAACGAAGATCTGCTATGCCTTTATGCAGGCGGTCGGGATGGTGAACGATCACACGACCGACTGCTTTCGCTATCGCGTCTCATTTAGCTTTCGATAATTTTCTTTCTAAGAATGATGATTTCCAGCGCCATGGCCGCTTTTGCGACGAGGTTTTTGACGGCGGGAATGTGCGGGATGTTCCGACGTGAGAAGAAATTGTCACCATAGATAACGCAGACGACGTGGCCTTGAATCAACATCGGAATGATGACGACCTGGGGAGGAACTTGAATGTCGAGCGCGTCGATCAACTTCTCCATTCCGGAGGAGATCATCGGCCCGTCATAGAATGTCTTGTTTTTGATGACCTGCTTGAAGAGAGGAAGGTCATCGGTGGGGAGGCTGAAATCATGACTCTCCTCTTCCGGGATGCTCATCCAAAGGTTCAGCTTTTCCTTCTTGACTGAAAAGCAATAAACCCGTTCCAAAAAGAAAGAGAGATAGCGATTCAGGGCCCGGATGATCTCATCTTGATCTTGGATCAGGAGGAAATCTTTCTTGGCCAGCTCCATGTAGAGCTCGATCTTTGATGTGTCAAGGTCTTGGTTGTTCTGATCGACGCGGCTTCCGCTCTTAGACCGGTCCTGTTCCCGGTGGAGAAGCGATAGAAATCGCATCTTCGCGTCGGCTTGGTAGTATTTCTTCAGAAAATATTGAATCCGTATTTCAGAGGCGACGTGGAACTGAAGTTCATACGGCTTAAAGATCGGAAGGGTGGCAATCTCGGGGGTGTTGGTTGGATCGGCGACGGCGATCCGCAAAATATTTTCCTGGCGGCCGAACGGAATCATCTCATATTGAATCGCCAGACTCTTCGGGACAAGCTGGATGACCTCCTTCGGGATCTGGGCGAGCACGACCTGGGGGACGATCGGGATTTGAAATTTCTCGCTTAAGAAATGGGTCAGCTCCTCTTCGGTTAGATATCCCAACTCGATCAGGTTGGTTCCCAGGCGTCCTCCCTCCGTGACCTGCCGCTCCAGCACTTTCTCCAGCTGATCTTCGGTGATCTTCTTTGCCCCGATAAGGTATTCGCCCAGAAGCCTGTTCATTCCGGCCCCTCTCCTCATTTTCCATTTTTATTGAAATTTAACACAAAGTCAGATCTTGTCAAATGAAGAGGGGTTTTAGGTCGTGGGTGAGTTTGATTTTGCCATTCCCGACGGCCCGAAAAATGGAGTGGTCACTTATTTCATCGGGAGGATAAGGATGGGATTCTGGAATGAGCTTCGGAGATCAATAAAACTTCTCGAAGTGGATCGATTTGCGGGGCATCCCTTTTTCAAGGAGGATGGCGCGCACCTCCTTGATCATATCGCCATTGCCGCAGAGGTACGCATCCAGATTCTCCACCGATTGGATGGCGTCCGGCAGAAGATGGGTGACCCGTCCCTTCAACCCATTCCATGCTTCGGACGGCCGGGATAAAGCGATATGAAATTGAAAAAAAGGATATTCTTTGGCAAGGGAGGCGAATTCTTCTTGATAATAGATGTCGATATTACTCCGCAATCCCCAATAAAGCATGATCGGACGTTTGCTTCCGTTTCGAAGAAGATGGACGATCATCGATTTGATCGGCGCGATGCCGGTGCCGGTGGCCACAAAGAGAAGCGAGGTGGTCGCCGTCTCGTTCACCGTAAAATAGCCGAGCGGATAAAGAAAGGTGAGCTTATCTCCCAGACGAAGAGAGTGGAGGCAGGTCGATCCCGGTCCCCCCTTCACCAAGTTGACGCAGAGTTTGATCACCTCTTTTTCTTCCGGAGGAGAGACAATGGAATAGGGCCGATTATTTTTTCGCGGGTGTCCATCCTTCATCTCGGTGACTTCAATCGAGATGTATTGCCCGGCAAGGAATTCCACGTGAGGCGGCTCGATCATTTTCAGGCTGATCTCTTTAACATCGTGCGTCAGCGCCTGAATGTCGATTACTTCCGCGCTGCACTTTGCCGATTGCATGCTTGCTCCTTGCAAGAATAAAAACTATTTGTAGAAAGACTCTGCCTGCTCAATGCACCGGATGAGATTCGGATGCGTCTCGGAATTGAGAACGTTGGAGAATTCAACTCCGGAAACAAACGCGTTCTTGAACGCGGCGCTCCATTTCACTTTTCCCTGAACGGGCTCGATGACTTCGCGCCCCTCGAGGAGGAAGTGGAGTGTAATCTTGATCGACGAGTCTTTCTTAATCTCTTTGCTGGTATACATCTCGAGCCCGCCCCGGCTGATTCCACCGACATAGGACTGCTCAAAATCTCCGTCGGGAAGGACCACCTCTGCCACCGATTTAATGGTCACCCGAATGTGCTTTCGCTTCTCATTCATTCTTATCCGCTCGCTCCTTCGTTCACCGAAGTGATTGTGATTTAGTAAACCCAGCCCTGACAGACCGAGATCCCGTCCGGCGGTTTAGGCCGATGCATCGCCATATTTTTTCTGATACAGGTGAATCAGAACCCCTTCCCTTAAACCATAATCACTGACATAGATCGGATCGTAGCCGAAGAGTTCCATGACGGTGAGCAAAATCATCGCGCCGGTGAGGATGATGTCCTCCCTCCCCTTCTCCAGTCCGAGGGTTTTTCTCCTCTGTTCGAGCGGCATCCCAGAGAGCTCTCTGAAGATCCGTTCAATGGCGGCGCGAGAGAGCGGATAGCGATTTACTTTTTGAGGATCGTAGGAGGTCATTTTTTGATCGATCGCGGCGAGCGTGGTAATGCTCCCCGCGGTCCCGACAAGGATTCCCTTCGGTGGGAAATGATACCCGATCGGCTTGATCACTTTATCGATCGCCAGCCGCAGACTCTTTAATTCTTCCGCCGTCGGCGGATCTGATTTCAAATACTTCTCGGTGAGGTGGACCACGCCGAGTTCGGTGCTGAGAAGAATATTAGGAGAGTCCCCTTCCGCGCCGATAAACTCGGTGCTGCCGCCGCCGATATCCATGACGAGCATCGGTTCGGTTTGATTCTGCATCACCATGTTGACCCCCAGGAAGGTGCAGAGGGCCTCTTCTTCGCCGGAGATCACCTGCACGTCGAACCCTGTTTGACGCTTTACTTCTTTTAAAAAGTCCTCCCGATTTTGCGCCTCTCGCACGGCGCTGGTTCCCACGACAATGAGGTCGTCGATCCGATACTTCTGGAGAATTTCTTTAAAACGTTTCAACGTTGCGATCGACCGTTCGACCGCCTCCGGAAGAAATGCTTTTTGGATTGAAAAGCCTTCACCGAGGCGGGTGATTTCCTTTGCCGAGCCGATTTCCCGGAGCGCGCGCGCATCATTCATCTCGGCGACAAGAAGACGGAAGGTGTTGGTGCCGATGTCAATTCCTGCTAAAACGGCCATGAATCTTTTCTCCTCAGTCGGGGGATGTTATCTGATCGGTGTGGGACGGCTGGTTCATCTCTTTCAATTCATCGAGAAGACTTTTTTGTTCCTCCAGCAAAAAACCGATTCGCCGAAATTCTCTGCTTCGCTCTTCCTCGGTCAGCCTTCCTTTTCCGGACCAGTGATCGACCACCCTCTTTCCCAACGCTTGATACGCTTCAAAAAGTTTTTTATTCACCCGCTCTAAACGATAGCGGAGCCGAATCGATTCGACCTCGGAGAAAGAGCGATCAACGGCGGAAGCGGAACCGGATCGCACCGCTTCCCAACCTCGAATCATATCCTCTTTCCAACGCTTTGGGAAGAGACCTTCTTCCGATTTCCACCACCGCTTTAGGAAGATTTCCCACGAGAGAGACATGATCACCTCACACTTATCCGGTCGTCAGCCACTCGAGTTTTCCTTTCCACTTTCTCTCCAGCAATGAGCGAATGGGACGGCTCTCAGGCTCCATCAGATTCGGGTCTCGATCCACCCACGCAAACGCTTCTTTTCGAGCGATTTCGAGAATCGAGGTGTCGCGCATCAAGTTTGCGATCCTCAGCTCGGGAATACCCGATTGTCGCGTGCCGAAAAATTCGCCGGGGCCGCGGATTTCCAAATCGATTTCTGCAATCTTGAAGCCGTCATGGTTCTGAACCATGGCATTGAGACGGCGCTTTGCGTCCTCACTCAGCGGGTACTCTGCCGCCAATAGACAAAACGACTGCTCGCTTCCCCTCCCGACCCGACCGCGAAGTTGATGAAGCTGAGCCAAGCCGAATCGCTCGGCATGCTCAATCAACATGATCGTTGCATTCGGGACATCGATCCCAACCTCCACCACCGTCGTGGCAACCAGCAGATCGATCGATCCCTCTTTGAAAGCGCGCATGATCGATTCCTTTTCCTCTCGTTTCAATCGACCATGGAGAAGGCCGATTCTCCGGTGAGGGAAAACCTCTTTTTGGAGGGTTGCCGAGAGTTCAAGAGCCGCTTTCAGATCGCTTTTTTCGGACTCTTCAATCAACGGACAAACGACGTAGGCTTGCCTTCCTTTTGCGAATTCTTTTTCCATGAAAGAGTAAGCCCGCTCCCGCTGCTTTCCATAAAAGAGAAAGGTTCGGATCGGAGAGCGGCCCGGCGGAAGCGCGTCGATGACCGAAATGTTAAGATCTCCATAAAGAGTCAGCGCCAGGGTCCGTGGAATCGGGGTGGCGGTCATGATCAGAACATCGGGTCGATAGCCCTTCCCCGTCAGTTTGGCCCGCTGCAGGACGCCGAACTTATGCTGCTCGTCCACCACCACCAGTCCCAGCTTTTTGAATTGTACCCCCTCTTGGATCAATGCGTGCGTTCCAATGACCAGATCAAATTGCCCGGCGCCGATTCCTTCGATGATCTCTTCTTTCGCTTTTTTTCTCATTTCACTGGTCAGGAAGGTCACCGATTTCCCCAGCGCCTCAAGATATCCTTTGATCGAAAGAAAGTGCTGCTCGGCGAGAATTTCTGTCGGGGCCATCAGGGCCGTTTGGTATCCATTCTCAATGGCGATGAGGATCGACATGAGGGCGACCAATGTTTTGCCCGATCCGACATCTCCTTGAACCAACCGATTCATGGGGCGATCCGCGGCCATATCTTGCCTGATTTCCGCGAGGACCTTTTCTTGGGCCGGTGTCAGTCGAAACGGCAGCAGATTGCGAAGCCGGTCGGGAAGGGACCCTGATGTTTGAAAGGCGATTCCGATCTGTTTTGTCGATACCTTTTGTTTGCGGAGGGCGAGACCGGTTTGGAGAAGAAACAGCTCATCAAAAGAAAGACGCCGATGAGCGAGACTTTGCCCCGCATTCAATTGAGCCAGCGATGAATCCGATGCCGGAAAATGAAGCCCGGCGATCGCCTCTGAAAGAGAGATCAGGCTGTACTTCCGGATGAGCGCGGGGGGAAGGACGTCGGGGACCCTCGCGGCATATTGATTGATCACAACCTTCATCAAAGAGCGGATCTGACGGCTGCTTAATCCCTTCGTTTCGTGATAGATCGGAACAATCCGACCGAGATGAATTTGGGCCTCCTCCTCATCGACTTTTTCGTAGAGGGGACTTTCCATTTCCAAGTGATAACCGCCATAGTAATTCGGCTTGACCTTTCCTGAAAGCATCACCTTTTCCCCTGGTCTGAAGAGGTCCTTCAGGTAGGGCTGATTGAACCACTTTGCATGAAGAAGACCGGTTTCATCGAGGACGGCCATATCGACAATCTTCATCCTGCGCCGGGAGGTCTCGACTAATGAAACCGCTTTGACTTCGGCGATGATCGTCTGCTCTTCTCCCGGCTGAAGATGCGCGATCTTTTTAAGCGCGGTCCGATCTTCGTATCGGAAGGGAGGGAAGAAGAGAAGATCCTCGAGCGTCTCGATTCCAAGTTTACTAAAAAGAACGGCCCTTTTCGGGCCGATTCCTTTCAGGTACTGGATAGGCTGATCCCAAGGAAATGTAGAACCGTCGGAGATCTGTTGAACCCTCTCATTCATAAAAGGTCATCAGTAGGAATCGGCTTTTTTGTCTTGCTAAATCGAAGTTTTCATGATAGCATAGCAACACTTGTTAATCAACGATGTTGAAGTGAATCAAAGAAAGGATTTCGACACCATGGCAAGAATATGCGCGGTATGCGGCAAGGGTCGTCAGATTGGAAATTGGGTGAGTCATGCAAACAATAAAAGCAAGCGGCAGTTCAAACCGAATCTTCAAACCATTCGCGCCTTGATTGGAAAAACGGTGAAACGGATTCGTGCGTGCACGGACTGCATCAAGGCCGGCAAGATCACCAAAGCCGGGTAGTCAGGTTCATACATCAATCAGTGACAAATTGTGTCTCGTAGTTAAGTAATCTGCTTCCAGTAAATCTCCGTTTAGTCTTATTTCACTTCCTCTCCTCTCGCGTCATAGGACACCTCTGCTGTAAGCAATTGGATTCTCGTCGGAAATCATCCCCCTCGACATGAGCCAGAATTGGTTGCCGATGGCACTTCCCTTGCAAATTCCCATGATTATGGGAATTTATTGCATTAATACTTGAATTTATACAGGGAGATAAAAAATGCAAAAAACATATGGCCCGAAAGCGGTGTGTCAAGCGGTCGGTATCTCGCAACGGCAACTCGGCTACTGGGGAATGATCGGAGTCATCAAACCAACGAAACAGATGCATGGCGCGAAAGTATTCAATCGATATACGGATGAAGATATCGAGATGTTAAAGAAGGTCAAAGGAATGATTGAGGAGGGTTTCTTTGTCAGTAAGGCCGCGGAGAAAATTCATAAACTGAAGGAGAGTCCATCCGCCTCTCCGGTGGCGATGCAGGAAGCGAATCAGAATGGGATGAAGTCCCGAGAAAACGGACATCAAGGCCTTTCTTCCTCTCTGTATTTAGAGATCCGGCTTCAAGAAGAGATATCCAAACTAAGTCAGCAGCGTTTTCCGATGACCTGTATGGCGATTCAGGTTCTCTTTCCGACGTTCGTTAAGCTTCCCCAACAAAAAAATGAAATCCTGTTTAAGCTCTCGATGAAGTTTGCGGCGATGAAGCAGCCGTCTGAAGTTATTTCCTATAAAAAAGATTCTATTTTCCTCTGGTTAATGCCGAACCGAACGATGGATCAGGCGCAACTCCTTGGGAAAGAGGTCAAGGAGATGATCGAAGGGATGGATTGGGATCTTCAAGAGAAAAAGTTCCGTTTACAGGCGACCTTCGGATTGAGTGATTATCATGCGCTGCCGAGAAAAGATAGCAATCTGCTTGTCGAGGCAGAGAGCGCCCTTTTAGGTCAGGGGATTCGGAGAAAGTCCGCCGGCTCGTGAAAAGCAATACGAATCATTCTTGAGCTTCCGAAGGGAAATTAAAATAGGTAAGTGAATCCGATATTGAACAGGTAGTCTGGACTGTTGTTTGTCAGCCCGAATCCAACCGAGCCGTCGAACCGCGCAATCTGATTCACTCTGTATTCGATGCCCCCGAGAAGATCGAGTATCCCATTTCTGACCTGATCTCCGATGTCGGCGCTTCCGGCCATCTCGGCCATCAGGAGCAGCGGTTCGACGTTGGTTTGGAGCTCCAAGCCGAGCGAATAGCGAATCTGATTCGGTTCATTTCCGAAGGGTGGATTGCCGATAAAGATGTAGCCCAAATTGACATGTGCCGTAACGGGCGTGAACTCCTTGCTCGCGATGGCGATAAAGCCGACATCGGGCTCTCCGCTGGTGCCAAAGAATCGGTCCCGACCTGCCGTTGGCAATTTGATGATGAGTTGTCCTGCAATGGAAAGCGGGTTGGCTTCACGTCCTTTGATGAAGCGGACCTTTGCACGGAATAAAACATCTCCAAACTGATTGTCGCGTTCTCCCCCTGCTTCCCGAAATAAATAAGGAACAACCAGATCGAGTTCTAGATTTTGGATAAGTCCATATCGGATGTCAATGGCGAGGTCGGTATCATGGCTGTTGGAAGAGAACCGATCGAAGACCACACCGGTCTCCAATCGGTAAATCCCTCTTTCCACCGGAATGGCTGTTTCGGTGACCAGAAAAGGACGTTCTGCAGACGCCACACTCGGGAGAGATAAGAAAGAGAGGAAAGAGAGAAGAACAACCCAAAAGACCTTATTTATCTCCGCTTTATTCACGGGCGTGATTCTACGTTCCAATACTTTTTTTGTCAAGAAATTAAATCCCTTTTTTATTTGGAAACGATTATCCGATCAAAACTTCTTACGCATTCTTCACAACTCGACCTCGTGATGATCAAAGAGATAAATCGCGCAGAGATGAACAGATATGTTCATCGAGTTCAAGAATGTACATCCGGTCGATTCAAAGATTTAATCTTTGCGAACGCAAGGAGCATTTTTCCTCGTTATATTCATAGCTTCTATTTTATATTTGTCCGGGATTCTTCGGTATTTCTTTTGCACTGATTTTCAGCACGATCAAAACGTGGAGGGGGTGCATGGTGCCGAAGAGAACTATTTTAATTGTCGACGACGAGATCGGACCTCGTGAATCTTTGAAGATGATCCTGAAACCATTCTACAACGTCGAAACTGCGGAGGATGGCATTAAGGCGCTCGAAATTCTTCAGCAGAAGGAAATCGATCTGGTGACGCTCGATCTCAAGATGCCTGGTCCCCACGGTGGAGAGGTTCTCAAGCAGATCAAGCAGAAGAATCCGGATATCGAGGTACTCATTATCACCGGATATGGAAGTTTAAAAAGCGCGATTGACGGGATCAGACATGGGGCGTGCGATTATCTGATTAAGCCGTTCAACATTTCTGAGATTATCAATATCATCAATAAGGCATTGGCAAAGAAGAAAAAGATGGAGGAGTTAAAAGGTTTTCTCTCGGAAATCGGCGGGACGTTCGGCCTGAATACGAGTCTGGACGACATTAAAGCGTATATTAAAGAGCAAAAAGAGAGGCCGACGGAAACCGACACCACCGTCTCGAAGTAATCAGGAAGGGGCAACAAATTAAATGGGCTACACGACATTCTATATTTTAGGTGTTTTATTAATTTCTTATCTTTGGATCGAGCGCTACTTGATGACCCCGAAAAACTTTTTTATTTATTACGTTCTTTTCTCGATTGCTTTGTTCGCTGCAACGGCGTAGCTTCCGGTTGTAACGAGTTCTGCTCAATCATCTCTTCCGCATGCCGCAACGTTGTTGAAGTGATCGTCATCCCCCCCAGCATCCGCGCCAATTCGCGCACCCTCCCCTCTTTGGATAGCCGTTTCACCGACGTGATGACTCTCTTTCCGGCATCGAGCTTTTCGACAAAATAATGATGATTCGCAAACCGGGCGATCTGCGGCAGGTGGGTGATACAAAATACCTGGTGCGTCTCGGATAGTTTCGCCAGCCGGATTCCCACCTTTTCAGCCACACCCCCTCCGATTCCCGCATCAATCTCGTCGAAGACCAATGCGCCGACCGGATCGACTTCCGCGAGAACGACCTTCAACGCCAACATAATTCGAGAGAGTTCACCGCCGGAGGCAATTTTACCAAGCCCCTGGAGCATCTCTCCCGGCAAGGCAATGAGAAACTCAATTTGATCGATCCCATCTTCCGAAGGAGATTTCTTCTGATGAGCAATTTGAAAACGCGTTCTCTCCATTCCCAATCGATGAAGCTCTTCTTGAATTTTTTCTTCTAACTTTGCTTTTATTTTCAACCGTGCTCGAGAAAGCGATTCGGCCTTTAACCCCAGGGCTCGCTCCGCCTCCTGAATCTTCTGCTCAAGCGCGAGGAGTTCGGCTTCACAATTCGAAAGCGTTGAAAGATCTGCTTCCAATTGCGTCTGAAGTTGCAGGAGTCCATCTACCGATTGGCCATATTTCTTTTTTAACTTCTGAATCAGGTAAAGTCGTTCCGTGACTTCGTGGAGGCGATTCGGATCGTATTCCAACCCGCTGAGCCGATTCCTAAAAAGAACTGAGAGTTCCTTTAATTGGATCTTTGAGGCTTCCCAGAGCGCCGATTCCTGGGAGGCGTCATTTGCGATCTCATCGACTCTTTTGATCGCCTCTCCCACTTCTTCCAATCGGCTGAGGATGGCTCCTTCATCGGAGAGGAGAGAATAGGCTTTTTCCGAAGCCGACAAGAACGACTCCCAATTCCGGAGGGTCTTCTCCTCCCTTTCTAAGGCTTCTTCCTCTTCCGCTTCGAGTTTTGCGTTTTTAATTTCGGAGAGCTGGTATTCTAGAAACGCTTGTTTCTGCTTTCCCTCCGCTTCCAGCTTTCGAAGCGCCTCCCGCTCGGTTAAAAGCTGATGCCACCGACGATAGTCGGTTTCGACCTGCTTTCTCTGCTCGGAGAGCCGGCCGAAGGCGTCCAGAAGATTCAGCTGCCACTCTAAATCGATCAAATTATGATGTTCATGTTGGCCGTGAATTTCGGCCAGCTTTTGGCCGATCTCTTTGAGCGTAGAGACATTCACAAAGGAGTCGTTTACGTAGGATCTATTTTTACCCGATTTGGAGAGGATTCGTTTGAGGATCAACCATTCGTCGGAGGGGAAATCATGAAGGAGCGGAGAATCGATTGGATCGAAACGTGCCTCCAAAACGGCTTCTCCGGCTCCTTCTCGAATGACGTCGGGGGAAGATCGTCCCCCTAAAACGGCCGAGAGTGCATCGATGAGAATTGACTTTCCGGCGCCCGTTTCGCCGGTAATAATGTTGAGACCTTCGGAAAATTCAAGAGAGACTTCGGAAATGATTGCATAATTTTGAATGCGAAGCTCTCTGAGCATCTGCTTGAGAAGTGCTTAAGATGAGGATAGGATCGAATCGATCTTTTGCTTGAATTGTTTCTTGGAAGCGGCTCCGACGATTTTATCGACCAGCTTGCCGTCTTTGAAGAAAAGCAGGGTCGGAATTCCCATAATTTGATACTTTCCGGCAATATCCGGATTTTCATCTGTGTTGAGCTTGCCGACTTTTAATTTTCCGGCATACTCGACGGCGAGTTCATCAATGGTCGGCGCAATCATTTGACAGGGGCCGCACCAGGATGCCCAGAAGTCGACCATGACGGCGCCGGAAGATTTAAGGACCTCTTGATCCCACGTCTGACTTGTTACCTTCACTGCATTTGCCATTTCGTTCCCTCGCAAAAGTTGAATTTATTTTATCCGACTTACCCCTCTAAGTCAATGAAGAAGAAATGAAGAAGAAATGAAAGCCCCCCACGCCAAGGAGACCATGGGGGGCTTTTGAGTGCTTTGAATGCCTTACAACGGTTTCATAACTTAGTACATGTCGCCCATTCCGCCGCCGGGAGGCATCGCCGGTCCCTTCGGTTTCTCTTCGGGGATCTCGGCAACCATCACCTCCGTCGTCAGCATGAGTCCGGCGACGCTGGCTGCGTTTTGGAGCGCGGTTCGGGTGACCTTGGTCGGATCGATAATCCCGGCCTGGACCATATCGACATAGCTTTCAGAAGCCGCGTCGAATCCGTTGGCCCCACTCTCCCGCTTGACCCGCTCGACCACGACGGAGCCTTCCACGCCGGCATTTTCGGCGATCTGACGGATCGGCTCTTCAAGGGCGCGGCGGACAATATCGACTCCGATTTTTTGATCGCCATCGACTTTCACTTTATCGAGCGCGGGAATGCAGCGAAGCAATGCCACGCCGCCGCCGGGGACGATCCCCTCTTCAACCGCAGCCTTGGTGGCATGAAGGGCATCTTCCACGCGGGCCTTCTTCTCTTTCATCTCCGTCTCGGTGACCGCGCCGACATTAATCACGGCCACTCCGCCGACGAGCTTCGCGAGCCGCTCTTGAAGCTTTTCACGATCATAGTCGGAGGTGGTCTCCTCAATTTGAGCTTTGATTTGTTTGACGCGACCCTGGATCTTGTGGGCATCACCCGCGCCTTCAACGATCGTGGTATTGTCCTTATCGATCGTGATCCGCTTGGCCCGTCCGAGATCGGAGATCTTCACGTTTTCGAGTTTCAGTCCGAGGTCTTCGGAGATAACCTGGCCGCCGGTGAGAATGGCGATATCCTCAAGCATTGCTTTTCTGCGATCGCCGAAGCCGGGCGCTTTAACGGCTGCGACCTGAAGCGTGCCGCGCAGCTTGTTCACCACCAATGTCGCGAGCGCTTCTCCTTCGACATCCTCCGAGATGATGAGGAGCGGACGTCCCATCTTGGCGACCTGTTCCAGAACCGGGAGAAGATCCTTCATCGTGGAGATTTTCTTCTCGTTGATCAGGATAAACGCATCTTCGAGCGAGACTTCCATTCTCTCCGAATCGGTGACGAAGTAGGGAGAGATATAGCCACGATCGAATTGCATTCCCTCGACCACGTCGAGCGAGGTCGACATGCTCTTTGCTTCTTCCACGGTGATCACGCCGTCCTTGCCGACTTTTTCCATCGCTTCGGAGATTAAATCACCGATTGTCCTGTCATTGTTTGCTGAGATCGTTCCGATCTGGGCGATTTCCTTTTTTGTCTGGCAGGGCTTGGAGATTTTCTTGAGCTCTTCGGTGACCGACTCCACCGCTTTATCGATGCCTCGCTTCAGTTCCATCGCGTTTGCGCCGGCGGAAAGGTTCTTAACCCCTTCTCTAAAAATCGCCTGGGCGAGAACGGTCGCGGTGGTCGTTCCGTCGCCCGCGACGTCAGAAGTTTTGCTGGCGACCTCTTTTACAAGCTGAGCGCCCATGTTTTCATACGGATCTTTTAACTCGATTTCCTTCGCGACCGTGACGCCGTCCTTCGTAATGGTGGGGGCGCCGAATTTCTTTTCAATGACCGCATTTCGCCCCTTCGGACCCAATGTCGCCTTTACGGCGTTGCTGAGCTGATTGACACCCCGTAGGATGGCCGCACGGGCGTCATCGCTGAATATCATCTGCTTTGCCATCTAATCCTCCTTCTGAGCAGTTAAGTTGAATCTCGTTTATTACTCGAGAATACCGAGAATGTCCTCTTCTTTTAAGATCAGATATTCCTGATTATCGATCGTGATTTTGCTCCCCGCATATTTATCGAAGAGGATGGTATCCCCCGTTTTCACACTCTTCACTTCGCCTCCCACCGCCTCTACTTTTCCACGCTGGGGTTTTTCTTTGGCAGCGTCCGGGATATAAATCCCGCCGGAAGTTTTTTCAAGTTCGCCGCTGTAGCTAACAAAAACCCTCTCCTTGAGTGGTTTGAACTTGACGGCAGATTTCGTCGCTTGTGCCATTTTTCCCTCCTTCAAAATTTGGAAATTGAACTAGATTTACAAGGTGTTTGAACTGGAGAGTTGCAAATTAGCACTCTCTCGTCGTGAGTGCTAATAAGATATATAACAATCCCATCAACAAAATCAAGTCCTAAATTTAATTTTAAGAAGAAATTTTTTAGATCGGGTTAAAGCTCCCCGCTCTTCCTGGCGGGGAGCTTTAACTGATTGATCGAAGAGAAGACAGCGTTTTTCAGGGTGCATGTCTTCCTGAAGAATGAAAGGACCCCGAGATTCCGTACGTTGACCGATCCCTATCGGGTGCTTTGGGCCGTCAGTCTCGGCGAGAGATCTTTAAAGATCCTCCAACTTTTTAAGAGATCGATCGCCTTCTGAAGTTGGACATCCTCCTCTTTATCTTGAGGCGGCTCGCTGATTCCTGTTGCATCTTCCGCGGGACCCTGCGGCCTTGATTCGGGTTTGCTGACTTTATCGGCGTCCGGTTTCATTTCATTCTTGAGATGACGTTCCAAATCCTTTTCCCGCAGAATCGGGGCATTTTTTGCCTCTTTGGGAAGGTTCGGTTTGACCACAATATCGGGATCGATCCCGGTGTTTTGAATGGAACGCCCTTTGGGGGTGTAATATTTCGCCGTTGTGAGGCGAAGCGCCGACCCATCGGATAGAGGAAGAATCGTTTGAACGGACCCCTTTCCGAAGGTCTGGGTTCCGACGACCACGGCGCGTCCCCAATCTTGCAACGCTCCCGAAACGATCTCGGATGCAGAAGCGCTCCCCTCATTGACGAGCACGATAAGAGGGATATCTTTTAAAGCGCCCGCATTGCTGGCGAGATACTCATCTCGCTTGCCGTCTCTTCCCTTGATGAAAACGATCAGCTTTCCGTTTTCCAGGAATTGCTCCGACACCTCCACGGCGGAAGTTAACAGCCCCCCCGGATTGTTTCGAAGGTCGAGGATGAGGGAGTGAATATTGCTTTCACGCAGCTTCGCGATCGCTTTTGAGAGATCGCGCGCCGTCTGTTCCTGGAATTGGGTGAGTCGAACATAGCCGATGCCGGGCTCGAGAACTTTTGATTTCACGCTCTGAATTCGGATGGTATCGCGAACGAGCTCAAAGACCATCGGATTGGGAACCTGGTCTCGCTGAATCGTCAGGACGACCTTGCTTCCCCTCTCTCCCCTCATCTTATTGACGGCATCCATCAGGCTGGTATCTTTCGTCAAAACCTGATCGTCGACTTTGAGGATGACATCTCCCGGTTTGATCCCGGCGACATCCGCGGGGGTTCCCTCGATCGGGGCAATTACGACCAGCTTATTGTCTTTCGTGCCGATTTGCAGGCCTAATCCACCGAACTCCCCTTTCGTATCGACCTGCATCTCTTTGTAAACCTCGGGAGGCATAAAGGCGGAATGGGCATCTAACGTATTCAGCATTCCTTTGACTGCACCGTAGATCAACTCTTTGCTCTTGACCGGTTCAACATAATTCTTTTGTAAACTCGAGAGAACTTCCGAGAAGAGCTTTAGGTCTTCGTAGCTGTCGGTTTCAGCCGAAACCTTCCCCTCAAGATCCCTCTCTACAAAAACGGTCATACTGAAGAATCCGAGTATGATCATAACGAGAAAAGTGATCCGTGCCCGTTTGCTGAGCGTCATTGACAATTCCTCCTTGCTGCTAAAAACCGGTTACCCGGTTATCTTCTCTTTTGGAGCCAGATCAAAGGATCCAATGGCTCCCCTTGGTGTCTGATTTCGAAATAAAGATTGTTTCCTTGAGAGAGTCCCGTCTCCCCAATTTGACCGATCGGCATGTTTTTCGCGACCCGGTCGCCGACCGAGACCAGTAATTTCGCAAGATGGGCATAAATCGAATAATAGTTCTCGCCATGGTCGATGATAATGACCATTCCATATCCCTTAAACCAATTTGCGAAAATAATCATTCCATCGTAAATGGAGCGAACCACATCCCCCTTGGAAGGCTCAATCTCGATGCCTTTCTTATAAACATAAGTATCGAACTTCGGGTGTTTCTGCCGTCCGAATAAGGATACCACCTGTCCGTCATTCGGCCAAATCAGACGCCCTTTCTCTTTTGAGAACTTATCTGAAGAGGGTTGTTGCAGACGCTTTTTCTCCTCTTCCAATTTCTTGATAATGGTCTGAAGCTGCAGCGAGGACTCATCCAGTTCAGCGAGGGCGCGCTCATAAAAAACTTTTTCGTTGCGAACGCGGGTCAGCAGCTGATCTTTCTTCCTTTTCTCAATGCGGATCTCCACCAGCTTTTGGGCTAATGCTTCTTTCTCTTGAATCAGGTGTCCCTTCACGACCCCCAACTCGCGATTTTTTTCTTCCAGCTCGCTCTGCTTCTCCTTAAATTGGGAGAGCAGCTCCCCTTCTTTGCGCGCGATTGTCTTCAGATAATGCAATCGTCTCAGAAAGTCGGGATAATCCCGAGCCGCGGATAATATCTTGAGGGAGCCGGCCTGCCTCTCCTGATAAATGGTTCGAAGCCGCTTGGAGATGGCTCCCCTTTTGTCTCGAATATCTCCGTTCAGATCACGGATCGTTGTCGAGAGATCGCCCATTTCCATGTCTTTCTCGCGGGCTTTCAACTCGATTAGATCCGCTTCCTTTTGAAGAAGGCGAAGCCGCCGATCCATCTCGTCCAACTGCGAGAGAATGGAGCCTTCCCTTTTTTTAATCGTAATGCTTTTATCTCTTTTTTCCTCTATTTCTTCTTTTAATTTTTCGAGCTCTTTCTTTTCACGATTGATCTTCTCGTTGAGCGAGGGTCCCTTCTCTGCGCCGATGGCCGAGGATGATTCGAACACCGCCGTCGCTGATAAGATCAACATGCAAAATCCAATATTTCTAACCCCGCTTTTTCCCATCCGTCGGTAGGTGCGCCTTGAGTAGTGCCGAAAGAGAAATAAACCCGGCCATTCCGCCCAGCAAGCCTCCTCCCGCCGCCATTCCGACGAGAAAGGGGGTCGGCAGAAAAAGGAGATTGAGAAAACCTCCAATCATCCCTCCGATCGTCTGTAGATGGGCCTGGGCCAGACGAAAAATCGCAAAAAGCATCAAAACCGACACCCCGCCGCTGAGCAGTCCCATCAGCGAGCCTTCCAGGAAAAACGGAATTTTGATGAAAGCGCGCGTCGCTCCCATCAACTGCATGATTTCGATTTCGTCTTTTCGACTATAAAAATGAAGTCGCACCGTATTTGCGATAATGGTCACGATGGCAACGGCCAATAACGTTCCGATTCCGATCCCGATTTTCTTTAAGAGCTTTAAAAATGCGTCGAGGCTCTGAAGCCATTCCGATCCATATTCGGCCTCTTCGACCCCGGGAAGATTTCTGAAGCGCTCGACCATCACCGAAATCTGTTGCGGATCTTGATAAGCGGCTTTTACCTTTACTTCAAACGAGGCCGGCAGCGGATTGCCCCCCAGGCTTTTCAACAGCGATTCGTCATGAAACTCCTTCTTAAAAATCGTGAGTGCTTCCTCTTTCGAAATGTACTTCACGGAGGAGATGCGGTCATCGCTGGATAATCTCTCTTTAATCGACCGAACCGCTTCTTCCGAGGCGCTGTCCGAAAGATAGATGCTGAACTGGACATCCTCCTGCATCGATCGAAGCAGATTCTGGACATTATAATAGAAAAGAAGAAAAACACCAAATAGGGTCAATGTGAGGCTGAGCGAAAGAAGGGAAAAGAAAGCCATCACCCGGTTAATCTGCAGATTCTCAACGGCGGTCCTCAAGAAATAGAAGAGCTGTCTCATGCCGACGCCCCGTCCGAAAGGATTTTTCCCTTTTGTAATACGATGGTCCGTCTCCCCATCTTGTTCATCAGAGACTGATTATGCGTCGCCACAATGACGGTCGTTCCGCTGATGTGAATGTTCTTAAGCAGCTCCATGATTTCGGCCGAGAGGAGCTCATCGAGATTTCCGGTCGGCTCATCTGCCAGAAGCAGAGAGGGGCGATTGACCAAGGCGCGGGCGATCGCGACCCGTTGCTGCTCGCCTCCGGAGAGATATTGTGGAAATTGGTCCCGACGATGTTCCAGTTGAACCATCTTTAAAACATCTTGCACCCGCTTTCGAACCTCCCCGCCGGACGCGCCGACGATCTCCAGCGGGAGCGCGATATTTTCGAAAACGCTCTTCCGTTGAATGAGCTTAAAATCTTGAAAGACAAACCCGATGCTGCGGCGAAGAAATGGAATCTGGGCCTCTTTGAGGCGGGAAACATTTTTGCCGCCGATGAGAATCTGCCCCTGCTCCGCCCGCTCCTCGCTGACGATCAGTTTGAGCAGCGTTGACTTGCCGGCGCCGCTGGAGCCGACCAAAAAGACAAACTCCCCCTTTTCGATGTTTAAATTAATATCTTCGAGGGCGACATGGTCCTTCCCATAGTATTTATAGACATGAAACATCTGGATCATGTTTATTCTGCAAACCTTCTTTCAGGGAAATCCAAGAATGAAAACAGGGGTGAGTGCCAGATGCCTGAAGATCGATTCAGCATCCATTCGCCGCGGCTCCCCTCGCCAATGTAAGCGCGGCATTTCGATGAAGAGGAATCACAAATGCGAGGAAACGATCTTAATCGGCCTCCTTTTCCCTCTCAGAGAGATAGTCTAAGATCAGATCGTCTAAACTTTTCTTCCGATTTCCCCTCTGCGGGGTGACGGGCGACGGAGCGGGCGTCTTTGTTTCCGGGATCGGCGGCTCCTTCCGAACCTCTTTGGACGCGGGAGATCCCGATTCAAATTTTCCCGCAGCGAGATCGCGGACCATGTTTTTGTGCTGCTCTTTCATCAGCTCTCGGACCACTTCTTGATAACTCGGCGAATGAAGAATCTCGGCATAGCTGGTTTTTTTCGACGAGAAGATCGCCCCCCCTTTGAAGAGCAAAGTGGTAATCACCGGATTATCGACCCCCCCGTCTTCTGTTTGAATGTGGTAAACATCGCCCTTGAATTGAATGTCGGTATTGATCCCGCTTAACATCCCGTTCCGGTCTCCAATCCATCGAAGGCATTTTTAAAATGTTCGACCGTTGCGGCCTCGTTGGCCCCTTTCACGATTCCGATGACATCAAACCGGCATTCGCAGGTTCCGAGCTTCTTTTGCGTTAAGTAGAGAAGGGCAATCCGGTTCATCTTGGTCTGCTTTCTCAGGTCCACCGCCAGTTGCGGGGCGCCGAAACGGCTCCCGGAGCGCGCCTTGACCTCAACGAATACCAATGTTTTTCCATCCTGCGCGATCAGATCGATCTCTCCCAATGCGGTTCGGAAATTTCGCTCCAGGATGCGGTATCCCTGCTTCGAGAGAAAGTCGGCGGCAATCTTCTCCCCCTCCGCCCCCGTCATGCCAGGACCCCTCGAAACGATTTTCGATGAATCCGGCACGGGCCGTATCTTCGAAGGTTTTGAAGATGCTCTTTGGTTCCATAACCCTTGTGGGAGACAAAGTTATAGTCGGGAAATTCCCGATGAAACTCCGTCATGAGACGATCGCGCGTCACCTTCGCAATGATGGATGCGGCGGCGATGCTGACGGAGAGATTGTCGCCGTGAATAATTCCTTCTTGCGGGATGTTCGTCCGCGGAAGTGTTAAGGCGTCGATGAGGAGATAGTCCGGTTGAACATAAAGGTTCTGCAGGCTCGATTCCATGGCCAAATAGGTTGCTTGCAAAATGTTGATCTCGTCGATGACCGCATGATCGATGATTCCGACGCCGATTGAAATCGCCTCCTGAACAATTTGAGTATACAATTTCTCACGCTGATTCTCCGTCAGCAGTTTCGAGTCGCGGATTCCGGCGACGGAAAATCCGGGGGGCAAAATCACGGCGGCCGCGACGACCGGTCCGGCCAGGGGGCCCCGTCCGGCTTCGTCGATTCCACAGATCAATCGGACGCCGTTGGAAGAAAGCGCCCGCTCGAAGCGGGTCATTTCAAAGAGGCGCTCTGCTTCTTCCGGTTTAAGAGGCACCATGTGTCGAGACCCAAGGGGTAAATCGAAAACGAATGAGATGTGCAACGACCGACGGATCTACAATGAGGGGGAGAGCGTGTTTCCCCGTGAGCCGATCCCGTCCCCTCTTCTCAAAGGACGGGATCGAACCCCGGAATGAAACCGCTTCAGGGCGAATTAAGATTCCACCTTCACAGGCTGCGGCTCTTCGACAGGGGCGGCTGCCTTCGTCTCCGACGAGACGGTTCTTTCTCTCTCGCTGATACGGGCCGCCTGTCCTGTTCTCTCTCTTAAGTAGTAGAGTTTTGCCCGATTCACCTTCCCTTCGCGAACGACGTCGATCTGGGTAATATAAGGGGAGTGGATCGGGAAAACCCTTTCAACGCCGACGCCATAGGAGACTTTCCGGACGGTGAAGGTTTCGCGATTGCGTGTTCCCTTCTTCCGAATCACGACCCCCTCGTAAACCTGAATGCGCTCTTTTTCGCCCTCAATGATTTTCACATGGACTCTCACCGTCGCCCCGATTTTGATGTCCGGGACCGACGACTTCAAAAGTCCTCTTTCCAACCGCTCTAACCGATTCATTGGATTTGATCTCCTTTTTCAATTCACGAGTGAGTTTTAACCGCGTCGCACTGCTGGTCGACCCATTCCCTTTCATCTTCGGTTAAAGGGGCATTGGCGAGTAGATCGGGCCGTTTCCGAAGTGTGTTGAGGAGGGCTTGCTGCTTCCGCCAGATTCGAATCGCTTTATGATTTCCGGAAAGAAGAATCTCCGGAACCCTCCGTCCTCTGAATTCGACCGGACGTGTATACTGAGGATATTCCAGGAGCGAAGATGAGAAAGATTCTTCCTCCAGGGAGGCCGGCTCGCCTAAAACACCCGGGATGAGTCTCGCGGACGAATCAATCATCACCAGCGCGGCCAGTTCCCCTCCGGTGAGAATGTAATCTCCGATCGAGACCTCCTCCACCGGGAGGACCTCCTTAATGCGGGCATCGATTCCTTCATAATGGCCGCATATAAAAAGGAGGCTTCGTTCTTCTTTTGAGAATGCACCGGCCATTGTCTGATTAAACGGATTGCCCTGAGGGGAAGGCATAATGATTCGGATCTCTCCCCGCTCCTGGCGAATTCTCTCTACTGCGGCAAAAATCGGGTCTGGTTTCATGACCATTCCCGGGCCTCCACCATACGGGACATCATCGGTCGTATGATGTTTATCCGTGGTATAATCCCGCAATTGGTGGATGCGGATTTCCAGAAGATGACGCTCCTGCGCCCGCTTGAGCATGCTCTCTTGAAGAGCGGGAGCCACCATCCCAGGAAAAAGCGTTATTATATCACACTTCATCAAAGTTCAAGCAATCCTTGAAGGGGCCGGATTGTCATCCGGCCCTCTTGTAATTTGACCTCTTTGACGACGGAAGCCAAGGCCGGAATAAGAAATTCTTTTCCGTCCTGCTTCACGACATAGACATCGTTGCTGCCGGTCTCCAAAATATGATCCAGTTTCCCGAGCCGGGTGCCATCCTCCAGGCAAACGTCGAGACCTTCCAGTTCAAAATGATAATAACTCCCCTTCGGGAGAGGCATCCGCTCTTCGTCGGCGATTAAGATCGAACCTCCCGCCAGCAATCGCGCCTCTTCAGGAGAGGAGATATCAGACAATCTCATATAAACAAAGGGGGGGGCATATCGGACCTGTTCGACATGATATGTTTGAGACGCCCCCTCCTTCGTTTGGATCGTGATCTCTTTGAGTCGATTAAAACGCTGAGGAGAATGGGTCAAAGGGGAAATCTTCAGTTCCCCTTGAAGGCCGACCGTTTTGAGTATGCTTCCAATTGTAATCGACATTTTTAAAAATGCTATTCCAAGATTTCCAGTACACAACGTTTGCCGACCTTCGTCCCTGCGGCATTGAGGATCGTTCTCATGGCCCGTGCCGTCCGCCCCTGTTTGCCGATGACCTTCCCTAAGTCTTCTTGAGCCACGCGTAATTCGATGATCGTTGTTTTCTCTCCTTCGGTCTCCCTCACAGACACATTCTCAGGTCGATCCACAAGCGACTTTGCGATATACTCGATCAACTCTTTCATCGGACACTACCTCCATTTGCATTCACAGGCAACAACAGGAATCTGCACCGGGAACGACTCCGCAGCGCACGACATTGCTCTACCCGCGATCTAACTCGCCTTCGGCTCTTTCGCTTTTTTAAACAGCTGTGCTCGTGTAAAGATCGATTTTACAGTTTCGGAAACTTCGGCTCCCTTTTTGAGCCATCCAATCGCCTTCTCTTCCTTGATTTGTACCCCCCCTTCTTTGGATAAGGGATCATAAGTTCCCAAGATTTCAATAAATCGTCCATCCCTCGGTGACTCCGAGTCTGCTACGATAATCCGGTAAAAAGGCCGTTTATGTCGTCCAATTCGGGTTAATCTGATCTTAACTGCCACGCATCGCCCCTTTATTCTGTGAGGTGCTTCGCCTCGTTGTTGAACTCGCTCAAACGATTTCGCTCAGCCTGCGCTGAATTGCCTCTAAAATCGCCCCAGCATTCGCGCCAAACCCTTCCCTTTTGCGCCTGAAAAACGCTTCATCATTTTCTTTGCTTCGTAAAACTGTTTTAAAAGCCGATTGACTTCCTGGACCGATGTTCCGCTTCCCTTCGCAATCCGCTTTCTCCTGCTCCCATTGATCACGCCGGGCTCTTCCCGTTCCCGCAGGGTCATCGAGCAGATAATCGCTTCAATGTGACGCATCTCTTTATCCATTTGATCCTGGTCCGGAAGCTCCTTCATGCTGCTTTTGACCCCCGGAATCATCTCCAGAATTCTTTCGAGGCTTCCGAGCTTCTTGATCTGCTTCATCTGTTGACGAAAATCTTCCAGTGTAAACTGCTGGGAGCGAAGTTTTTCCTGAAGGACTTCCGCCTGTTCTCTCGAATAATTCTGTTCGGCCAGCTCGATCAGCGAAAGGACATCCCCCATTCCGAGAATGCGGGAGGCCATCCGATCGGGATGGAACGGTTCGAAGGCATCGAGTTTCTCTCCGGTTCCAAGGAACTTCACCGGCGCGCCGGTGGCGGAGCGGATCGACAAAATCGCCCCTCCCCGCGCATCTCCTTCTGTTTTGGTGAGAATGATTCCGGTAAGGCCGAGCCGCTGATGAAACACTTCCGCTACATTCACCGCCGCCTGACCGGTCATGGCGTCGGCGACGAAAAGGATTTCGTGGGGGAGCACCTTGGATTTAATCCGGACCAGCTCTTCCATGAGCAGCTCGTCGATTTGAAGCCGGCCGGCCGTATCAATAATCACAAGATCAAAACCTTGCTCCCGCCCCTGCTTCGTCGCGCGGGTGATGACATCGACTGGATCTTTTTCGGACTGGGGAAAGGCGACCGGCACTTCAATATTTTTTCCAAGAATCTGAAGCTGATCGACCGCAGCGGGGCGTTGTAAATCGGCTGCGACGAGCAGAACCCGTTTCCCCTGCCGCTTATAGAGCCGGGCCAACTTGCCGGCGGTAGTGGTCTTCCCCGATCCCTGTAGCCCGACCAGCATGATCAACGTGGGGGGTTGGGAGGCCAGTGGAATGCCGATCCCTTTCTCTCCCATCAGCTTGGTCAGCTCTTCCCAAACGATTTTGACGATCTGTTGTCCGGGGGTTAAACTCTCGAGGACCTCTTTCCCGACCGCCTTTGCGCGGACCGATTCAATGAACGATTTGACGATTTTGAAGTGAACGTCCGCTTCGAGCAGCGCAAGACGGACTTCTTTCAGCGCCTCATCGATATTTTGCTCGGTCAGAAGCCCTTTTCCACGGACATTTTTGAGAATGGAATCGAGCCGTTTTGTTAGATTTTCCAACATGATAGAATGTTTGCCCTTTGGACAAAAAAATTTTTACCATTATAAAGAGGTTGGTCCTTCAAGTCAAGACAATAAAAGGCGCTTGATTTGATCGACCACATAAATTTTTTGATCCATGGTCAGCTCCGGATAGATCGGCAACGCGATTGTCTCACGCGCAGCGCGCTCCGCCTCTGGAAAATCCCCTTCTGAATGTCCCAAATATTTGAAGCAGGCTTGCAGGTGAAGTGGGACCGGATAGTAGATCTCGGTGCCGATCCCCTTCTCCTTCAAGTAGTTGAGTAGCTGATCCCGTTGGGATGAACGAATAACATATTGATTATAGATCGGCTTGTTGTAAGATTCAACATGAGGTAGAACCAGGTTTTCCACCGAGCCGAGGTGTTTGTTATAAAACTCCGCATTCTCTCGACGTTTACGGCTCCACTCTTCGAGATAAGGAAGTTTGACGGAGAGCACGGCGGCTTGAAGGGAGTCGAGTCGGCTGTTACATCCGATCACTTGATGATAGTATTTCGGTTGGCTTCCGTGAACCCGGAGGATTTTGACTTTCTCCGCCAGCTCCCCGTTTTGCGTGAGAATCATCCCTCCATCCCCCGCTCCCCCGAGATTTTTTGACGGAAAAAACGAAAGGCAGCCGAAGGTCCCCATCGAGCCCGACTGCCGTCCCTTGTAGGTCGCCCCGATCGATTGCGCGGCATCTTCAATAATCGGAAGGTGCCGCCGGTCGGCGATTTCCAAAATCGGATCCATATCGGCGCATTGACCATAGAGATGAACAGGGATAATCGCCTTGGTTCGAGGGGTTATTTTCCCTTCGATCTGTTTTGGATCGATATTATAAGTTTTCGCATCAATATCGACGAAGACCGGTTTGGCCTGAAGCCGAGCGATCGATCCGGCCGTGGCAAAGAAGGTGTATGGGGTGGTGATCACCTCATCGCCGGGTCCGATCCCCAAGGCCATCAGCGCCAGTAAAAGGGCATCCGAGCCGGACGCAACACCGATGGCATGTCGAACCTGGCAATAGGTGGCAATCTCCTCCTCGAGTTTCGTCACGGCGGGGCCGAGAATAAATTGCTGGCTCTCAAAGAGCTGCTGAACCGCCTTTTGAATCTCGGGACGGATCGTTTGATATTGAGCTGTTAAATCAAGCAATGGGACGCGCATCTTCTTCATACCCCTTTCATCAAATGAGGCCACGTTGTGATGCTGGTTCCGTTTATAAAAGCGAATGAGACCGGTTCGTTACAGTTTGCCAAAAGGCGGGCGAATCGAGCGTCCGTCTAGACTGGATCGTTTGCCGCTCTGATGAGTTTGAGATCCGCAATGACTTCTTTGATCATCTCCTCATCAATTCGATCTTTCTTTCGAAGAAATCCTTCCAAAAGTGCGTTATCGCAAATGCTGTTGATTAAGCGAGGAATCCCTTCTGAATGTTGATGGATCGTCGCTAATGAACCTTTCGTGAAGAGCTCCCTTTTCGAGCCGGCCACCTCCAATCGATAACGAATGTACTCTTCGGTTGTCTTTTCCGTAAAAGACTCCAATTCGTAGCGCACCGCGATCCGCTGCTGAAGCGGTTTGTCCAAGGCCAGATACGAATCTAAATCGGGAAGGCCGAAAAAGATAAATGTAATTAGTTTCTCTCCATCGAGCTCGATGTTGAGAATTCCCCTGAACTCTTCCATCACTTCCCGGCGCTGAAGCATCTGCGCTTCATCGATAAGAACAACCGCCTTTTTCCCTGAATCATAAATCTCGACGAGACGATTGTAAAGCTGGCTCAACAACTCCGTCTTGTCGTCCAGCGGATTTTGCACGCCCAATTGGACGGCGATTTTTCTAAGGAGCCACTCCGACGTAATCGAGGTGTGAATGACGACCAACAAGGCCGATTCGAATTTCGAGTCTTCAAGTTCATCGAGCATTCGGCGGGCGAGCGTTGTTTTTCCCGTTCCGATTCCTCCGACGAGGACCGCCAGCCCCTTCCTTTCTTCCGCCGCATATCGCAGCTTCACGAGGGCATGGGCATGCTGATTGCTGTTGAAGTAAAATCGATTGTCCACGGAGATCGAAAAAGGCTGCTCCTTCAAATTATAAAATTCGAGATAGCTCATTGTCCCTTATAGGTATGAGATGCGGTTTTTCTTTTTCGGCTCCGGTCCCCGATTTGGTTTTGAAGATTCCGGGATGGGGGGAACGGTTTGATTTTCTCCGACGTGGAGACCCTCTGCTTTTTCCGACTTCTTTACGGCAATATCTCTAAAGTTCGGATCAAGTTCATAGATTTCATTGTAAAGCGCCTTCGCTTGGTCCTGATTTCCCTGAAGATCATAGAGCATCGCCAATTCATATTTTAAGGCGAGGGTATTTTCTTTTGTGCACCGCGCGTCTTCCAGCGCGTTCTGGAGGATCTCGATCGCGGTATCGATCATTCCATTCTCTTGATAACAGCTGGCCAACATGCTGGATGCATCCTGAAAGCGATGATTCCCCTGAAATGCAAGCTGGAACTCTTTTATCGCTTCCGGAATGAGTCCCATCTCCTTGTAGGCGATGCCGAGATTATAATGCGTCTCGAACTCCTGCTCATTGATGGCCCGATGTGACGTCTCTTTCAAATCGTTCAGCGCGTCATCCAGTCCCGGAACTTCGAAATCAAAGGAGCTGTCTGCTTCCAAATTGAGTTCTTCGCCGAAAATCGATTTGAGATCGACATAATCTTCTTTCCCCTCCCCCGTTTCGGGAAGAGAGACTTCTTCCGCGGCGCTTCCCTCCTGGGAGGAGCTTTCTTGGGAGTCGTCCGAAAGGAGATCATCGAGACCCTGCTCGATTTCTTGAGAGAGTCCCTCAAATGAAAATTCTTCCCCTTCGGCCGTCGGCTCGACATGGCCGGACGGATCAGCGGAAGATTCTTTCAATTTCTCTTCTTTTTTTGCGGCCGACTGAAGGTTCAATAACATCATCCGTGCTTCGGCGCATCCGGAATCGATCTTTAAGATTTTCCAGAGGAGTGCTTTGGCCGCTTCCTTGTTTCCGTTGTTGATGTATTCTTGGGCTTGGGCCAACTCTCCTTGGAGATCTTCCGCCGCGGGGATCTCCTCCTCGGACGCAGAGACCCGCTCATCCTCAGAGGGGATGGAGAGATCTTCCTCCATGGGGAGGGCGGCGACCTCTTCATCGGCTCCAATCGGAATCTCTTCCTGCCCCTCAGGAGCATGGAGCTCTTCGACACCGGGATCGGCTGCGGCCGACACGGGTGAACGGTCGTTGATTTCCTCCAACGCGGGAGACTCCCTGTTGGGAGCAAGGGATCTCATTTCTTCCAAAATGGCGCTTCTTTTATCTTCCGCTCCGATTCTCTCATAGATTTTCGCAAGTAGCAGACACTCATCGGCCGCTTTTTCTTGCAGTCCCTCTTTAATATAGAGCTCTTTTAATTGAATGTGCGGCTCTTCTCTCGAAGGGGCAAGTTCGGAGAGGAGGGTCAGCTGCTCAATGGCTTTACTGTTGAGACCATATTTAATGTAAACTTCGGCCTCAGTGAGATGTCCCTGGAAAGTCGCTTCCGAGACTTCTTGAAGCGCGGGCGCTTCAACCGGCGCCTGAGAGGACTCTTTCTCCTCAGAAATCGGTTCGGGGATGCTGGTCTCTTCGTTTTGCAGGATTTCAATCGGCTCGGATGGAACCTCCGAAATCGGCTCGGGATTCGAGAGAATCTCTTCGACCTCCGGCGCGGCCACTTGCTCGGCCGCAGAGATCTCCTGAATCGGCTCCGGCGGGAGCGCTTCTATGACGGCGCTGGGCTCGGCGATCGTTTCCGGTTCGAAACGGGCGCGCCACTGCGGCTCTGCAGAGATACCGGGAAGGCGTGTTTTGATTTTTTCGTAGTAGGCCTTTGCTTCTTTCTCCGACCGTTGCTGATCGAGCAGGGAGATGATTTTTGAATAACACTGAATCGCCTCTCTCTCGTTGCCCGACCTCTCAAAATTTTCCGCCAGAAGTTGATGGGCTGAAACCTGCTCCGGGTTCTCGGCCAGGTAGGCTTGAATGAGAGATTGGCTCTTCAACCGAAGCTCTTCCGACTCTGCCAAGGGGAGGGTTTTTTGGAGGATCAAGAACGCCTTGGGAGAGGAACCGCGTTGGAGAAAATAATCGACCCACTTCGATAAAAATGAGAATGCTTCCGCCGGTTGATCGCGAAGCTCTTCCATGAGCACTTCAGCCGCCAGCCAATCTCCCTCCTGGAGCGATTTTTCCATCTTGGCTGACAGTGAAAGAGGCGCTTCCGGCAAGGATTTCTCGGCGGGAGGCCGGCTCTGCTCGAGGGCGGTCGGTTCAATTTGAGGGGGAATTGATTTCTCGACCGCTTCGGGAGGCGGCTGGGAGAGCTCCTTCTCTGTCGGAGGGGCTTCGCTCGCGGGAGAAGAGGACTCTGCGGCGCCAGAAAGCTGCTTTTCCGCAATCTCGGGATCCAGCTTCATCACCTGATCGATGACCTGCTGCGCTTCGGAGGTCATCTGCCGATCCTTGAAGATCGATAAGACCTTGCCGTATTCCTCGACGGCCTCTTTTGCGAGGCCCCACTTCTGGCAGATCTCTGCGAGTTTTTGACGAACGGCAAAATTCTTCGGATCGAGATTGGCGAGCTTTCGATAGACCGCAATGGAGGCTTGCATATTGCCCTCCTTCGCGTGGTGTTTCGCGACCCTCAGATAATCCTCGATGGCATTGGCCGCGAGCCCGCGCTCCGCATGGACATCCGCCAACTTCTCATAAACATCCATGCGGGATGGGTCTATCTTCACGATTTTCTTATATACCGCAATGCTCTTTAATTCGAATCCGGCTCCCCGGAATGCGTTCGCCGCTTTCAGATAGGCGGCGATGGCTTCTTGGGTGTGATTTGCTTTGAGGTGGAGGTCTCCGATGGTGTTATAAATATTGCCATCGTTGGGGGTCTCTGCAATTAGCTTTTGCCATTCCTCGATGGCCTTATCGATTTGCCCTTTTGCAGCGAGTTTTTGAGCTTTTTCAATGATTGAACTTTTATCGGAAGACAAGGATATCCCCTGGGTGTACTCGTATTTAAGGAGATATCATAGAACCCCCAATGTGTCAAGAAAACCAAAGAAAAATCCTGCTGGTTTCTTAAGATAAACCAGCAGGATTTTGTCTGGAAAGGATCGTTTATTTTCCTGGTTCTGCGGGTGCCCCGCTCGGTGCGGCGGGGGCTCCTCCTGGAGCGGCCGGGGCGCCGCCTGGGGCGGCGGGAGGCGTCTGTCCGGGCGCCGGAGGAGGTGTTTCAGGCGGTGTTGCCGGTTTCGGGGCCTCTGCGGGAGTTTGCGGTTTTTGTTCCTCATGAGGTTTTTGATAGCAACCGGACAAACCAGCTGCGACGATCAAAACAGCGGCTAATTTCATCCAACTCTTCATTTCTTCCCCTTTCATCATACGCAATGGAGTGTGTCTGATTACCAAAACGAACGTCTGCGTGCGCTTCTCGTTCCGAATTCGGCGTGCGTTTTTAACACACTCGCCCTCTTGTGTCAATCGTAAAATCAAGCTTATTTACATTGAATCGCTTCCCATGTATATTGGCAGCATGATGGTCCGAATTCTTGATCGCTATATTGTCAAAGAGCTGCTCGTTCCCTTTATTTTCGGCATTTTTATCCTAACATTTTTAATTCTGATCCATCAACTCTTGAAGCTGATGGAGTTGGTGATTGACAAAGGGGTCGATCTCGTCAGTGTGGGGCAGATCTTCCTTTCTCTTCTCCCCTCCTTCTTCCTATTAACCATTCCGATGGCCGTTCTGATGGCCTCCGTGATGACCTTTAATCGGCTCTCGTATGATAACGAAATCATCGCGTTGAAATCGGTCGGCGTCGGATTTTACCGCGTCCTTCGTCCGGTCCTTTTCTTCTCAGCGGCAACGGCGCTCTTGACCTTGTATATGGGGATGATCGCCCAACCGTGGGGCGGGGGATCGTTCAATTCCCTGGCGATGAGAATTCTCAAAAAAAGGGCGAGCGTTGGAATCGAGGAGGGAAAATTCAACGGACTCTTTTCCGATATCGTCATCTATGTGGAATCGATGCCGACCTTTACCGAACTGGAGGGGGTCTTTATTTATGATACCCGAGATCCCGCTTCTCCAAAGATCGTTGTCGCCAAAAAAGGAGTTCTCTTAAATGACCCTGGACGCAATGCCGTCGAACTTCACCTGATGGACGGGAGCATTCACAAGAGGGGCAAGAGCGATTCGGATTATCAGCGCGTCGCTTTCAAGACATACAATTTGAAGTTGGATTTGGGTTCGGCCGTTCAAGCCGGAAGCGCGAATTCAGAGCCTTCCAGCTATCAGGAGATTATAAAAAAAGTCGAAGCCACCGGGGGGAAAGATCTGCGCGCCTTGCGACTCTTGTCCGAATTTTATAAAAACTTCTCCTTCTCGCTGGCGTCATTGGTGTTCGGAATCGTCGGCGTTCCGCTCGGCGTCATCTCGGGAAGGACCGGGCGTTTGGGGGGATTCACCCTGGGGATCGGGCTCATCACCCTTTATTATTTGCTGAATACCCTGGGGGACTATCTGATTACCATCCGGATCGCGACGCCGTTTCTCGCGGTTTGGGTGCCTCACCTCGCCCTCATTCCCTTTACGCTGTATCTTCTAAGAGCGATGGCGCAGGAGTCCTATCCGAGATTTCTCCAGCTCGGCAATAAAAGACCATAATCATGTCGATTATTTCCCGGTATATTATCAAAGAATACTTGAAGTTTTTCTCGATCACCCTCTCGATTCTCTCCATTGTCTATTTGACGATTGAGTTCCTGGAAAAAATTCGGAAGTTCTCGGAGAAAGATCCGGAGTTTATCTATGTCGTTCTCTATTTTGTCTATAAGATCCCGAGAATTATTTTCGACGTGGCCCCGTTGGCGGTCCTCATCTCGACCTTTCTGACGTTGGGAATGTTCTCCAGGAACAATGAGATCATCGCATTCAAAAGCTCCGGGGTGAGTCTGATCAGGTTGGCCGCGCCGATCCTTCTTTTTGGTCTCTTTCTGAGCATCGCCCTTTTCTTCCTGAACGGCTCCCTCATCCCCTCCACGTTCAAGAAAGCGAAGGTGATTCAAGAGACCAAGATCGAGAAGAGAGAATCCGACGGAAGAATGGTTCAAAACCAGATGTGGCTTCGGCTCGACAGCCGGACGTTTTTTAATGTCGAACTGATTGAACCCGACCGAAAGAAAATGTATGGGGTCAAGATCTACTACCTCGGAAGCGACTTTTCACTACCGGAGACGATCGAGGCGGAAGGGATGACATACATGAATGAGGGCTGGATTCTCTCAAAAGGAGTTCGCCGGACGTTTCAAGCGGATGGAACCGCTCAGATGAAGCGCTTTGATGAAGAGGCAATCCAAATCAACAAGAAACCCGACGATTTTAAACAAGCGGTCCCCGAGTCCGAGGAGATGACCTCCCGTCGGCTGGAGGCCTATATTAACCGACTGTCACGGGATGGATTCGATGCAACCCGCTATCGGGTCGATCTTCTCGCCAAACAGTCTTTTCCATTCGTAAATTTCATGATGGTCCTCATCGGTTTTCCTTTCGCACTGCAAGATCGCAGAAGCGCCAAGGTGTCGCGCGGCGCGGCGATCAGCCTTTCATTGGGGTTCTGCTACTGGCTCGTCTTTTCTGTGACCATCACCCTCGGTCGCATTAATGTCCTTCCGCCCTGGCTGGCCGCCTGGGGGGCCAATATCCTCTTCCTCGGCGTCGGCAGTTATCTCTTCCTGAATATCCGTCATTAAATATCTATTTCAAAACGGCGGTCTTTCCGTAGATGCCGTCATCGCCGGGCGCTTTGGTGACCTTTCCGGCGCTTCCGTGAACACCTTCACCCGCTTCGCGAAGCAATCGAGTGGATTAGATTCTAAGATTTCTGGATCGCTACTTTGGTCCAGTGATCGATCTGATGATTGAGTCAGCCGATATTCGACTTGACCGCTCTGGATCAGTATGATCATAATCATATCAATCTTCATGAACAGATTCAGAAGGAGGAGACTGATGGAGAGATCCTTTTCGCAAAGACATTTACCGCGCATTTTTTCGATGCAACATGAATTGAATGATCTTTTAAAGCAGACGTTTGGTCCCGATCCCTTCGCCGTCGATTTTGACCCGGAGCGATGGGAGCGATGGATGCCGTCGGCCGATCTTTACGAACGGGACGGCCAATGGATTGCCCGAATCGAACTGCCTGGGATGGCGATGGATGAGATTTCCCTTTCAGTGGTCGGCAACCGCGTGCTGGTGCAGGGAGAGCGAAAACCGCCCGAGGGTTTTGATCCGGAAAATCTCATTTTTCAGGAGTGTCCCTACGGCCCCTTCGAACGGGTGATCACCTTCCCCGCTCCCATTCCGGAAAATCAAGTTCGGGCCTACTATCAGCAAGGGGTCTTATACATCACCCTCCCTGCACTGGCGGAGAAGGGAAAGAGAATTGAAATTCAATCTGAAGCGCCGCCCGAGGAAGAATCGAAAGCAGCCTGATTCCGCTCATTGAAATCAACCGTCATGGAGAGGCTTCGATGGATATGCAAGCGATCGGCATCGGCAGACCACCCCTATTTGTCTTTTGGATCTTCGCCCTGACGATCTTGTTCTCGGCGGTCGACGCGCGAACCGAAGAGCCGCCTGCCCAGAATGGAATGTTTCTTCTTACGATCTTCCTTTTACGATCTTCCTTCGGCATGATGAATCGAAAACACTCGATGAGATTCAGGCGCAGCTCCGGAAGAATGGTTTCTATAAACGATTTCCGCCGGAAGGAATTGAGATTCTTTCATGGTATGTCATGATGGGGATCGGCCATGTGGTGACGCTGCGTGTCCCGGCGGAGCGGCTGCGGGAGGTCAATCTTGCGATCGAGCAGAGCGCGTGGGGGGCGTTCCGAACGGAGTTTTATGCCACCTATGATTACCGAGCGGCGTGGGAAGCAGAGCGAAAGAAGGCGCAGTAAGGCATCCTTGAGAAGCCGAAGATGACCTCTACATTTTCAAAAAAGAGTCTGCCGCATCGGGGGCCGGACCTTGCCCTCCTGCGATCCAAAGTTGCCTCGAGCGTCGGTCCGACTCATCCGTTGCTCGCGTTGCAACAGACAATTGGAAACCAAGCTGTTCGACAGTTGCACCATTCGAAAGCGCCCCAGCCCACTCCTCCCGCCAAAGGATCGGGTACGAAGGCCTCCCCTCAGCCCCAAAAGGATGCAGCCGATCTCATCATCACCGTGAGGGCGCCATCACAGATCACAGACAAAGATATCTTTGTCAATGATCCCTTCCTTGCCCCTTCCTCCGGCATCAGCTTTCAACTCGCCCGCCATGCGACGTTTCGGCAGGATGAATATGTTCTGGGAGATCTCCGCTGGAAGCCCGCCGGCTCAATGCTGTCGGAAGCAAATCTGCCGGAAAAGTTCGCCACCTTCAATCATGCCTGGAAGAGCTATACCGTTCAGCGGAACGACCTGCCGGGTCATCCGATTCTGCTGAACGACGTCGATACCCACATCTACGGTCTTGCAGTCAATCCAGGGCGTCTCTGTGAAGAAACGGCCAAAAAGGAGAAGCCTCCCTTTGATCGAATCAAAGATGATTGGACCTTCGACGAGCATGGCAAATTCGTCGACACCGTCACCTTTCCCGACAAGGAAATCAGGCGCGTCTACTATTATGATTTTCGCTGCGTCAAAACAGGATCGACGGTCCAAGCTCAAGTGAACTATTCCAACGTCGATCGTGTCGAACGGGTTTAAGCAAAAATCGCGCATCGTCGCTAAGGAAGTGACCCTCCACAAAATCGACCTCTCCGCCCCAGCCGGCTCTCACCTCCTCTCATCGTTGATTGACTCTTTTCAGGAAAAGGATTATACAAAACGGATCGATCATGACTTCATTCCAGTGGAATCATTTGAAGAGAGGAAGGTGGATATGAAAATGGACGTTTCTCAACCCGGTATCCTGGCGGCCCCATCGATTCTGGGGCGTTCTTTAACGTTCCGGATCATCCCCGACACCAATCTGCGCGCCGCGCTTCAACGACTCGGAAAAGGCTTTGATCTGAGTTGGGGCGTCGTCGGCTTGGGAGAGCCGTTGGTTCGTGCGCTCGGCCGAGAGGTCGCAGGGCTGCGGGCCTTTCCGGGATTGGCGGGGCCGGGCTGCACCGTTCCATCGACGCAGCAGGCCCTTTGGTTCTTCCTTCGAGGTGACGATCGCGGCCTCCTGTTCGATTACACGGAGCAGCTTCGCTCTTTTCTGAATGAAGCGTTCGTTCTCGACGATGCGATGGACACCTTCCTCTATTCCGGCGGAAAGGATCTCACCGGTTATGAAGACGGCACCGAGAATCCGCGCGAAGACAAGGCCATTGATGCGGCGATCATTCCTGCCGGGAAAAACATCAAAGGTTCCAGCTTCGTTGCCGTCCAGCGGTGGGTGCATGATCTGAATCGCTTTCGTTCACTCCCTTCCAAGAAGCGGGACGCGGTGATGGGCCGGCGACTCGACACGAATGAAGAGATTGCGGACGCACCCGAATCGGCCCATGTGAAGCGAAGCGCCCAGGAGAGCTATGATCCTCCCGCGTTCATGGTGCGCCGCTCGATGCCCTGGGCCACCGGCAACCAACAGGGGTTGGAGTTCATTTCATATGTGGAATCTCTCGACCGGTACGAGCGGGTGCTCCGTCGGATGGCCGGTCTGGAGGATGGGATTGTTGATGCGCTGTTTACTTTCTCGCGGCCGTTGACCGGAGGGTATTATTGGTGTCCGCCAATCATCGGAAACGAATTGAACCTTTCTTCTCTTCGACTGTAAGTTGGAGGGAAATGTATGCGAGTGTAGGTCGTTAATTAGTACCGCCGAATGCTCCAGACCCACATCCGGCGTCGCTGTTTAGTCGCGAGCGAGAAGAGAGTGGCCTCTCCTCTCGCTCTTGATGATCGACTCAAGTCAAGCCGCATGGGTTCGTTTCTTGTGTGATGTTTTCGATTCCGAGTCGCCGGATGCGCTCTTCTCTTCGGAGGTTCTTTGGGCCGACACGGTGCCGGCCACATCTTTTACTCCGCCAACCACACCGTTATAAATTCCTCTGACGGCCGTGGCGGCCGCGATGCCGATGGCGCCGGCCACTTCTCCCGTCGCTTCAATCGTCCCTTTCACCACATCTCGGCCGACGATCAACCCTTGATTGGCGACATCCCCCGTCACCCGCAACGCATTGGAGACGGTGTTCCCGACCAGGTTCACGACCTCCGCTCCGATGTCATTCATTCCCCTGATCGCTCCGATAATTCCGTTTGTAATTGCGGTTCCGGTTCTTCCCATCTCCTCATTCATATCCCTCGCCTCTTCCGCCATTTTAGACCTCCTCGTATCACGGCTTCTTCGGTGTTCCGCCGATAAGATGAAAAACATTGTTCACTTTATTGTAGGCCTCCATCCATTTTCATTTCAAGACCCTTCAAGGGATAAAGAGAGGATGGGCATTGCATCCTGCCTTGGGATGGGCGTATATTGATGCCACGGTTTATGTGATGAAAAGTAATTGGGAGAAAGAGAGATGAAAATCATCGCCGCCGGTCAGAACCTCTCCGATACGTGGCGGTCGGCTGTCCAAGCAGGCAAGATCGTAAATCTATTTGAGACACTGCAGAAGCAACGAATCGAATTCGGTCTGACGATCCAGAACGGCGACATTGTTTATTATGCAAAGAATGTCACGACCGGCGCGCCGATGGCTGCAGCGGTGGAAGAGAGAGTGATCGATGGAACTGCTTTTCGGGTTCAGTACAATGGATACCGCGCCCTACGGCCGGGGGGAAATCCCGCCTCCTCGGGCCGGCAGCCGACGATTCCGGGCGAAGCGGAGCGGTGCCGATTCTATTGCCAAGATCCCCAACAACCGCTCAGTATCTTGAGGCGCGATCCTCTCGCAGAGGTGGCGCTGAAGCATCATCGATGGAATGCCTACGCGAGCGTGACCCCCTTCGAGAAAGAGGGCCATTTCTTGTGGATTCCCGCGATGGTGGATGGAGCGCGGAGGACGCTTCCGCATTTTCCCCAGGAGTTCTCTCGCGAGATGTTGGAAGACACGCTTCGTCTGTTCCGAAGCAGCGAGTCGATGCTCTTCTTCTTCAACTCGCTCCATGCCGGGGCGACGGTCAATCACATTCATCTGCAGAGCGTCTTCCACGGCGCGCGCCTCGCCATTGAAGAGGCGCCGACGTTTCCTTCAAAGAAAAGCGGATGTCGTCTCTTGAAGCACGATGGTGCGGAGGGCCTGGTCTTTGAGCGGGATGAGAACGCCGGAATCCTTTTCTCGGCGCTGGATCGGCTTCAATCCGATCGGCTTCCTTTTAATCTGATTCTGGTCGGCGATCGAATCTGTCTCATCCCCAGAAGGGCCGATCAGGAAGTGGTTCCGGAATTCCGGGGAGGCGTGGTGGCGTCGATGGAACTGGCGGGGAAGATTGTGACCTCCGACCGGGATGTTTTTGAAACAATCAACCGCGATTCCATATGGCGCGTTCTCGACAAAGTGACCCTTCCGGTGAAGCAGGCGCTTCCCGAATATGATCCATCGTGAACGGAGCCGGGTCAAGTCGGCGGCGAATTAATGGCTTGGAACGGTTAAATCAGAGAGAAGTTGAACCGGAACCCTCTCCCCCGCTTTCACGCGGTCTCCCTCTTCCGAGAGGATCATCAACGCGTTGGCTTTGACCAGAGAGAAAAGAATGTGGGAGTCTTGATCGCCGGTGGTTCGGACGCGATACTCCCCGTTTTGTACGGAGACGATCGCCCGCATAAAGTGCCGCTTTCCGGGATGTTTTCGAACCTCTTCTTCGAGCGTCGCATGAAGGATGGGACGAAAGATTTCTTCCCGTCCTCCGGTTTTGAGGAGCGCCGGCCGGACGAACTGCTCGAATGAAACCATCGCCGAAACCGGATTTCCCGGAAGTCCGAAGGCCGGTTTTCCGGCGATCACGCCGAAAGCGAGCGGCTGGCCCGGCTTCATCGCCACTTTCCAGAACTTCATCTCGGCCCCCAGCTCAATCAAGACATCTTGGACGAAGTCGTAATCTCCCATCGACACCCCGCCGGACGCGAGAAGGAAATCGGCATGAAGTCCTTGGCGAAGCTTCGCGCTCAGATCCTCCCGTGTATCTCGCGCAATGCCGAGGACGATCGGAACGCCCCCCGCCTCGATCACCTGCGCCGCAAGCCCATATCCGTTGCTGTTGAGGATCTTGTTCGGCCCGCGCGCTTCGTCGAGATCGGCCAGCTCATCTCCGGTTGAGAGAATCGCGACGCGCGGCTGCTGGTAGACCGGAACAATCGACTTGCCGATCGACGCCATCATTGCAATATCGGCGGGACGGATCCGGATTCCTTTTTTCAAAAGGAGATCGCCGGTTCGGAGCGCCTCGCCCTTCTTTCGGATGAAATCCCCCTCTTCGGCTGCCTCGAAGATCTGAACCTGATCGCCGTGCCGCTCCGTCTCCTCCACCTTCACGACCGCGTCGGCCCCTTCGGGTAAGGGAGCGCCGGTCATGATCTTGGACGCTTCTCCGGGCTGAACTTTCTTTTGCGGCAGGGTTCCCGCCGGAATCTCTTCGATGATTTTCAGCCTGCGTGAGGTCGCGCGGGAGGCGCCGGCGGTATCCGACCAGCGGACTGCGTAGCCATCCATCGCCGAAGTATCCCACGGCGGATGATCGAGCGGGGAAGAGACCTCTTCGGAGAGGATTCGTCCGAGCGACTGACTGAGCGGGACGCGCTCGGTCCCGAGACGGCGAATTTCGGAGAGGATAATTTTTTGGGCTTCTTCGACGGAAATCATTTTAATGATCGTTAAACGTTATTCGTTCTCCGTTAATCGTAAAAGAATGAGAGAAGTTGTTTTTAGTTTAGGTTCCACGTTGAACGATTCACGTTTAACGAATAACATCCCTTAAACTTTGTCGTGACGCAGCAGATCGAGAAACTCCGCTCGCGCTTTCGGGTCGGTTTTAAAAACACCGAGCATGGCGCTGGTGACCGTCCGGGCGTTCTGCTTCTCGACGCCGCGCATCATCATGCAAAGATGCTGCGCTTCGATGACAACACCGACCCCGTGCGGGTGAACTTTCTCCGAAATCGCCTCGGCGATCTCGCAGGTGAGTCGCTCCTGAAGCTGCAAGCGCCGGCTGTAAACCTCCACCACCCGCGGCAGCTTGCTTAGACCGACGACCTTCCCGTTCGGGAGATAGGCGATGTGGCATTTTCCGAAGAAGGGAAGAAGATGATGCTCGCAGAGGGAGAAGAAATTGATGTCCTTCACGATCACCATCTCTTCATGCGTCATCGTGAAGAAGGCGTCGTTCAACACCCGGTCGATGTTTTGATTGTAGCCGCTCGTCAGAAACCGAAGCGACCGCTCGACGCGCCCCGGCGTCCCTTTCAGGCCTTCCCGGGTCGGATCTTCTCCGAGGGCGAGCAGGAGTTTTTCAACCAATTCTTTGAGGGCGGGCTGCTCCGCCTCGGCGGCGTTCTTTTTGATGATCTCTTCGCTCGATCGGTGTCCGTTGCGTTTGGGGGGCACTTAGTCGATCTCCAGTTTTTTTGGAAAGGTCGTGAGATTCCGGCATCCCTCTTTTTCGACGAGGACCATGTCCTCGATTCGGACCGCCCCGATCTCCGGATAATAAAGCCCCGGTTCGACCGTCACCACTTCCCCTTCTTTGAGGGTCCAATCGGCCCGGCTGATTCGCGGCGGCTCATGGATGTCGAGGCCGACGCCATGTCCGGTTCCATGGAAGAATCCTTGCATCCGCCCGCCGACCTTACCGGTGTGGTATCCCCGTTTTTCGAAGAGCTGAACGATCTCCTCATGGATCGCTTTTCCCGAAGCGCCTGCGCGAACCCGCGCGATGCCGAGCTCCTGTCCTTCCAAGACTGTGTCGTAGAGCTTCTTCATTCCGTCCGAGGCGCGCCCCTTCACGACCGTCCGGCTCATGTCGGCGAAGTAGCGGGTCTCGGTGGAGCGGGGGAAGACATCGAAGATGATCGGCTCGTTCGCCCGCAGCGGCCCTGCGCCTTCATTGTGCGGGTCGCAGGCGTCGACGCCGCAGGCAATGATCGTGTGCTGCCCGAGGGCCCCTTTCTCCATCATCCGAAGGTGGAGATGGTTTCGAATCGACTCCGACGTGAGGACTTTCCCTTCTAAATAGAGCAGGCCGCCCTTGATCTCGGACCGGCGGAGCAGTTCGAATGCTTCGCCGACCGCTTCTTCCACGGCGATTTGCGTCTTCCGGATCGCGTCGACCTCTTCGGGGGTCTTCAACGCCCGTTCCTCGAAGAACGGTTCCTTTTTGATCGAGAGGGTGAATCCGCGGGCGCGAAGGGCGTCGGCGTATTCCAACGGGAAGTTGGGGGGAACGGTCAGCTCCTTTACCCCGTGCTCTTGCAGGAGGGTTTGAACGACGTCGGCCAGGTCGGGCCGGTCGATCCCCCGTTTTCTGGTCCGCTCTTCGTACTCCGAGTACGAGAGAACCTGATCGACCGACGATTGCGCGCGGGCGCGATCGACTTCAAGGTCGCTCATGAGGAGATAGGTTTTCCCGCGGGCGCGAAGGAAGATGAAGCTGTCGGGGGCAAGGAACTTGGTTGCGTAGTAGATGTTGGAGTCGATCTCGCTCGAAGCGATTAAGAGAATATCGGGGCGATTCATCCCCGCTCTATTCCCTGGGCTGTTTTCCATTCAGTGTCCTTCCGATTCCAAAAACTTTTCGGCGTCCATCGCCGCCATGCAGCCGGTGCCGGCCGCCGTGATCGCTTGACGGTAGTTCGGATCTTGCACATCTCCCGCGGCAAAGACCCCCGGGACGCTGGTGCGCGGGGTGCCCGGTTGGGTTTTGATGTAGCCGCGGTCGTCGAGCTCCAACTGGCCTTTGAACAGGGCGGTGTTCGGCTCGTGCCCGATCGCGATGAAAATGCCGTCGATCTTCTTCTGCGCGGTCTCCCCGCTTTTCAGATTCTTGAGGATCGCCGCTTCGACCGTTCCCGTCGGCCCACCGAGAATATCGGTGATCGTCGTGTCCCAGATAAATTTGATCTTGGGATTCTTGAAGGCCTTGTCCTGCATGATCTTGGAGGCGCGCAACTTATCCCGGCGGTGGATCACGGTGACTTCGTTCGCGAAGCGGGTCAGAAAGTTCGCCTCTTCCATGGCGGTATCCCCGCCGCCGACAACGAAAATATTTTTCCCTCGGAAGAAAAACCCGTCGCAGGTCGCGCAGGCGGAAACACCATGCCCCATCAATCGGGTCTCCGACTCCAGCCCGAGCAGCTTGGCGCGGGCGCCGGTGGAGATAATAATGGACTTGGCCCGGTAGGTCCACTCCCCGTCGACCACCACCTCGAAAGGACGATGAGAGAGATCGACGGAGGTCACATCTCCGGTAATAAAGGTGGTGTCGAACCGCTCCGCCTGCTTCTTCATCTCCAGGATCAACTGCGGTCCTTGAATGCCGTCGGGGAACCCCGGAAAGTTCTCCACCTCGGTCGTGATCATCAACTGTCCCCCCGCCTGCGCCCCCTCGATGAGGACGGGCCGCAGATTGGCCCGCGCGGCATAAATCGCCGCCGTGAGGCCGGCCGGCCCGGAACCGATGATGATCACATTTTCCACCTTCTCAGACACGTCCCCCTCATCCTCCCAGATCGTTCAGGGCGTCCTTGAGGCTCTTCCGAACACAGGTGAAGATCGGCGTATCCCGCAGGGTGTAGCGGCTCGCCTCGGCCTCGCGCAGCTCCATGACCAGATCCAAGAAGTCCTGGGGATGATCGCTCTCGAACGCCACCACAAACTCGGCGTCGTCGAGCCCGAAGGAGTAAGAGGTGTTGATCTTCACCGTCGGGTATTTGTGGCCGATCTCGATATGCTCGTTCATCATTCCCTGCCGCGCCGATTTGGTGAGGAGATACCACTCGCGCGTCTTCACGAAAGGATAGATGAAGAGATATTTCGACTCGCCGGGGACGATCGTCAGCCGCTTCGACTCCTGTCCCTCGTGGGAGTGCTTGTCGACATAGATCGACCGCTTGGTCATCGCGATGTAGGAGTAGACGGTGTTCATGTATTTGCCGAGGCTGGTCGAGAGCATTTTGACCGTCATATCCTGGAACGATTCGAGTTCATAACTGATCCGCCAGAGCATCAGATCGGTCTCGGCCCGGATGCCGACCGTCGAATAGGGGATCACCAGCACCTTGGAGTTGAACTCCTCGACGGCGGCGGCGAACTCTCGCTTTCCCGCCTCACGCTCTTCGGCCGGCAACCGTCGCCACGCCGGATCCAATTTGTAGAAAATATAATTTACATACTGCCTTTTATCGTTTCCCATCATCCTCCTCCGATACATTCAATCCGCGCGGCGCGCAGGCCCACAAAGATAAATAGAGAATCCTTTCTCCGTTTCCAGGACGCTTTAAGAGCGGGCCGATCATACCTTTTTAGAGAATGAAAAGCAAATGAACCCGCCCATCGCTCATCCGCCCGATTCTAGCAGCGCACCTGCATGAAATCAACCCCAATTCGCAGAGAATGCGGATTGCGGAGTGCGGATTTCGGAGTTGAAAAGATGAGAATTCTTAGGTAGAGATCGTTGTTTAATCCGCAATCCAAAATCCGCATTCCGCAATTATTTTCTGTTTTTCTGGAGTCCTCTTAGGACGGCCAGATTCTCGATATCCTCTTTGAGCGCTTTCCCCTTCGGGGTTTCCAAGACCATGGGAAGACCGAAGAAGCGGGGATCGTTCATCAAGAAGGAAAAGGGAGCCGTCCCCATTTTTCCCCGGCCGATGTGCTCGTGCCGGTCGACCCTGCAGCCAAGATCTTTTTTGCAATCGTTGAGGTGGAACGCTCGGATGCGGTTCAGTCCCACCGCTCGATCGAGCGCGGCCATCGTCTCCTGATATTGCGCTTCGGTTCTCATGTCGTACCCGGCGGCGAAAACATGGCAGGTATCAAAGCAGACCCCGATCCGTTCCGGCTCTTTGATCCGTTCAAGAAGGGCGCCGACCTCTTCGAAGCGGCTTCCGACGCAGCTCCCCTGTCCGGCCGTCAACTCGATGAGGATGTTCATGCGAAACCCGGCTGTCCGTTGAAAGAGGAGATTCAACGCCTCGGCGGCCCGCGCAATCCCGACCGCCTCTCCTTCGCCGAGGTGCGCCCCGGGGTGCAGGACGAGATAGGGCATCTCCAGTCTTTCCACCCGCTCCATTTCAATATAGAGTGCTTCGGTCGACTTCTTCCACTCTTCTTCTTTGGTCGTGCAGATATTGATCAGATACGAGCTATGGACCAGCGCCGGAAAGACCCCCGTTTCGTTTCGGGCCTGTTTGAAATTCGCGATCTCCTCTTCTGCCAGCGGCTTTGCTTTCCACTGGTTGGAGTTCTTCGAGAAGATCTGGATGACTTCACAACCGGCCGTCTTCCCCCGGTGGAGCGCCTGATCGAGCCCGCCCGCCACCGACATATGCGCTCCCAAACGCGGGCGCTTCCGCGGGTCTGTTCGTTTTTCCTGAGCCATTTTTCCTCCTGATTGTTTGTTCATTTTACAGGAACCGCCTCCGTTTTTCCATAAGCATTGCGCTGCGGTTCGTGTTATACTCGCACCGGCAGAACGTTCTATTGAAGATGGGAGATCGGTATGTGTGAAGAGATGGAAATGGAATTGGAATTGGAATTGGAATTGGAAAGGATCGTCATCCTGGCGATGCACGGCGCGCCGGCGAGCGATTTTCCGAAGAGAGAAATGGCCGAGCTGTTCGATCTGCGGGCCAAGCTGCGCCATGCTTCGGAAGAGATGCGCGATTCGCTCCAGCATCGTCACGATGTGTTGGACGCCAAGATGCGGAGCTGGCCCCGCACCGCGGAGAATGATCCTTTCTTTAACGGATCGCAGGCGCTCGCGGCGCATCTTCGACGGGAAATGGGCTGTGACGTGATCGTCGGCTTCAACGAATTTTGCGCCCCCAGTATGGATGAGGCGCTGGAACAAGCGGCCGCGTTGGGACCGAAGCAGGTGGTGATCGTCACGCCGATGATGACCCCCGGCGGCGCGCACTCGAAAGCGGAGATTCCCGAGGCGATCGAGCGCGCTCAGCAGCGGTACCCCGGAATTTCGTTTGTTTATGCCTGGCCCTTTGAAGCGGCCGAGATCGCAAAATTTCTCGCCGCTCAGGTGGAATCTTTCCTCTCTAAAAAAGAAGTATAGAGTCTCGTGAAAGGGAGGATCGATTGTTTCGGGAAGAGAAGACGTTCGTGTTGCGGTTTAGTCTGGAAGCGCAGTTCCCGGAGGATTACGAGGGAGAAGAGGACGCGTTCGTCTGGTTAAAGCAATGGGAAGGAGAAATCAAGCCGGAGATCCTCAAGGCGGTCTTCGTCTTACTGCGCCGGCATCCCGGCCTGAAGGCGCATGTCCGTAACCGGGGAATTTCCGCCGAAAATGAAATCGAGATTGTCATCGAGAAAGATTTTTCGAAAACGGCCGATCTTTAGCGGGACGGAAAACACGTCGGCGATTCCCACTCGCGGGACAGTCACGTGGCTGCATTGAAGGATTAAACCATTTTTCTCTTTTGGTTGGCGCGCGCCCAGTCGGTCAGATAGTCGAGGAGCGGCTGGAGGTTTTCCGGAACGGCCGACTCATCGGCGGTCACTTCTCTCCGCCGCTCCCCGTCTTCGATTTGAACCCGATATTGAAACCGGTCTCCGCCCGGGGCGTTCGATTTCAAGGAGGTCGGCAGGTTGAAAAAACCGGCCTCGTCGACCAGACGATGCAATCGATCCGATTCCGTTGAAGGAAGGGTGTCGGTGTCGATGGCAACGGTCAGCCGCATCCCCGCAAACCCGCCGCTCCTTGTAAAATCGATCTTCACCGCATCCCTTTAGACCGTAATGCCGACCTCGGCCCACCCCTGTTGAACCGCCTTGACCTCCAGACTGCCGTTTCCGTAGAGCTCCCTTGCGGCCATTACGGTAAAATGGGCGGCATCTTTAAATTGCGAGTTCGGCCGCAGTTTGTCCCGTAACGTGACATACCAGATCTGTCCCGCCTTCTGCCAGGCGTTTCCTCCCAGGCGGATCGCGACTTCATAGAAAGCGCGGTTCGGAATGCCGGAGTTGATGTGGACGCCGCCGTTGTCGTCGTGGGTCTTGACGTAATCTTTCATATCTCCCGGTTGCGGGTCCTTTCCGAGGACGGGATCATCATAGGCGGTGCCGGGCGCCTTCATCGATCGAAGGGCGACCCCTTTTACGCCGGGAGCCAAAAGGCCTTTCCCGATCAGCCAATCGGCGCTCTTCGCGGTCTGTCGCTTTTTGTACTGCTTGACCAACGAGCCGAAGACATCCGACATTGATTCGTTCAGCGCGCCCGCCTGATCCTGATACTCCAGGCCCGCTTCATACTGCGTGACGCCGTGTGTGAGTTCGTGGCCAATCACATCGATCGAGATGGTGAAACGGTTGAAGAGCTTGCCGTCTCCGTCCCCGTAGACCATCTGCTGTCCGTTCCAGAAAGCGTTGTCATAGCTGCGACCGTAATGAACGGTCGAGTTGATCCGCATTCCTTTGTCATCGATTGAATTTCGTCCATAAACTTTGGAGTAGAGATCATAGGTTGCGCCGGCGCCGTCATACGCTTCATTGACGGCGGGGTCTTTGCTCTTGGGATCTCCTTCGGAGCGGACCAACGTCCCCGGCAGAGCGCTTCCATTTCGCGCGTCATAGATCGTTCTTCGCTTCGTTCCTGTGGAAACGGCCATCACCGGCGCGATGTACCCGATCGCCTGGCGTTGGCCGCGGAGTTGCTCGGAGAGAGACAAGGTTCGGAACGCCCACGCTTTCTGATCGGCGCTTCCGCGTTGGGCGATTTCCTTGAGGATGTGAGGGGGAACAATACAATAAATCGGGCAGAACTGGGCGGAGCCTGATTGCGAGCCGGTGTCGATTGTTTTCATCTGAATCATCTCCTTAACATGGGGTGGAATTGCTCAGGTAGGGACTTCGGACCAACTTAGCATTTTTCTTTTCGAGAAGACAAGGGCCTTTCGATCAGAAGATGTTTCTGATGTCTGGAGAAAAAGGGATGAAGATTCAGTGAATCATGTAGGCGCTGCTAGCGCCCGCGCTTCTCTTCGAAGAGCGAGCAGTAGATGAATCCTCCCCTCTGAAACCCGATCATGTCCCGAAAAAGGAGAAACGGCAAGAAAAATGATTTCAAGGAAGGAGGCGATGGGCGATCATCCCCCAAGTATTCCTGAACCTTGCGCAATACTTCCGCGGGATGAATCGGCTTGACCAGATATTCACTCGCTCCGACCTCCATCCCCCGTTTACGAGACTCCGGATCTTTTCTCGCGGTAATCATGAGCACCGGAATGTTGCGTGTTTTCTCGTTCTCTTTGATCGCCTGGCAGACCTCGAACCCATCCATTTTCGGCATCATGACATCCAGAAGAATGAGCGCGGGATGCTCCTCTCGGATCTTCTCCATCGCTTCCGCTCCGTTCTTCGCAACGGAGACAAGGAAGCCGCCTCTTTTCAGGACCGCCGTCAATATATGGATGGCATCCTGATTGTCATCGACAATTAATACCTTCTTTGCCATCTTTAGATACCCCCCTAATCAAAAGACATTCTCAAGACCAAGGGATGCCCTTGGTCCGGAGTATTAAAATAAAATTTTTCTCTTCCGCCCACCGGTCGCTTTCATCTTAAGCGAGAGAGCAGACACCCATACCGTCTCTTTGAACGCAGCACCCTCTTTATCTTTATCACGGGTAATGTAATCAGTCTATGTTTTATGTAATGAGGAGCCTCGGTAAAGACACGGACCAAATTCAATCAGGACCTGTTGTGACGGGAGCATAATGGGTGTGTGAGCGGCATTTCCGAAATCATCATACTCCATTTTTCTAAATTTTCAAATCACCTGCCTTCTCACCTTCTTAGAGAGGGAAGAACCAGGGATGATTCAATCATTGACGATTGGGGAAAGAGCAATATGCAATCAAACCAGGGTGGTGTCCCCAAGGGGATTCGAACCCCTGTTACCGCCGTGAAAGGGCGATGTCCTAGGCCGGGCTAGACGATGGGGACGCAAAGAGCAACGCCGATAGTAGCCGAGATGTCGTAAATATGTCAAGTCCCTTTGTGTGCAAAATGGTATTGCCTCCCTTGAAACCCACAGGCGCCTCTCGCTATTCTGATAGTGAAACTCGGAGTATTTTGGAAAAATGACCGTTGAGATCAAGGTCGGGCCCCCCGTCCTGACCATTAATCAAGGCAATACCTTTATGATCACCACTGAGGACGGGCAGATCGACCGAGAAGCGGCGTTGGGGGTCTTCGCTCAGGACACGCGGTTTATTTCGTATTATCACCTCTTCATCGATATGCAGCAATGGCAATTGCTCACCTCCTGCCAGGTAAAATACTTCGCGGCGCGCCTCCATTTGACCAATCCCCGGATCGAAACAGAAGCCGGCATCCTGCCGGCCCGTACAATCGGCCTTCGACTCGAGCGCTGCGTCGGGGGGGGGATTCACGAAGACTTCTATATCACCAACTACGGTTCGAAGCGGGCGTCCTTTTACTTCGGGATGGTGCAGCGGTGCGACTTCGCCGATATTTTTGAAGTCAAAGCGCGCCAATTCGTTCAACGCGGTCGCCTCTTCAGCGAGTGGCGCCAGAATCAATCGGGAGAGTACGAATCGATCACGACCTACGAACACAAAGGCTTTCATCGCCAGACGATCTACCGCTTCGTCAAGCCGTCGTCCCCTCCTTCCTATGCCAACGGGCGGATCATCTTCGAGATTTCTCTCGATCCGGGTCAGACTTGGCATACCTGTGGATATATCATCTTGGTTTATGACGGTCGGATGCACGAGCCGACAGAAGCCTGCCATGCCACTCTTGGTCGCCAAACGCCGATGGAAAGACATCAGACCCAATGGAGGAAGCAGTGCACACAACTCCTTTCTTCATCAAACGACCAAGTGGTCCACGCTTTTCAAGAAGCGGTGGACGACATGAGCTCGCTCCGCCTTCATCTGCGCCATGGGTCGGAGGAGATCTGGGTGCCGGCGGCGGGAGTTCCCTGGTTCGTGACCCTGTTCGGGCGCGACTCCCTGATTGTCTCGTTCCAGAACATGATGGTCTATCCGTTTTTTGCCCTGGGAGCCCTTCGGGCGCTGGCTGAGTTTCAATCAGCCGCCATCGACGACTGGCGGGACGCGGAGCCGGGAAAGATCCTCCATGAGATCCGATTCGGAGAGCTGGCTTATCTCAATCGCATTCCGCATACCCCCTATTATGGAACGCATGATGCCACCTCCCTCTATCTCATCGTTCTCTCCGAAGCCTATCGCTGGTTCGGCGACGCAGAAATGTTGAAGTCGTTCCGCGGGACGGCGGAGCGGTGCCTCGCTTGGATCGATCGGTATGGAGATCTCGACGGCGACGGTTTTCAGGAGTATAAAACACGCTCGCCGGTCGGCTACCACAATCAAGGTTGGAAAGACGCATACGATGCCGTCGTCTACCCCGACGGGTCACAGGTGGAGGCGCCGATCGCCCTTTGCGAATTTCAAGGCTATGTCTACGACGCCAAGCGAAGAATGGCGGAGCTCTTCCGGGCATGGGAAGAGCCGGCGCGCGCGGCGGAGCTGGAGAGAGAAGCGGCGCTGTTGAAACAGCGGTTCAATGAAGCCTTCTGGGCCGATTCGGAAAAATTCTATGCGTTCGGACTCGACCCGAAAAAGGCGCGGATCGAAACGATTGTCTCCAATCCCGGTCACTGTCTCTGGTCCGGAATCGTTCCGCAGGAAAAGGCCGGCCGGGTCGTTCATCGCCTCCTGGAAGAGGATCTTTTTTCCGGGTGGGGAATTCGCACCCTCTCTTCACGAAATCCGGCGTACAATCCATTCTCCTATCAGCTCGGCTCGGTTTGGCCGCATGATAACGGCATCATCGCCGCGGGGTTCAAACGCTATGGATTTGACAACGAAGCCAATCTCATTGCCAAGGCGATCTTCGAGGTCGCCGGCTTTTTTGATCAATATCGACTTCCGGAATTGTTTTCCGGTCTGCAGCGGGTGAATGGGGATTTCCCGGTCCAATACCTCGGAGCCAGCATTCCACAGGCCTGGGCGGCGGGCAGCCTCTTCCACCTCATCCGCACGATCTTGGGTCTCGAAGCCGATGCGCCGCATCGCCGTCTGTATGTCCGCCCCACCCTTCCAGAATGGCTTCCAGATCTGACCCTCAGCGGCTTAAGGATAGGAAAAGTGAAAATTAATATCCAATTTTACCGAAAAGAGAACAGCTCTTATTGGAAGGTCTTGAATCCAGAAGGAGAGATTGAAGTCCTTGAAAAAGGAAAGGAGCCCGAAGTGTGATATTTTTTCACAGATAAAAACCGTGCTTGTTTCTCGTGATATTCCTTTCTATTTGCTTCGATCGACACCTTATTTGACGCTGGAAAGTCCTCTTTTTCGACGATTACTTGAATCCGAACCGCTTTTTCCCAATGTCGGGACGCTCACGAAGCGCCTGTTTCTTTTTTGCACACGCGATGGAAGAACGGCTCGGAGCGGGCCTCCGTCGACGTTGCACGACGGCACCTCTTTTGCAAAATTTAACGGCGATGCGAACCTCTCTTCTGAATAGAGCCGCGACTCACCATCAGAGAGCACTCCCTCTGCCGGGAAGATTGTTGCCGGACCTCAAGCGGATGATAATTCCTCTTTAATTATTATTATTGCTTCGAACCGCTGGACGATCGTTCCACCTTGTATTGAATGAAAAGAGGTTCTCTTCATCGCAGATTGGCAAGGCTTTCTTTGCATATTTTTGATCCGGAGGGAAAAAATGTTAAATACGGTGCTTGGACGTATCACCAAAGAAAAGATCATCGCAGTCATTCGAACCGAAAATGCCGATCAAGCCGTGAAGACCGTACAGGCTGTGATTGAAGGTGGAATTTGCCTGTTCGAAATTTCCTTCGCAATTCCAGACGCGCAGGATGTCATCCGCGAATTGACCAAAGAGAAGAATATCTTGGTCGGCGCCGGGACCGTCTTGACCCTCCGTGAAGCGCGCTCGGCCATCGCAATCGGTTGTCACTTTGTCGCCTCGCCGGTCGGCAATTTGGAGTTGGTTCCGATCTGTCGCGACGGCGATGTCGCCTGCATCTTGGGCGCCTCGACCCCTTCTGAAATTTATACGGCGATGCGCGGCGGCGCAAACATGGTGAAGGTCTTCCCCGTCGATGCCTTGGGCGGACCCGATTATATCGATGAAATTCTCAAGCCGCTCCCCTTTCTCAAAATCATCCCGGCGGGGGTAAAGAGTTACGACTCATTTAAAGAGTATCTCTCTCTCGGCGTCGAAGCGATCGCCTTAGGCAGCCTGCTCACCCCCAAAAAGCACGTCGACAGCCAGAATTATGAGGCGATCACGCGCGAAGCGAAAAAGTTTGCGTCCCTTCGCGACGACCTGCTCAGCAAAGCGGCATGATAAACAGAGGGGTAAGAGAGAGGGGGTAAGGGATAGCGGGATAGGGGATAAAAACTATCGCTCAACCCGTCTCCATCTATCCCTTATCCCCCTCCCCTCTTTTTTTCGTTCTCATCCACTTTACCCTCCCTCTCAATTAAGCTATAGTCTCTTCATGCTGATCACACTGACCCCCCAGCTTCTTGAAGCAGCTTATCGTCAAGGAATCTTTCCGATGGCGGACGAGGGAGAGATCCGGTGGTACTCCCCCGATCCCCGCGGCATCATCGACCTTAAAACCTTTCATCTCCCCAGGCGACTGGCCCGGACGATTCGTCAAGGCCATTTTGAAATCGCCCTCAATCGGGATTTTGAGGGGGTCATTCGCGCCTGCGCCGCCCGGGAAGAGACCTGGATCAATGAAGAGATCGTTCAGGCTTACACCGCGCTCCACCGGCTTGGGAAGGCGCACTCGGTGGAAGCTTACTCCGAGGGGTCCCTCGTAGGAGGACTCTACGGCGTTGCGTTGGGAGGGGCGTTCATGGGGGAGTCGATGTTCACCCTGAAGCGGGACGCTTCAAAAGTCTGCCTTGCGTTTCTGGTCGAGCGGCTGATCGCGCGGGGCTACATTCTGCTCGACACGCAATTCATTACCCCTCATCTTCAGACCTTCGGCGCCGTCGAGATTCCACGCAAGGAGTACTTGAAGCGGCTCGACGCGGCGCTCGCGCTTGATACCCGCTTCGCCTGAGCCGGTTTCTTATGAGAGAGAAACCGGGCGCCGCCATCCATATCCCTTCTTCACCAGAATGCGATAGAGAATGACCGACGCGAAGAAGAGGATGGAGAGCAAAAGGGTCATCCATCCCGACTCCTCCTTGCGCACCATGACCGACATCGCATCTTTCCCGCTGAAATAATAGACCACGCTCCCCAAATTGATCACGCCATGCAAGATCATTCCGGGTATAAGCATCTCCGTTTGCTCATACAGATAGGCGGAGAGCACGCCCGAAAGGAGATGAGGACTCGTATAAGAGCCGTCGGCCAGCATATAAAGAAGCGAGGTGATCAGGGTCGCCATGATCGGGTCGGTTTTCCGGCGAATCGGACCGTACAGGAGGCCCCGGAAAACAACCTCTTCGAAAAAAGGGCGCAGCGCCACCATGAAGAGAATCGGAATGACAACGGCGGGCAGACCCCACATCTTCTCGAAGAAGTGCATCAATGATGTGACCAGATCGCGGTTGCGGTAGAGCCGCATCAGCCATGCTTGAGAAACCGCGACGTTTTGGAAAAGAAGAAGAAAGTAGAAAAGGCCGTACAGGACCAGGAAGGCCCCGATGATCCATCTCATCGCAAAGAGAAGGCGAATCCCAGCCTGGTCTGACCAAAATCCAAGGGCGGTGAGCGGTTGGTTCGTGGCGAAGCGGTAGAAAAAGAGAATGGAGATAAAGGCGGAGATTTCCGCGATCAGGTAAGCCGGCACGATAAGAGGCTGGTTGCGGAACATCCAGGGGGACCAGAGGACCAGCGCGCTGATCGATTTGAAAACGGCGGCCGCGAAAATTCCGATCCAGATGCTCCAACGCTGGCGATCAAAGAGGGTTCGTTGATCGGGATAAGCGTCTCTCTTGGCCGAAAAAAAAGCCCCAACGGCCAAGAGGACCAGCAAGAAGAAAGTGAGCATCCACCAATTCATCGGATGTCATCCGATTTAAACTCGGTACCGGCGCCGCGTCGATCGGGACCGACGGTCCCACCACGACCGCGGACGAAGGTCCGATCGGCCGATTACTTGAGTTCCGCCAGATAGGCCGCCACCGCCTCGGCCTGTTTGTCGGTCAGGGAGAGGTTCGGCATCGGCGTGCCGGGCCTCACCGCCTGGGGATTTTTGACAAATTCCCGGATCGCCGACTCCTGCATCCGTCCACCGACGTTCGAGAGATTCGGTCCGCGCACCCCGCCGAACCCATTGATCATGTGACACCGCTTGCACCGGACTTCAAAAACTTTTTTCCCCGCCTCTTTGGGAGGCAGACCTGCCAGCGCCTCATCGCTGATGCCGCTCGAACAGCCTGCAAGAAGAAATCCGACCGTCGCCGCGGCCCAAACCGATTTCGACATCCTCCTGCTCCCTCTGTTTGAAATGAAAAGCATCTTATCAAAGAAATGGGAAAGAATCAAAACCAGGGTCGCGCTTTTTATGATTCTTCGGTTCAATCTTTTTCTCTTGAAATGGAGATACAAATTCCGCCGGACCAATCGGCCCAGATCGACGCTTGCAAGTCGGGCCAGTTCCCCGGCGGGGGCGCTCCGACCCGATCGGTCATGATGACCGCCGATCCCGATACATTTTTATATAGCCTCTCGAATATCGGCATCAAAGCGACCCCGATCGATCAGCCCCAAAGCGTCCTCGGAAGTGTAATCTTTCCTGATCCGGGGTTCGGATGGTGGATTGCAATCGGCGCCCCGGCCAAATCTTCTCTCTGAAAAGCACTTTTCAACGGCACTCCTTTTCGGTTATAATGGCCCTTCACATCGTCAATGAATCGATTTTGATCGGGAGATGAAGAACGCCATGAAGCCGAAAACCATGTTTGAAAAGATCTGGGACGCCCACGTTGTCCATGAAGAGCCGGGGAAGCCGTCGCTCATTTACATCGATCGTCATCTGATTCATGAGGTTACTTCGCCGCAGGCGTTCGACGGTCTGCGCCTGGCCAATAGAAAAGTCCGGCGGCCCGATCTAACCTTTGCCACCATGGATCATAACGTCCCGACCAGCGATCGCTCCCTCCCGATTCTGGATGAAATCTCCGCCCAGCAGATGGAGACCCTCTCGCGCAATTGCAAAGAGTTCGACGTCACCCTCTTTGATCTGAACAACCCGGAGCAGGGAATTGTCCATGTCATCGGACCGGAGTTGGGGCTCACCCTCCCCGGCTTTACCCTCGTCTGCGGCGACAGCCATACCTCCACACACGGCGCCTTCGGCGCGCTGGCGTTTGGGATCGGCACCAGCGAGGTGGAGCATGTTCTGGCGACACAGTGCCTTCTTCAAGATAAACCGAAGACCTTCCTGATCGAAGTGAACGGCCCGCGCCCTTACGGCGTGGAAGCGAAAGACATCATTCTTTCGATCATCGGACAGATCGGCACCGGCGGCGGGGTCGGCAGCGTGATTGAATATGCCGGCGACACGATCCGGTCGCTCAGCATGGAAGAGAGAATGACCGTCTGCAACATGTCGATCGAGGGGGGAGCCCGCGCCGGGATGATTGCCCCGGATGAGAAGACCTTTGAGTATTTAAAGGGACGGAAGTATGCCCCGAAAGATTTTGATGCCGCGGTGGCGCGATGGAAAAGCCTTCCGACCGATCCGGGCGCGACGTTCGATCGAGTCTTGAAGATTGATGCCGCGACCCTGAGCCCGCAGGTGACCTGGGGGACCAATCCCGGACAGGTCTTGCCGATCGACGCGCGCATTCCGAATCCGTCCGAATATGTCGATCCGAACGACCGCAAATCGGCCGAGCGGGCCCTCGACTACATGGGGCTTCGCCCGGGCACCCGGATCGAAGAGATTCCGATCGATCGGGTTTTTATCGGCTCCTGCACCAATTCTCGAATCGAAGATCTGCGTCGGGTGGCCCGGTTTGTCCAGGGTCGACGGGTCTCGCCGAAGGTTTATGCGATGATCGTGCCCGGCTCGCAGCAGGTGAAGCACAAAGCGGAGGAAGAAGGACTCGATCGGATCTTCAAAGAGTCCGGGTTTGATTGGCGCGAATCGGGCTGCTCGATGTGCTTGGGGATGAATCCCGATATTCTCAAGCCAGGCGAGCGGTGCGCGTCGACATCGAATCGCAATTTCGAAGGGCGCCAGGGAAAGGGAGGCCGGACGCATCTGGTCAGCCCGCTCATGGCGGCGGCGGCCGCGGTCGAGGGGCATTTCGTTGATATTCGGCAGTACGATTTAAAGAAATAAAAAGGAGAGAGGAAAATCATGGAACCCTTCGTTCAACTCAACGGCGTGGTTACGTTGCTCGATCTTCCGAACGTCGACACCGATCAAATTATTCCAAAACAGTTTTTAAAGCGGATCGAGCGGACCGGCTTCGGACAGTTTCTTTTTTATGATTGGCGGTTCATCGATGGGACGAAGCTCAACCCTGAGTTTGAAATGAACGCCGAGCGCTATCGCGGCGCGACGATTCTGGCGACCCGCGCCAACTTCGGCTGCGGCTCCTCGCGCGAACATGCCCCTTGGTCGCTCCTCGATTACGGGTTCAAGTGCATCATTGCCCCTTCTTTCGCCGATATTTTCTACAATAATTGCTTTAAGAACGGAATGCTTCCGATTACCCTCTCCGAAGATCAGGTTGAGACCATTTTTCAGCGAACCCGCTCCAAACCGGGATACCGGCTCACCATTGATCTGGAGAAGCAAGAGATCACCTCGTCCGACGGATTGCGCTTCCCATTTCAGGTGGATCCATTCCGGCGGCATTGCCTGCTCAACGGACTCGATGATATCGGTCTGACGCTTCAACAAGAGGCGAAGATTCGCGAGTACGAGCAGACACGGGCGTTGGTTTAACTGAGGTTTTGTTTCGCGGGAGCATGAGGCGCGGGGGCATTAAAGTAGAAACGAAACAGCATCTTCCCGCGAAGGAAAGCATTCAATTAAATCAGCGCAGGCGTCCACCCCACGCCTCGCATTGGAACTGACCGACGCTCTGACTGAGGTCGAACGCCATCCCCGATTCGCTCGCTGTTTTGACCGAGCGATCCGGTTCTTCAGCGGAAGTTCGTTAGATCTCCTCCATCGCATCGCCTCACCGGGTCGCAGCCTGCGTCCATAGGACGCTCGGCGCAGTCGAGCTGGAGTTGACATCGCCGGCAAATTCAGCTATCAAAAAAGAGTGAAGATTCCCAGGTTTTTCTATACGGCGATTGTTTTGTTCATTCTACTTGGAGTTGAAAGCGGCTGCGGCATGAAGCGATTTATTTACTTTCCGCAGAAGGAGATCGTTCGGACCCCGGCCGATGTCGGCCTCCCTTTTGAAGATCTCTCTCTCTCCACCTCGGACGGCGTTGCGATCAACGGCTGGTTTATCCCCTTCCCCGGCGCGCGAACGACCCTCCTCTGGTTCCATGGAAACGGCGGCAATATCAGCTCCACCGTGGGGCGGCTCCGGCAATACCATAACGCGTTGAAGGCCAACATATTGGTCATCGATTACCGTGAGTATGGGCGAAGCAGCGGGGAGGTTTCGGAGGAGGGAACTTACCAAGACGCGCTCGCCGCCTACGACTATCTTCTGACCCGAAGCGATGTCGATCCGACGCGAATTATTGCCTTCGGATACTCGCTCGGTTCGGCGGTTGCGGTGGAGCTAAGCCTGCAACGAAAGACGCAGGGATTGATTCTTGAAGCCCCCTTTACCTCGATTCAGGAGATGGCGAGTTTGGTGGTTCCGTGGATTCCGGTCGGGCCTCTGATCACCACCCGCTATGATACCCTCTCCAAGATCGGCCGTTTAAAAATTCCCCTGCTCATCATCCATGGCGATCAGGATGAAGTGGTCCCCTTCGCCCAAGGTCGGAAAGTCTTTGAGGCAGCGAATGAGCCGAAGACCTTTTTCCCCATTCCAGGCGCGGGACACAACAACACGAACATTGTCGGCGGCCAATCGTATCTACAGACCCTCTCCCTCTTCATTGACCATCTGCAGTAAGCAATCTCACGAAAATAAATCCTCCCGATCCAACACGATAAACGCCAGCCAGCTTGCGACTTGGAGGCACGCCGCGAAGGCGAACATCGGCGTGTAGCGGTTTTCTTTTGCGATGAATCCCAAGAGCGGCGCGCCGATCAGCAGGCCGGCATCATAGAGCAGGGTGAACAGGGCCATTAAACTTCCCCGGTTCTCTTCCCGCTCTCTTCCGATGACCATGACCGACAAAATCGGAAAGATAAAGCCATGTCCGAGACCGCAGAAGATGCCGCTGAATAACAGCCCGCCGACCGTCGGCGACAGGGGGAGGATCAGAATGCCGATCGTCATCGAAAACATTGCGGGATAGAGAATCCGCTTCAGTCCAAAGCGGTCGGGCCAGGTGCTGCCGATCAGGCGGACACCGACCGCCGTGAGCGTGTAGGCGATGAAGAAAGGGGTAATGGAGCCGATCCCGGCGGCGCCGGCATACGGCTTTAGAAAGACCATGTAGGAGGTCATGCTGAAGCCGAAAGCGATGGTTGCAAAGAGCGGAAGACGAAGGGCCGGACGTAAAGAGATTTCAAAGAAGCGGCCGGAGGCAACCCGATGAGGGGCGATCTCCGGCTCTCGGATCGAAAGACTCGTCCCCATCGAGCAAGCGGCCAGGAAGCCGCCGCTGATAAAGAGCGCCGGATAACCGCCAAAACGAATGAGCTGCTCTCCGAGCAGAACGCCGACGGCCCCAGAGAGATGTCCTGCAACGCCGAAGAGCGCAATCCCTTCGGTTCGTCTTGTTGCCGGTGAATAGTCGGCGGCCAGGGTGAACAGGGTCGCCATCAGAATCCCCATCCCCAACCCGTGAAGAAGCCGAACGAGATAAATCGCCCCCCCGGCTGCGGAGATGCCGAGATAGGAAAGATTCGCCGCGGTGAAAGCAAGACCGCCGAACATCAAGAGTCGTCGTCGGCCGATCCGATCGAGCGCCGAGCCGACCCACGGCCGAACCAGAATTCCGGCCAATGAGGCGCTCCCCATGATCAAGCCGATGTGAAAAAGATCGGCCCCCGATTCCTGAAGATATCCCGGCAGCAACACATACGGCCAGAAAGACAGGCCGAATAGAAGATGGGAAAGAAACAAGAGGACAAAGTCGCGGGTGAACAGAACCGGTCGATCTTCAAGAGAAGGGAAAGTGTTCATCTCCCCATCATAACAGAGGATGTGCGAGGATCGTCAAAAAGAATCAGGACTGAAAGTGAGGCGCGGGGGAGAATTTATCTCTTCACGTAAAAGCGATCTCGTCGATCTTTTAAAAGATGATTATACCGGTTAAGCGATTTATCGCGGGCGAGTGTCGGATCGATCTCGACGACATGCCCCTCTTCATTTTTATCCGACGCGCGATAAAGAATCTTCCCCTTCGGATCGACCACCTCGCTTAAGCCGATGTACGTCAGGCGCTCCTTGCCGCGTGATTCGGAGCCGACCCGATTCGCGGTAATCGCAAAAAGACGGTTCTCCAGACAGCGGGTCGGCATCGCATCAGGACAATAGGGCAACACCAGATTGGAGGGATGCGCGATCACATCGGCTCCCAGAAGGGCCAAGCTCCGGGCCGCTTCGGGAAAAAACCAATCGAAACAGATCATCATTCCAACGCGGGCTTTTCCGACAGGATGAACTTGGAACCGGAGATTGCCGGGGGTGAACCAGCGGGTCTCCTCATAGAAGAGATGGAGCTTCCGATAAAGACCGATCAGCCCCTTCGGCCCGACCAGAACCGAAGAATTATAAAAAATCTTCCCGCTTCGCTCCGCCAGTCCGGCGACGAGGTGGGTTTTGTTCTCTTTGGCGATCCGGATGAGCCGCTGTGTCGTCGGCCCGCTCGGCACCGGCTCGGCCAGCGCCGCCACCTCCCGCTTCGAGACAAACTGGTAGCCGGTATTGAACAGCTCCGGCAAGACCCAGAGATCGGCCCGCTGTTGCGAGATCCAATGCGCCGCTTGAAAGGCATTATTCTCAATCTCTCCAAATCGACAGTCGAATTGCACAAAACCGACCTTCATCCCCCCTCCTTGGTGAAATATAAAAACGCTTGATGAAACGATGCGGTCCGGGCCTCTTCTTTCAAGGCCGCCGGAGTTCCTTCTCGAACGACCACCCCTTTTTTCAGGATCAACACCCGCCGGCAGAGGCGATCGACATACTCCATCAAGTGACTGGAGATCAAGATGGTCGCACCGTCTCGATTGAACCCGACGATCATCTCCGCCAGCTTCTCCATCGTGGCGACATCGAGGCCGTTGAACGGCTCGTCAAGAATCAGAAGACGGGGCGAGCCGATGAAGGCGGTGGAGAGAGCGACCTTCTTCTTCATTCCGAAAGAGAGATCCCGCAGCAGCGCGCCCCGTTTTTCAGTCAGCCCGAAATGGGTCAGCCAGCGGTCTACTTCAGCCTCCGGCGAAGAGACCCCCTTTACTTCGGCGATGTAGGTGAGCAGCTCTTCCGGGGTCAACCGCAGATAGAGCATCGGCGACTCGGGGAGATAACCGATCTGGCGCTTTGCCTCTTCGGGCTCCTTGCTCAGATCGATCCCGTTGATCTCGACCCTTCCCGCATCGGGATGGAGAAGCCCGGTGATCATCTTCATCAGGGTCGATTTGCCGGCGCCGTTGTTGCCGATCAAGCCGCAGATTTCCCCTTCGATCTTAAGATCGAGCGGCTGGACCGCAACGATGCGGCCATAGCGTTTGGTGACCCCGTGGAGCTGAATCGACATCGCTACGCCGTCTCCTCGTTTTCAAGGCGGGTCACCGCGGAGCCGCGAAGATTCCCTAACACCGGAAAGACCAGAACAAAAAGAAGCGGATGAAAGACGGCAATAAAAAGGGTGGCGAGCAGCGACAGAAAACCGGCGATGATGTAGTGAAGCGCCGGCTTCTGGTCCCCTTCGCAAATGGTCCCTCCGGTCAGAGCGGCCACCGCCAATCCGACCAAGGCCAACTGAAGCAGCAACGCAAGCGCTTGGGCAATGGGAAGAGGGTGGACGATCATCTCGAGCCCCCAGATCATCCAGGGGATCGGAAGGGAGAGAAAGATCGCATAGAGCACCTTCGCACGCCAGATCCGCTCCACCGGGAGAGGGAGAACATAATCCATTCCCCGATAGGGCTGCTGAAGGGCAAAGAGGGTCGATGCGGTGGCGGCGAGAAAATAGGTCGCCGCGGCGCAAAAGACCGCGGCGGGCATCTTTCCGCGAAAGACGACCGCCGCCGTCAGGAGGAACGCAATCGCAAGGTTACGCCAAAAGAGCGGCGCGAAGTTGCGCAGCGTCAGTTGAAGATCGCGCACCACCAGCGGCCGGACACTCTTCGGAAGCCATCGGGTTGTCCAGGTGAAGCGATGGCCGCGCTGTTGAGACTCAAGGAGAAGCTGCTCGACCCCGGAGACATCTCTGTATCTCCACCGTCCGAATCCCCAGTAGCCGATCGTCACGAGAAAGGGGGCGATGAAGTCGATCCACCAGCCAAGGCTTTCCACCGGGAGAAACCAGATCAGCCAGAGGAGGATGAAGAGGGCCAAGATGAGCTCGCTCCGGCTCGGCGGGTGAAGATGATTCCATAAAACGGTCAGCCCGATCTCCATTCCGGGGAAGAAGAGCCAAAAGGTAAAGACCCATCCGATGAGGTTCGGCCTATCGAGGAAGAGAACCGCAAAGAGCGCAAAGAGAAAGAAAGGGAGATCCCGGATCAACTGCTCGATGTAAAACATCATGTAACGCTTCTCGGCCGGAATCGGCAACAGATCATCGATCGTCAGCGATTGCTCCGTCGGATAGATCCGCTTTGAGAGGGGCAGAAAATTAAAGAAGATCTTCAGAGAAAGAAGGGCGATGACCCATTGAAGCAGCGTCTCGTTCGAGAGGGCGATCGGTCCGACGCTTCCGACCTTGGAAGCAAAATCGTGAAAAATCCGCCGTCCGAGCAAGAAAACGGCGCCGATCATCACCGGTGCCAAGATAAAATAGGTCGCCCACTCTTCCCGCCAGGTCCGCAGCAGCCCTTTCATCCGGAACTTCAAATAGGAACGAAGCAGATTCATTCCATCTTGACCCGTTTTTGCAGATTGAACATCTCGATGATCTCGGCGACGGTCGTCGCGTCCTGGGGGTTCTTGTCGGTCCGGATAAAGCCTTGGACCCGCGGGAAACGAAGGGCATAGCCGATCCCTTCAGCATCTCTCCCGGCTGTGTGGTTGGGCGAGCGGGTGATCTCATCCGCCGTGACGGTGACGACATATTTTGGATAGACCCAAACGTCCGGGACGATCTCGGAGTCGACCTGATGGGGCTTCTCGGGAGAGGCAATCTCATCGAGGCGCTTCTTTAATTGAACAAGCTCTTCTTCCGAGAAGCCGGTTCCGATCCGTGTGACCGTTTTGAATCGATCTTCTTCCGGATCATAGACGGCGGAGAGGATCGTTCCGATTCCGAACTTGGCCCGATGACCCTTGCCGGCGAAGTAGCCGACGATCACCAGATCGACCGAATCGGAGAGCTCCCCCTTGTAGCTTCGCTTCAACTTGATCCAGTTGAAGTTCCGAGAGCCGGCGGCATAGGGGGCGTCGAGCCGTTTGGCGACGATTCCTTCCAATCCCCGCTCGATCGAGGCGTCGAAGAATTTTTGAATTTCGACCGGATCGTCGGTTTCGATCGCCTGAGAGACCTCCATCACCGGACTTTTTCTCTGAATCAGCTCGATCAGCTTTTTCCGTCGATCGGCATAGGCATAATGGGTGTAATCTTCTCCGTTCAGGTAGAGAAGGTCAAAGACGAAGAACTTGAGCGGAAAGGCTTTCGCCATATCTTCGATCCCGTGCTTGCGCCTCCGTTGACTGGTCACTTGAAAAGGAAGAAGATCGCCGGTCGCTTCATCGTACGCCAGCGCTTCCCCTTCCAAGATTACCTCTTGCTTCCCAAAGACCTCCCGGCAGGCATCGGCGATTTCGGGGAACATCGGCGTCGTTCGTTCTTGATTGCGCGAAAAGAGCGCGACGTCGTTTTTACTCTTGTGAACCTGGCAGCGGAAGCCGTCGTACTTGACCTCCACAGAGCAGCGTCCGATCTTCTCAACGATCTCCTCCGCCGAGCTAAGCCGCTCGCAAAGGGCGGGGCGGATCGGATAGCCCATCCGGACCGACATCGCGCGAATCCCTTCGATTCCCGATTGAAAAAGGGTCTTGGCCACCAGGCCGAGGTCGGAGGTGATGTTATAGGCACGGTCAAGATCTTTTCTGAAGCTGCGATCTCCACGCGAGAGCGCGAGTGCTTCGAGGACCGTCGCGTCTCCCGCGCCGAGCCGGAGTCTCCCCGCCATGAATCGGGCGACATACTTGGCTTCCACCGGTGAGACGGAAGAGAAGAGTTGGCAGACGGCGTCGATTTTCCGCTCCACACTCCCCTCTCCCGACATCTCGGCGATTTCATAAATCGACTGGTAAACGTCGGTGACCGATCGTCCCTTTCCATGGCCGCGAATGACCTGCTCCGCCAACCCGCCGAGATCGCCGACGACGCGATACTCTTTCGCGATCTTCTCCGGATCGATCTCTCCCGCTTTGGCCAGGGCGCGAAGGAGATACTTTTCCGACATCCCGATATTGATCCCATGGAACGGCGGGAGAAGCTCTCCCTGGGTAAAGTAGATGAGCTTGTCGATCTCTTCGGCGTCGGCCTGCTGGAAGAGCTCCGCCAAGATCGAAAACATCTCCAGGCGCTTCGTCGTCGCTTCCAGTTTCTCCAAATAATCCCGGACAAAATTCAGGAACTTCATGACAATCTCGTTCTCATCCTGATCGGATTGGAGGAGTTTCTCTGACGGAGCCATCATATCACAGGCGAGGCGGCGCTGAAAGTATTCCATGTGAAAATAGGGTCAGCCCCGGCGGGGCCGCTCGCCGAGCTTGACCTCGATCTCTTTTTTCTCCCGGCCGCGCCAGAGGACCAAATGGACCCGATCCCCCGGCCGTTTGGTTTTCATGATCTGGTGAAAGTCCTCCGCCGACTCGACCTTCTCCCCATCTACCGAGACGAGGATATCGCCGCCGACGACCAGAATGGCATTCCCTACCTCGACCCGTTGCGTTCCGCCGCGGATGCCGGCCTGAGCGGCCGGACCGCCCCGTACCACTCGGGTCACCAGAACCCCTCTTCGGACCGGCAGGGAGAGCGCTTGTGCGAATTCCGGAAGGAGCGTTTGCGTATCGATTCCGAGCCACGCATACGCGACGTAGCCTTTTGTTATCAGCTCATTCAAAATGCGCTTCGCAGTGTTGATCGGAATGGCAAAGCCGATCCCGACGCTTCCCCCCGAAGGGGTGAAGATGGCGGTGTTGATTCCGATCATCTTCCCGTCTGAATTTAAGAGCGGGCCGCCCGAATTGCCGGGATTGATGGCGGCATCGATCTGGATCACTTCATCCATTTCCAGATCGCCGGCGCGAATACTCTTTCGGATGGAGCTGATGATGCCCGAGGTCAAGGTCCGCTCCAGGCCGAACGGATTTCCGATCGCCAATACTTTTTGCCCCGGCCGGAGTCCGTCGGAACTCCCGATCGGGATCACGGTGAGTCGGTCGGGAGGGGCGTTGATCTTAATCACCGAGAGGTCGGTCTGCGGGTCGGTCCCCACCAGCTCTCCGGGCCACTTGCTTCCATCGGCCAGGGTGACTTCGAGCCGCTCGGAGTCTCGGATGACATGATTGTTGGTGAGGATGTAACCTTTTTTGTCGATGATGGAGCCGGAGCCGGTCGCCTCGGAAGGAATCGGATTGAGGAAGAAATCATAGGTGACGGCGATACTGGTGATATTGACGACGCTGGCATTCACCCGCTGGTAAATGTCGATGGTGTTTTCCTCGTCCCCCAAAAAGGCCGAAGAGATCGAGGGGGAAAGGAGCAAGACGATGGAAAAAAGCCAAGCTGTCCAGCGCGTGGGATGTTTCTCCGTCACGTTGCGTCGCAATCTCTAGATAATGGAAGGGTCCATTTCCGGCGTCCTCTGGCGGGGAGGCGGTTCGGGCTGTGGCCTCTCCCTTTTCGGGCGCTCCGGCGGCGGATTCCCGACGACAATGGTGCCGGTGGCACGGCCGAAGGTTCTGTCCGTTGAATAGAAGAGGGTATAGGAATAGGTTCCGGCCTCGTCGAATGTTTTTTCGACCGTGGTGAACGGCGAGATGAAAGAGGAGTGATCGAGCTTCGGCGCGTCGGGTTCGATCTGAATTTGAAGTTCATAGGTTGTGAGATTGTTCCACGCGACCGTCTCTCCCGGTTCGATCTTCAACGTCGATGGACGAACCTCGATCCCGGCCCCGCTTCCGCTTGCGATCTGGATCTGCGCCCGGGGACCCTGATCTCCCTTGAGAGAAGCGCAACCCTGAAGAAGCAGAATCAGGAGAGCACAGGTCAGAAAGCCTTTCACTTTCCCAGGCGGATATCGGCGGCTCGGATCGGTCATGGCGTTTTCGGAGTCTCTCCCTGCACCCGATTGATCAATTTTTCCCGCTCCCCCGGCAGCTCCGGAACCACCAGAAATTCAATCACCGCCCAGGAGCGATCCCGATCGCCGTCGACCTGAATCCGATATAAACCGCGATATTGAAGCTTCGCGTCTTCGGAGGTGAGTCCGATGTTTTTGGGGAGCGTCTGGATGAACCCGGCGCGCTGATCGGCGACGGCAATATCATAGCCTTCTTCCTTCAGCGCGCCGACAAGCCGATCGAACGCCGTCGGATAACCGAATTGAAACATGACGGTATCCTTGGGAAAATCTTCCGGAGGTTCTCTCCGTTCCGGGCCTGTTGCACACGCGGCCAACAACAGGAGAAAGAGAATATAAGGAGTCGTCTTCTTCACATCACCCTCCGCACAATGACCAGCACTCTAATGGAGTCCTGATTCAATTGTCAATCGAAATGTGAGCATGTCTGCAACCGAGCGCACGGTCGGCGCGCCCCGGTTGCAGTGTCTTCTTTCTTATTTTTTGAGTGTAATCTGCTCTTCAAGAGGCTGTCAAGATCAAGGAAGCCGTGAGGAGTTGTATCCAGGGTATGCTTCAAGGAACGGTTGGCTTAACCGATCTGTTCCAGATCGGCGATGATCTCGGTGACTTTTTTGTAGCGCTTTGACTTTTCTTTTTCAATCGTTTTGAGAATGACTCGGTCGAGTTTCTCCGAAATCTTGGGGTTCAGCGTGCGCGGACTCGCCGGCGGGGTATGAAGATGGTGATAATAGACATCTCCCTGGACAAACGGCGGACGGCCCGCGACCATTCGATAGAAAGTGCAGCCGAGGGAGTAAATATCCGATTGGTGATCGACCTTCTCTCCTAAAATCTGCTCCGGCGCCATGTAGAGAGGCGTTCCTTTGACCGAGGTTTTATCCGCGACCGACTCGCTGACGACCTTGGCCAGGCCGAAGTCCATGATCTTCACCCGCTGATCGTGCGCCAACATGACATTCGCCGGCTTCAAATCGCGATGAACGACACTCTTGCTGTGCGCATAAGCGACCCCGACGCAGATTTCTTTCATGATCTCGATTAACTTCGGCATGGAGATCTCATTTTTCTCCAGAAACTCTTTGAGGGTGATTCCGTTGACATACTCCATCGTGATAAAGATCTCATCCCCATTTTTTCCGGTATCGTAGATGGTGACCACGTTCGGGTGATTCAACGCCGCCGCAATCCGCGCCTCTTGTAGAAAGCTCTGGAGCATCAGTTCGTTGTCTCGGATGGCGGCCGGCAACACCTTGTAGGCGACCAGTCGTTTCAGCAGCGTATCTTCAGCCTGATAGACAACCCCCATCCCCCCCTGCCCAATTTTTTTAATGATCTTGTATCGCGATGTGTTTGGTTGGACCGGGGCGCTGGTCGCCCGGGACGTCGCCTCTTCCACACGGGTGGCGTCGAGCACCTTTTTGACCTCAGTCAGCGCCTTCTTAAGGAGGGCGCTGCGGCTCTTTGCATCGCGATAGCTGTAATCTTCCGCCAAAATCTTTTCATAAAGACTCTGCGCTTCCTCAAACTCTTTTCGCTTTTCATGCAATAGCGCCAATTGGTAGTAAAACTCAAGATTGTCGGGGCCGATCTCTTCCTGTGTGATGATCTTTTGGTATCGCTCCCTCGCCGCATCGGTCATTCCCCGCTCGCTCAAAAGCTGGCCGAGCAGTAGAGAAGCCGGGTGATAGTCGGATGATTGGGAATCGATTTTTTGCAAGTAAGAGATCGATTGATCGATCTTCCCCTGCTGCTTGTACAGCAGGGCGGCCTCATAATAATTTCCCGCCGACTCTTGCATCTGGGCCGCTTTATCGAACTGCTGAAGCTGAATATAAAGTTCGGCGGCTTCTCGAAAGCGGCTCCCTTTCTCCAACGCCTGCGCGGCGGAGGCAATATCTCCCACGGCTAAGAAAAGATCGCTGGCCCGATGATAATCCCCGTTGTTGGCGAGCATCTCGGCTGCTTTTGATTTATTTCCGACCTGCTCATACATTTCGGCCGCTTCGGCCCAGCTTTCTCCCTTTTCAAACTCTTGCGCTGCGGCGAGGAAATCGTGTTCTTCTTTGAATTTTTTACCGACGACACGATGTCCCCTCTCGATATCCCCGATCTTTTCATAGACGGCGGCGGCGCGGTCAAACGCTTTCGCCGTCACAAACAGATCCGCGGCTCTCTCCATCTCCCCTCCCTGGACGGCGGCTTCCGCGGCTTCCAGAGAAAATCCGCCGGCCGAGAGGATCTCCAGCGCCTTTGAATACTGTTTTATTTTAATGTAGAGCTGTCCACTTTGATAAGCCGACTGCGCGATCTGTTTTGTTTTTTCGGAGGGGGGACCGGGATGGGCGCGCTTCTCCCTCTGAAAGTATTTTTCATGCATCTCAGCCGCTTTTTGGATGTCGTTGGCCTGTTCGTAAAGCTGTGCCGCTTTGAGCAAATTTCCAAACCGTTCATATTGCGCCGCCGCTTCCCGAAACCGCTTTCCCTTCTCATACGCTTCCGCCGCCAGAGAGATCTTTTTACAGGTCAAATAACATTCCGCGGCTCGAACGTACTCTCCCCCTTTTTGGTACATGCCGGCCGCCTTCTCCGCATCTCCGGAGAGCTTGTAGAACTGAGCCGCCTCCTGCCATTGCTTCTTCTGCTCGTAAATTCGGCCGACCTGTTGATAGGCCTTGGCCTCTTTGTATAAACGGATCGCCTCCTCGTACTCGCCCCCTTGTTCAAAGAGCTGCGCCGCCCGATAGGGATCATGCGATTTGGCCGCCTCTTTGGCTTCCCTTAACGGGTTAAAGTTATTTTCCGAACTTCTCATCGAGAGATAGCGCCGGCCCATTGAAATACCGATCACGATCAAAACAAGAAGGAAGGCATACCCAATAAAGGTCGGTTGAGAGGTGATGGCGGAGATGAGTTGTTGAAAAAAGAGGAGAGGGTCGTCGAAAAGATGGGAGAAATCGAAGCGCCACTCGGCCTGATTCATTTTTTACAAACAACCCTCAGGCGGGTGTCCCCCACGGTGATGACGTCGTCTGAAGAGAGAAGTTTCTGGTCGATCTTTTCATCATTGACGAAAATGCCGTTGGTGCTTTTAAGATCGATCAACACAAAGCCCTTTTCGGTCCAGTCCAAATCGGCATGATGACGGGAGACTTTCGGATCATTGACGATCACATCGGCTTTGCCCCTGCCGATCGAAAGCCGCTTGGGAGAAAGCTCAACAAGGCGGCCGGTCTCCTTTCCGGAAAGGACCTCAAGAATCCAGGTGCCATTCTCTTCCGGCGCCGGGTCGGAGGCCAGATCTTCGGGACGCTCCGAAGCGGTCTCCTGCGGGCGCGCCGATCCTTCTTTTTCGCTGAAGATAAATGAGGCCGATCCGATTCGGATCTCATCCCGATCCGATAGCTTCTTTCGGGTGATCTTCTCGTTGTTGACAAACGTCCCATTTCGGCTCGCGCGGTCTTCGATATAGAATCCGTCTCGATCTTCCTTGATGAGCGCGTGTTCTCGTGAAACCATCGGATCTTTAATCGCCCAATCGCTGCTCAGGTCGCGGCCCAAAGTGAAAAGGCCTTTGTTGATGACCTTTTCAATCGATTCTCCCGAGCTCTCCTGTTTTAAAATCAGACGGGGTCTTGAAGCCATCTGCTGCTCGACCCCTTCACCCAATGCTTCGAGCGCATCATCGACATCGGCCGCCGGTGAAACATTTAAATCATAAAAAAGTTGAATCTCCATCGGCTCCTCTTCATCCGATGAATAGGTGTAGACGAGCAACTGTTCCTGAAGGCTCCCCTCTTTCGCCATCTCGCCCGGAGCCTGGAAATAACCTTCGGAGAGTTTTCCCCCCCGAAAGTAGAAGAGATTCATCTCGGTTTTCTTTTTTAAAAGGAGGATGGCCTCTTTCTTTTTTTTCTGAACCTGATTCAGAAGCGCTTCAATATTGAGAATATCCGTCGTGGCGACGATATTCGGTTTTTTTTGAGCCAGGACGAGAAGGGCCTTGAAGAAAATCGGATTGGTCACATAGAGGTGAATTGCCCCCTGCGCCTGCGACATCTTGGTAAAGTAGTCGTTAAAAGAAAGGGGGGAGAAGGACTCTTCATTGAGTTGGACCGCCGCATAGAGGTCGTCTTGCAGAATGAAAAGGAGGAGTGATCGATCCTTCTCCTCCAACATCAGAATGGCGGTGACCAGATCTCCCTTTGATTTGAGGTCATTGAAGATCGTTTCAATATGGCCTGCGAAGTAAAGGTTTTTTGAGAATAAAACTTTCTGATTCGCAATGAGATCCTTTAACATCGCGCTCTCTAAAATGACAGGAAGGTTTGAAAATTAGTGTAGTTTATAACCCCATTCTTGTCAAACAACGAGAGCGGGGATTGCAAATGGGTGAAAGACAATAATCCCCTTAAGAAATCAAGAAAAATGCGGCGGCAAGAGGGCTGCGCGAGGCGGGGCTTATCAGTAAGGTAGAAGATGCGGAGGGGGCGGAGGAAACCGCTTCGGTATGACCGAAGCGTCTCCTCCGCACATGGATGCTTGGATTGGAAATGATTCGAAAGCTCGCGGAAATAAACGGCCGGGATCTGGACCGGTTCCGTCCGAGCGTAATCCGAATCCAGACAAAACGCGCGTTCTAAGCTTCGGTGCGGGTCTTCTCGATTTTTTCGAAGAGCTCTTGGCGCTCTTTGCAGACGACGCAATACTTTGCGAACGGCATCGCTTTCAACCGGCCGGCGCTGATCTCGGCGCCGCACTCTTCGCATATTCCATATCGGTCTTCCCGAAGCTTCAGAAGGGCTTCCTCGATTTCTTTCAATCGACGATTGTTCATCTCAAGAAGGGTAAAATCGACATCGGTCTCATGGTTCTTCAGCGACTGATCGCCCGTGTCCAGGATGGCGCTTCCGACCGGCGTTTCCTCCTTCGCCACCATGAGACTTTCGATTTGTTGGACCACTTCTTTTCTCTTATTGACCAGGATCTCTTCCAGGACCTTTCTTCTCTTATCGCCTTGCTGCATCAAACGAACCTCCATCGAACCTCGGGACAACGCGTCGTTCATATCGTCTGCGGGTTTCCTGTCTCATTCGGTAGAATATTTTCGGTTTTCGTTGAGGGAACTTGTATTTTCTGACCGTATGTGGCGACCAGATAACGGGCGGCTTTCTCCAAAATATTTCGCTCGCTGCTGTGTGTCAACATTCCCAGCGCTTCATCCAGAATCACCCACCGGGCCTCATCGACCTCGGAATCGTGATCCTTTTCATCTCCTTTGAGATATTCCAGAAGATAAAAATGGACGGTTTTGAAAATCTTCGTCTCTTCTTCTTTCGAGTAGAACCAATATTGAATTTGGCCGATCTTTTCCAGAACCCGCCCAAAGACGCCGGTTTCTTCCCGCACCTCTCTCACGGCGGTTTCTTGTAAGCTCTCTCCTTTTTCCACGGAGCCTTTGGGAAGGCACCAGATCAACTTCCCCTTTTGGTTATAATGCGAGATCAGCACGACTTGAATACCATCTTCCTTGGCTTTGAAAATAACACCGCCCGACGACGTATGTCTTCTTGTTTTCATCTTTTTTCATTCCGCCCCCTTTGCAGTTGGCAGAATGCCCCCTTCGGAAATCTTAAAAAATATTAGCACTAATAAAATCAAAATAACAAGACCTTTCGACAGGAGAGGGGCCACAATTTGCTGCGGCCAGGAAGAAAAGAAAGGTCTGTTCCATGTAAGGGCTGAGGATATTGGATTCGGAAAAAGAAACAGTGGATCGGGTTCTACTTTTTTCGCTCGCTGAGGGTGAGTGAGAGCGCTTCTTCTTTCGGTTGAGGCTGGGTCATTTCCTTCGTGATGAGAGAGGATCTTCCCCGTCCGAGCGTGAAGAGGTTGAATTTGAGTCCCGAGAGGGGCCGCATTTGGGCGATGGCAACGAACAAATCCTTCGCTTCGAATGGTTTGACCTCTCTGACCTCACGGATCATCGGGAGAAATTTCGATGCAACGATCAACCTTAAGATCGCTGAAAAGAAGAAGAGAAATTGCAGGTTCGATACCAGCGTCAAATGAAAGGAGCCAGCATGGAGCTCTCTTGGAAGCCAGCGGCTTAAATTTCCGCCGAGCGAGGCGCCGAGGAAGATGCCGATCGCGTTTGCGGAATTATAAATGGCAATACACTGCGCCCGCTTCGCCGGAGAAACGGCGTCGAAGACAAAATTCCCCATGGAGAGCGAAAAACCGGCCCAGGCGATTCCGCCGAAGATCTGAATCGCCAAAATCAGATAAAAATTGGTTGTCGAGAGCCAAAAGAGGGGGATGATCGGCAACAGCGCCCCTGAGATCGCCAACACTTTTTTATTGCCAAACTGATCCCCGAACCGCCCCCAAATATGAAGCGTCAGAAATTGCGCCAAGACGGTCGCCGCGGATGAGCAGGTGAATTGAAGATAGCTAAAATTCAGATCCCGAAGAAGATAAGGAGAGATAAAAGGACCTGAGACGTGAACAGAAAAATGGATCAAGGCGGTGAAGAGAACAAATCGCCCGAAATTCGTATTCCGTCCGTTTCGCAAAAACTGCCAGATGGAGAAGTGATCTTCCGCCCGCGGCGTGTATTGCGGCTCGCTCATCAGCGAGAGATAACGCGCCGAGATGAGGCGGGCGATCAATGCAATAGAAAAGAGAAGGGTAAAGCCGAGCCCGACCCTCCCCCATTTCTCCGACTGATGGAGAAGCGCTCCCGCAAAACAGAGGGATGCGAAGGCGGCGATGCTCATCACCCCGTTTCTTCTTCCAAAGTAGCGGCCGCGTTGATTCGAATTGACCAGATCCCCCATCAAGCTGTTCCATGCCGGATTCGCAAAACTCCCGAGAAGAAAATAAACGATGACCGATAGAATCAGCCAATTGATCGCCTGGTTTTCCGGAAGGAGCGGCGTCGAGAGGATGAAGAGCCATGTCAGCGCTTGCCCGGTCACACCGTATAGAATGATCTTCTTGCGGCTTTTAAGGAGATTAAGAAGGCGAACCGACGCGAATTGAAATAGCGCGCCGACCAGTTGGGGAAGCGAGGCGAGGAGCGCGATTTGTGGGTTGGTTGCCTTTAAGAAAACGGCAAACGCGCTGAGATAGCTCTCTCCGGCGCCCGACATGATCGAAAAGAAAACGCCGTCGCGAATAGCAAATTTCAAACTTTTCCGAACGTGCGGCTCCGGGAGGAGTGGGCTTTCAGGGGCCACTGCTTTTTCCAACCGTCTCTACCAGATCGATCAGGACAGGTTAAACTCTGGTCTATTTATACCATAGAAATCAAAGATGCAAAGCGGAAAATCGGGCGTAGGGAATTATTTCTGACGCTCTAGGTGGGTTCCCGAAAAGAGGATGAATCTTTGATATGACGAAGCCGAGAGAGTCGCGCGCGATTCTCGTGCAGCTTTGGGAGGCCATGTTTTTCGTCAATGGCGACGACCTGTTCCAGGCAGCGGATCGCTCCTTCCAGATTTCCTTTTTGCTCAAGCAGAAAAGATTGATGATACAGAGTCGCCGCGCACCCCATTTCATTCTTCAATTCAGCATAGAGGGCATAGGCCGATTCGCTGAGACGCTGCGCTTCATCCAACTCTCCGTTGGCCCCCTTTGCTTTGGCGAGTCGATGAGCGGCATCGGCCAACAACGGCGGACGATTCAGATTCTTGGCGAGTGCCATCCCCTTCTCGGCGTACTCCAGCGCCTGCTGCGCTTCTGATTTTTTAAGCAGCACCAGCGAAAAGTTTCCATATAGAACGACCAGGTTTTCCCATCGCTCCTCTCTTTCTAAGAGAAGCGCACCCTGTTTGTAAAAATGGATCGCCTGATCGACCTCTCCCTGATCGGCGTAGAGATTTCCGATGTTGACGTAGGTGATCCCAAGACGAGCGTAGTCTTCTCCCCGCCGTAGGATTTCAACCGCCTTTTTATAAAAATCGATCGCCTGCTCGGTCTGTCCGGTGGCGCCGTAGACGTTTCCGATATTTCCGTAAAGATCGGCGAGCTGGTCCGGATCGCCTCGGATTCCATCGAGCGCGCTTTGATAGTAGCGCAACGCCGCCGAATAATCTCCCGCGGCGAAAGCCTTATTCCCGAACTGGAGAAGAGCGTTTGGGATCATCCACGATTGAGAAAGGCTTCGACCGCCTTCTTCCCGCCGGTGAGAATCGGTTTTCCATCCCCGACCAGCACGACTTCAAAATCATAATCAAGGAGGCGGCGAAGTCCTTCTTTTGCCTTTTTGAGATCGGCGTATCGATCCGGGGGGAGGAGGTTTAAACTTCCGTCGGGCTTGCCAATCAAGGCATCCCCCAAAATAAAAACGCCGCCGTGTTGATTGAGATAGAGGGCCGACTCTCCGGGGGACTTGCCACTCGGAATGGTCACCACTTTCAATCCGGCCGGCAAGAGATCTCCATCTTTGTAGGTGTGATCAATTGTGATCGAGGCCATCTCCGGGGCGTCCGCTTCCGGCGCCCAGACCTTGGTGTTCAGCAAGAGGCGGCATTCCATCGCCTCCCGCACATGGTCCCGATTCGTGAGGATCACCGCTTTGACCCCATTGATCGATAAATCCTGCTTGTCATCGATGTCCATGGGAGGAGGGTCGATGATGACGCGCTCTTTCCCTGAACTGATCAGGTAGCCGTTAAAGTGGATCCCCTTCTCCTCCGAATACCATGACCATGTTTCAATTCCCGAAAAGAGTTGTTCCATTCAATTCCTCCTGAAGAGTATATGATTGCAGTGCGCAATTATATCATGAGAGAAAGTGAATTTAAACTGAAATGGAATTGGGAAGGGAGTGATTTTTCCGGTGGGTCGCGCTCTGGAAAAACTCTAAAAATGAGGCCGATCGGTTCAGCCGATCGGCCTCAAAAGATAAGATTTGTTTGAAGAGCAGTGGCGTTGTTTCGCCCGAACTATTTAATCATCACACGGGAGGCTTGCAGTCCCTCATCTCCCTCTTCCGCCTCGAATTCGACGCGGGTTCCAATTTCCAGGCTATCAAACGGAAATCCCGAAACGGAGTTTCTGTGAAAATAGACATCTTCTTGATTGTCTGCCTGAATAAACCCATAATGACGGTCTTTAAATAAACGGACGATCACCCCATGGGGATGGGTTCCGGCCGGAGCTTTATATCCGATCTTTTCCTTTTTCTCTTTGTACTTCTGCAACTCCTGCCCGATGGCGTTGAAGACATCATTGATGACATCCCCGATTGTCTCGGCGGTTTTGCTTGCGGTGAGTGTTCTTCCCGGAACAGACAGAACGACCGTGGCCTCTTCGGCTCCGTTGAGATGGTGCTGGCTTTTTCGAAGAGTGATCCTCGCGTGAGTCATCTTCTGGCGGCCTTGTTTGAGCCGATCAAAATGACCTTGAATCACCCCATTCCAATAGGGCGACGGCTTTGAATTCTGCCATTCGATCTTGATATCCATACGCAAACCCCCTTTTCTAGGACTCTATTTCATTTTATAAAATTCAAGGGGGAAGCTCAACCCGGCTGGATCAAGCTGAAGCGGACTCGCTGGAAGAAAATCCCTATTTTGCCGCTGCGTTTGAACGCTCTTTGACGCAGGTTTCGCACGGGCAGATCTCTTTGAGAAAGTCAAATGGGTAAATGCCGGTATCATGGCCGTCGCTCCAATGGATTGAGATGGCATAATGTCCGACCGCTTCGATTTGCGTCGGAGCAATATTCTCCGGGATGCTGCCGGGGGGAATCAGCTTCTCCCCGCTCCATTCATGAACACATGAGGCGCAGCGACAGCTCTCTCTCAGGTAAGCATAAGGGTAGATCGCCTGATGTCGATCGCTCCAGGTGATCCGTATCCCTTGTCCTTTTATATTTGCGATCTCCGTCGGCATTGCATTTCTTGATATCATTAAAACTCCTTCGATGAAGTCCGATTGACCTCTTCTCTTTCGACGTGTTACGCTAATATTGGGTTTAAATGCAAGTTGTACCATCCTCGCGCTCAGGAGAATGCCATGGGACTCCTTTCAATGGAAGAGGTTCGGCGAAAAATTCATAATCTTAAAGGGTGGGAACTTTACGATAACATGCTCCAAAAAAAATACTCTTTCAGAACCTTTAAATTGGCCATGCAGTTCGTGAACCGGGTTGCCGAGCTGGCCGATTCCGTTGACCACCACCCTGATATCGTCATCAACTACAATCGGGTTCAGCTCAAGCTCACCACCCACAGCCAAGGGGGAATCACGGATAAAGATTTTAACTTAGCCCAAATGATCGATCAAGTCGAAAAACCACCGATGATCTAAAAGATGCGATCGATGATCGATTCATTTGATCCTCCCCGAACACGGCTCTTACACCGATCCGGGTTGATAGGGCTTCATCAATCCGGATTCCTAAATGAACAAGGGGCGAACGGTCCTGTCAGGGTTATTCCCGTCTTGCGTCCTTCCGTTTCATACAAAATAGGTATATAAATTTCCTTATCTCCGATTTTTCTGCAATTTTGGTATACTTCAATCAATTCTCCAGCAGAGATTCGCAAAAAACGGGAAAGGAGCATGTTTCTTCTCGCGATCGACCTTTACGGAATCGAACCCTTTCAAAAACCGACCCGGATCCCGATCAAGCCCGGTTTGAATATTGTGATGGGCGCCAACGGCGCGGGGAAGACCGCCGTCCGTCGTGTTCTCGCATCGCTTCTTTTGGGAGAAGATCTGAAAGGGGTTCGATTCGTCCAGAATCTGCCGGCGCAAGCCGCGGTGATTCTACAGGCAAAAGATAAAGGGACCTATCGAATCACGGCGGATTACCAAAAAGGAATCTTCAACCTTTCCAGACTGGAAACCTCCGGACAAAAAACGCTGATTGAGAAAGACCGGAAAAAAATCACCGCCTGGGTTTGCGAACAGAGCGGCGGAATGAGGGAAGAAGATCTCGCCCCCCTTTTTTTGCTCGACCGTGTTCAATTTCCATCGGTCACATTCCAACTGAATGGATCCGGTGCAGAGCACACTTCCGGCGCCTCCGCTTCAACTCCAAAAAAATCGAATTTTTCATCTTCCACCCCGGAGGAGGTTCGGGTAGCGCTCACCCCCGAACTGCGTGCGGAAAAGGAAAAACAGGCTCGGGAGATCCGGCAAAAATTAGATGAAATGAGCAGGTGTGAAGAGGAGATGCTGAACAGGCGCGATCAAGCGTCCGACCTGAAACGGAGACTGAATCAATTGCGCGAGTTGGACCTTCAGGAGAGCCAACTCACGGAAGCCGATACGAAAAAGTTCTCGGGCTTCGCTGGGCTTGAGACGGTCCGAACCGAGTTGGTCAAGCAGTATGAAGCGGCGGTTCAAAATAAGCAGAATGAATTGACTCAACTGGAAGAGCAGAAGGAAGAGATACAGAGTCAATTGACCCTCATCGGTGAAACCGACTTTTTCCAAGACAAACAGCTTCGCATCGGGGCGGCGATCACACTCGGATCGTTTCTGCTTCCGGTTTTTGTCACCCTCTATGGACCATTTCGTTATCTCTTCCCGATCGGTGTCCTGGGAGGAGTTGGATTTTCCCTATTTGCTTATCTCAAATTGAATCAACGGATGACACAGAAGAAGACCTTGGATCGAAAGTGGGCCGGCGTCAACGAAAAAATTCATTCCATTCAACGTAAATTTGAGAAAGAGTATAAAGAGGTCACCGATCTCCTCGCCAAAAGCGGTTGTAAAGATATTCAAGAGTTCAAAGAGCGTTATCGCTCCTATCAGCAACACCTTCAGCGAAAACAGGAGACGACTGAAAAGAGAGCAACCCTCTTGAAAGGCGAGACGGTCGACGAGATGGAGCAACGGGTTCAGCAGCTCGATAGTGATGTGAAGGCCCTGGAAGAGAAGCTCCAGGGTTACAGCGGTTTGACCGAAGAGCTTTACCGCCTCGAAGAGGCCCTTCGACAGCCCGCATCTTCCATGGAATCTCAGGCGATCGACATGCCCGATTTGGGACCGATTCCGGTCGTCGCGACGCCGGCGGAGGTCTCCTCTTTGATGCCGAAAGCCTTGGCCATCGGAAAACAGAAAACCCCTCCCCTTTCCCTCGACCAGATTGAGCAGCAAGCGAATATCCTCTATTCGCTTTTCAAGCAAGCGCAGACCGGAAAACTCAGCCTGACACCCGAAGGGGAGATCAAGGTGAACGGCTTCGCTTTAGATCAGGTCAGCTCCGGGACGGCCGATCAGATTTTTCTCTCATTTCTTCTGGCCACCTTGGATCAGTTCTCCAATACGCTCTTCCCGCTTGTTTTGGATGAGCCGTTCAGCATCTTCGCCGCGCCGTCTCAGGAAACGGCGCTGGAGCTGTTGCGGGGCGCCTCCAAACGGCGGCAAATTATCCTTTTCACCGTGCACACCCTTCCTTTAAAAAGCGCCGACAATGCAATGACGTTGGGCGCCGCCTGATTCGCCGCTCGGCCTCCCGTTCTTCTGAATCTGCATTTGTGGTATATTCTCCTCCGTATTAAAAACGGAGGAATCAATGGCCTATTATCATCGGAAGTTTAGAAAAGAAGCTGCCGCCCTCAAGCCGGAGATTAAAGCGGCGGTGGTGTACGATTTTTTAGAACGGGTCCAGCGCTATTCCGAGAGAATGATTGAGGAGAAGTGGAAATTAGTAAAGAAGAAAAAAGGGAGAGACCTCGAAGCAATGCGGAAATTGGCCCAATGGATTCAATATTACCAATTCAATCGGATCGCTGTTCGAGAAATTGAAGATGGAACGCTCGATGCATGGTTTCAGTCGTCACGAAAATAGACGTTGCTGTTCGGTCTCAGGCCGGTTCAGCTTCAAAAGAATTTTTTGGTGCGCGGAGGAAAAGGGATAATTCGATAATTCTTCCAGTCCGACCCATTTTTGCTCATCGGTGCTCTTGCCCGGCCGGCCCTCAATCCGGCCGGAAAAGACATGAAGGGTCATTTTGAAATGGGTAAAGGTATGTTTGATCTTTCCCCACGGAGACCATCGATCGACGGCCCAAGGGATTTCTTTCTGAAGCGCCTCCTTCATTTTCTTTTCGCTGCTCCGTCCCCTTTCCCCTAAGGTCACTGGACCTCCCGGAAACTCCCACAAGCCTCCGAGCAGTCCCTTGGCCGGACGCCGGCGGATGAGCACCTTCTCCCCGCGAAACGCCACGCCGGCGACATAATCTCTCTGAGGGATATCTTTTACGATTCCTTTGATCGGCAATTTCTCCTGAATTCCCTTTTCGAACGCCTTGCATTTATTTCGAACCGGGCAGATCGCGCAGCGAGGCTCCACCGGCGTGCAGAGGGTTGCGCCGAGATCCATGATCGCTTGCGTATAATCGGCGGCCTCTTTGCGAGGGAGCAATTTTTCAGCATATCGCCATAGCTGTTCTTCAATTTCTTTTTTCTTCGGATCTTCCTCGACGGCAAAGTAGCGGCAGAGGACCCGCTTCACGTTACCATCCAAAATGGGATATCGCTGTCCAAATGCAATCGTTGCGATCGCCCCCGCCGTCGATCGGCCGATTCCGGGAAGGGAGAGAATGTCGTCGAAGCGGGAGGGAAAGTTTCCATCGAAGCGGGCCACGATCTCGTTTGCCGCGCGATGGAGATGTCTCGCACGAGCGTAATATCCAAGTCCTTCCCACGCTTTTAAGACTTTGTCGAGCGGGGCCGTCGCCAGATCGCGCACCGTCGGGAAGCTTGAAAGAAACCGCTGGTAGTATGGGAGAACGGTTGTGACCTGGGTCTGCTGCAGCATGATCTCGGAAATCCAGATCGCGTAAGGATCGCCTGTTCGCCGCCATGGGAGATCGCGTCCTTGGACGCGGTACCATTTCAGTAGATTTCGCGGAAAGAAAATAAATTCGTCTTGATGAATCGATCGGGACATCAATCGCATGAGAATAAGTGAGGGAAAGGGCTTGCTGAGGCGGGAAAGAAGAGAGCCATTCTTTTTACTTCTGGAGGACCTCTTTAATTTTCTCAACCACCTTATTGGGGGTGGTGGTCGCTTTCACCAGAAAATCGTTCGCCCCGGCTTGCAGCGCCTTGCTGATCTCTTCGCTCGCCCCTTTGGCGGAGAAGACGATGATCGGAATATTTTGGAGATTGGGATTGGCCTTCACCGTCTGGAGCACTTTAAATCCGTCCATCACCGGCATCATCAGGTCGAGAAGGATCAGGTCGGGTTTGTCGGCGGTCAACGCTTTTAACGCCTCCACCCCGTTGTTCGCGACCGAAGTGATATACCCCTCCGAGAGGAGCTTCGTCTTATAGGCCTTTTGATAAAACTCGGTATCATCCACAATCAGAACTTTTTCCTTCATCCGGAAAATCCCCCCAATGTGTGAGAAACCCGTTGTTGAATCTCCTGCTTCAGCTCTTCAAGCTCTCTCTCAAGCCGTTCGAGTTTTTCCGCGATCGGGTCGGGAAGATTTGTATGATCGAGAACGCCCTCTTCCTTTTGGCGGCGGATAATCTTTCCTGGGATTCCGACGACCGTGGCATGATCGGGAACCGATTTAAGCACAACGGAGTTCGCGCCGATCCGAACGTGATTTCCGATGACGATCGCCCCGAGCACTTTGGCGCCCGCTCCAACGATGACGTTGTCGCCCAATGTCGGATGGCGCTTCCCCGGTTCCCGACCGGTGCCGCCCAGGGTCACCCCTTGATAGAGGGTCACATTGTTTCCGATCTCTGCCGTCTCACCGATCACCACCCCCATTCCGTGATCGATGAAGAATGCGCTCCCGATGGTCGCTCCGGGATGAATTTCAATCCCGGTGATGAATCGCGAGAAGTGAGAAATCAGACGCGGGATCACCGGCACATTTTTCCGCCAGAGAAAGTGGGCGACCCGGTGAAGAAGTGTGGCATGAAAGCCGGAATACGTCAAGAGGATTTCGACAACGCTCCGCGCGGCGGGATCTCTCTCGAAGATTGTTTTAATGTCTTCTTTAATTTCCTTGAACATCGCTATCCCGCTCTCTTTCTTAAGCGAAGAAACCTCAGCTTCGGCGCTCGATCAAGCAAACCGCCTGTGCGGCGATTCCCTCTCCCCGCCCGATAAAGCCGATCTTCTCATTGGTCGTCGCTTTGATGCTTACGTCGGTCGGATCGATCGAAAGACGACGGCCGATATTCACCTTCATCGGATCGACAAACGGAGCGACCTTCGGTTTTTCGGCGATGATCACTGAATCGATATTGATCACCGCCAGCCCTTTCTGTAAAAGAATCGAAGCGACTTCCTCCAAAAGCCGGAGACTGGAGATCCCCTTCCATCTCGGATCGCCTTCGGGAAAATGCCGTCCCAAGTCTCCTTCCCCCGCCGCGCCCAGCAGGGCGTCACAAATGGCGTGAAGGAGAACATCGGCGTCCGAGTATCCTTTTAATCCTTTTTCACAGGGGATCTGAACGCCTCCTAGAATACAAGGGTAGCCCTCAACGAATTGATGGACATCGTAGCCGAAGCCGATTCGGATCATTGAGGATGCCTGCGATCTCGCGCGCGAAGGAGCGTTTCCGCCATTCGCAAATCGGGAAGGGTCGTGATTTTGATATTCTCAATCGAACCCTCTACACAGCGGATCGGAAAACCGATGCGCTCGACCAGCATCGCCTCATCCGTTCCCTCCAGCCCATTTTGTGACGCGTTTCGATAGGCTTCAATCAGAATTTCCAGGCGAAAGACTTGCGGTGTTTGCATCGCCCAGACATTCTCCCGGGGAAGACTCCTTAAAATCATTTTAGCAGAAGAAACCTGTTTCAGCGAGTCCGCGACCGGAAGCGCCGCAACCGCGCCCCCCTCTTCCTTCGCCGCTTCAATGACCCTTTCGATCAGATGCGCGGTGACCAACGGTCGGACGCCGTCATGGACCGCCACAAGGTCGTCCCTCTGACCTTTCCTCTCTAAATAGCAGAGGCCGGCCCAAACCGAATCTTGCCGGCGCTCCCCGCCGGGGAGGAGCTTTGTCACTTTGGTCAGCGCATGGTCCGAGATCAGGCGCTCAAAATAGGAGAGATCTTCTTTCGGAGCGATGCAGACGATCTCATCGATTAGGGGTGCATTCTGAAACGCGGTCAGGGTATGGACGGCAACAGGGAGATCGCAGAGCGTCAGAAACTGCTTCTTCACATCTCCTCCCAGCCGCTTTCCCTGGCCCGCGGCCGGAATCACTGCATAGATCATTAATTGGCTCTCACCGCCTGATATTCCTCCCGTTCTTCTTCGCGGACGCGGGTGAAGATCATCCTTCCGGCCGTTGTCTGCAGCACGCTGGTTACGACGACATCAATATTCTTTCCGATCCACTTTTTGGCTTCATCCACAACGATCATCGTGCCGTCATCCAGGTAGGCAATCCCTTGGCCCGACTCCTTCCCTTCTTTTAAAACAAAAACCCGCATCGTCTCGCCCGGCAGGACGACCGGCTTTAACGCGTTGCAGAGCTGATTGATGTTGAGAACGCGAACCCCTTGAAGCTCGGCGACCTTGTTCAGGTTGAGATCATTGGTGACCACCTTGGCGGAGAGGCGCTTACCAAGGGCCACAATCTTAGAATCGACATCCTTGATGGAGGGAAAATCATCATCCACAATCCGGACATCGATATCGACCATCTTTTGAATCCGATGAAGAATGTCGAGTCCGCGCCGGCCGCGCGCCCGTTTCAAAGAATCGGATGAATCGGCGATATGCTGAAGCTCATGCAGAATAAATTGAGGAATGATAAAGGTCCCCTCCAGAAAACCGGTTTCGCACAGGTCTGCGATTCGACCGTCGATAATGACGCTGGTGTCGAGAATCTTGTTGTTCGAGGCCGCCGGCGCTTCCGCCGTCCATTTTCCAAGAAGCAAAATGCCTGGATCTTTCTCCACTTTTAATCCGAGGACCAATCCCATGTAGGAGAAGAAGAGAAGCGAGAGTCCCTTCCAGAGTAAAAAGAGGGAAGGACTCAGCGAGAAAACCGGATCGAGCATTAAATTAAGAAGGCCGCTTGCCAGGACCCCCAGGATGAGTCCGGAGCATCCCCAGAAAAGTCTCTTGGCCGCCGACTTCTCCAAATAAATTCCAAAGGTGACCAAACCCCCGCCGGCAAGCAGTCCGACCAGCGCCCCCCAAAATCCATTCGCCTCTCCAAGAAGCCGAAAGGCCACCGAATAACCGGTCAGGGTACTAAGCAGAATAAAAAGGGCATGAATTGCATAATTTCCTATGATCATCGCCGCCTCCCTTGAACCGTGTGGTGAAACAAGAGCCGACCGTGCTTACATCACTTCAATAAAATGCGTTCTGAGTGCCCGTTGCAGTGCTTCTGACATGAATGAGATCAGGTGGCAATTAAAATGAAAAATAATCTTTCACATGATCTCAAGGAGAGATGGTGACAAACATGGTCCTCCCCTGTCGATTAATTAAAAACAAAACCGCTTCATCCTTTTTGATCTTCGAGACGACCTCGTCGTAATCATCTGTATTTCGGATCGGCTTTCGATTCACCTCCATGATTAGATCTCCGCGCTGCAGCCCGACCTCTTCCGCGGCGCTCCCCGGCTCGATCCGGGTAATGACCACCCCTTTGTCGGTTCGATTCAATCCGAGTTGCTTTGCGATTTCCGGGGTCAGATTTCTGACTTCGATCCCGGAGAGGGCCGTGCTGGTTCCCTCTTCATTCTCTTCCGTACCTCCCCGGCTCCCCGGAAGGTCTTTCGGCTGCTCTTCTATCTTAACATCGACCTCTTTTTCCTTCTTATCGCGGACGATTCGGACCTTTGCAGTCGACCCGACCCCCGTCTGAGCCACGAGATTGCGAAGCTGCGTCGAGTTCTCGATCGTCTGCCCGTTGAATTGGACGATGACATCGCCTCGTTTGAGGCCGGCCTTCTCGGCGGGGCTGTTCGGAAGGACATCGCCGACGAGGGCTCCCTTCGGCTCTTTGAGGCCGAACTCTTTGGCAAGCTGCGGCGTGA
>Ga0070739_10000316_pt1 | contig 97697 bp, 87 predicted proteins | sample Coa_R1_7_FD_66445 | JGI IMG/M metagenome (GOLD analysis project Ga0070739, IMG submission 66445) | Surface soil microbial communities from Centralia Pennsylvania, which are recovering from an underground coalmine fire - Coalmine... | ecosystem: Environmental > Terrestrial > Soil > Unclassified ...
CCATGGAGGGCACCGAGGCGAAGCCGCTCAGCGCCACCACCGGCACCTGCCCGGAGACGAGCGACTGCGGGCCGGTGTTGCCCGGCAGGTGCACGAGTTCGACCTCCAGACCGTACTTCTCAAAGAGGCCGGCCTCTTTGGCCACCCAGAGCGGGATGTACAGGCCGCTGATGGCACCGTAGCCGATAGCGAGGTGCGTGCGTGGCGCTGCCGCCGGCGACTTCGGCTCCGCCTGTGCTGGCAGGGGAGTAGCAGGAGCGGGCGTGCCCGGCCCACAAGCGGCCGCGATGAGCGCCCAACTCACTGCCAGGATCGCCGCCATCCAAGCTGCTCGCTGCATGCTGTCCTCCTCGCCCGACGGGCTCTACCTAGCCGCGCGCTAGGAACGCCTTTCCCCCCTGCTCGAGCCCGTTTCTGTGGGATCGACTTATTAGCCTAAGGAATCACGCCCCTGAAGGCTTCTCGACAGCTTTCGGCAGCCGGCGTGTTTCACCCCTGGTCATATATCCAAAGGATCCTCTACCTCATGGCATAACAAGGGGGAGCTTAGACCCTACGATGTCCCAAACGAGGCGGTCATCTATCTGAGCGTAACCATGGGCCAAGATGTTGCGGAAGGCAATGATGCGTCGGTTGGCAGCAATAGCCCTCCCCCCTAGCGGTACAGCGTTCCACCCTCCTACCGTAGCAGCTTCGTCTCGGGCTGTCAACCGGCAGCTTCAGCATGCGCTACGCCTTGACATTCCCAGTGAACCGGCTGATAATGCGGGCGATCAAGCACAGTGTTCCGATATGTGGACAGATGGGGGTGCGCATGGCGACAACGAGAAGGCCGCGGCTCGAGGGCAAGGTGGCGCTGATCACCGGCGCGGGATCCGGCATCGGGCAGGCCAGCGCACTGCTGTTCGCCGCGGAGGGGGCGCGGGTTGCCTGTGTGGATGTGGTCGCGGAGGCCGCGCAGCAAACCGCCGACCAGATCCGCGCCGAGGGGGGTGAAGCGATCGCTATTCAAGCGGATGTATGTCAATTCGCCGACGCTCAGCGGATGGTAGAGACTACCGTCAGAACTTTTGGCCGCCTGGACATCCTGTTCAACAATGCGGGCACGGGCATCTTGGGGCGCGTGCACGAGCTCGAGGAGAGCCAGTGGGACCAAGTCTTGAACACCAACCTCAAGAGCGTATACCTGTGCTCCAAAGCCGCCATCCCCTACTTTCTGGAGCAGGGCAGTGGGAATATCATTAACACGGCTTCCACGTTTTCCCTGCTCGCTTTTCCGAACTACGCCTCGTACTGCGCATCGAAGGGCGGCGTCCTGCTGCTGACGAAGCAGATGGCCTTGGACTATGGGCCGGCCATCCGGGTCAACTGCATCTGCCCGGGCGCTACCGACACGCCGCGCATCCGCCGGCTCATCAATGCTGCGCCCGATCCCGCCGCGCGTGAGCGCGAGCTGGCCTCGCTCAACCGCGTGATGCAGCGTCTGGCGGATCCGAAAGAGATCGCCTATGCGGCTCTGTTCTTGGCCTCGGACGAATCGTCGTTCGTTACCGGCCATGCGCTCGTGGTCGATGGCGGGCAGACGATCGACGCATAGCACGCCGAAAGGGTTGCAAGCCTGGGGCGGCGGCAGCACTGTGGCGGCTGAACGTCCCCGCTGTACGTGGGCGCCGTAGCCTGCCGCGCTGTTCAGCGCACGCCCAAGTACTGGGAGAGCACCTCGGGCTGCGCGAGGAGATTTGCGGGGCGGTCACCAGCGACGATCTGTCCCTTCTCGAGGACGTAGACGTAGTCGACCAGGTCCTGGATAACCGAGAACTTCTGCTCTACGATCACGAACGAGAGGCCCTGCCGCCGTAGCTCGCGGAACGCCTCGCGCAGCTGGGCTACGAGCAGGGGCGCCAACCCCTCGGTCGGCTCGTCCAAGAGGAGCAGCCGGGGAGCGTTCACCAGCGCCCGGGCAATGCTCAGCATCTGGCGCTCTCCACCGCTGAGCTGGTCGCCATAGTGGTGCAGCCGCTCCGCGAGGTTGGGGAACAGCTCCAGCACCGCCTCCAGGGACCAGCCACCGGGCCGCCGGGCGATCCGCAGGTTCTCCCATACCGTGAGCGATTTGAACACCCGCCGCTCCTGGGGAACCAAACAGAGGCCCAGCCGCGCGATCCGGTAGAGCGGCAGCACCGTCAGGTCTACCCCATCGAACAGGACTTTCCCCTGGACGCGCGGCCCCATCCGCACGATCGAGTGGAGCAGCGTCGTCTTGCCCATCCCGTTCCGGCCGATGATGGCCACGCTCTGGCCGGACTCCACCGTGAGGCTGACATCGTGGAGAACATGGCTCGGGCCATAGAAGGCGTTGAGGCGCTCGATCTGCAACGTCATTCCGTGCCCTCGGTCAGCTCGCCCATGTAGACCTGCTGCACCGCCTCGCTGGCCCGGATCGCCTCGGGCGCGCCGGTGGCGACCTCCTGCCCCTGATGCATGACGGTGATGCTGTCGACCACCTCGAACACGACTTGCATGTCATGCTCGATGAGGAGCAGCGTCACGTGCGGCAGGCGCTTGATCGTCTCGACCACCTGGCGACTCTCGACCTGCGAGAGGCCCGCGGTGGGCTCGTCCAGCAGCATGAGCTGCGGCTCCTGGGCGAGCGCCACGACGATCTCGAGCAGGCGCTGGTCGCCGTAGGAGAGCGCCTGGATAGGCATGTGGCGCCGCTCCCAGAGCCCCCAGGTGTCCAGGAGCTGCTCGGCCCGGACCCGCTCGGCCTGGTAGCCGAGCAACGGCCGAACGAGCGCGAGGGGGTTAGCGCGTCGCCCATAGATGGCCATCACGCACATCTCCAGCACCGTCATCTCCGGCAGCAGGTTAGTGATCTGGAAGGAGCGGGCCAGCCCCGCGCGGGCCCGCTGGTGCGCCGGCAGGTGCGTGATCGCGCGCCCTCCCAGCCGGATCTCCCCGCTCGAGGGCGCGAGGTGGCCGCTGAGGAGGTGGAAGAGCGTCGTCTTGCCCGCGCCGTTGGGACCGATGATCGCCCGGCGCTCGCCCTGCGCGACCCGGAGATCCAGGTCGCGCACCGCCCAGAGGCCGCCGAAGTTCTTCCCCAGCTTGGTGGTCTCTAAGAAGCTAATGGCTTCCCCCTCGCCCGTCAAGCCAGCCGCGGCTTCGCGAGGCGCAGGACTCGCCAGCGCCCGCTCCGGAGCAGGCTAGCGGCAAACCACAGTATGCCGCGCGGCATGAGCAGCACGACCACGATGTAGAACAGCCCCATCGGTAACTGCCAGCGCTCGGTGAGGCCCGCCAGGGTATCCTGCACCAAGATCACCACGAACGCCCCCAGGGCCGGGCCGAGGAGCGTGCCCGGCCCGCCGACGAACGGCATCAGCAGCGCCTGGGCGGAGGTGAGGATGCCCAGCGCGTTCGGGTGGATGTACTGGTTGTAGTACACGAAGAGCACGCCGGCGAATCCCGCCAGCGCCGCCGAGAGCACAAAGGCGAGGTACTTGTAGAGGAACACGTTGTAGCCGAGCGCGGCCATGCGGGTCTCGGACTGGCGGATCCCGTTCAGCGCGTAGCCAAAGGGCGAGCGGATCACGAAACGGAAGGCGACGAAGACGAGGACAGCCAGGACGACCACCAGGTAGTAGTAGCCGTTCCCGCCCGGCAGCGCGCTCAGGAGCGGCACATCGGGCCGGAGCACCCCCCGCAGCCCGTCGTCGCCCCCGGTGAGCGGCCGGGAGACCTGTGCCGCGCCCCACAGGATCTGCGCGACCGCCAGGGTGACCATCATGAAGTACGCGCCGCGTGTGCGAAGCACGAGGAGGCCCAGCAAGGCAGCAAAGAGCACCACGACGCACACCGCCGTGAGGGTTTCGAGCACCCACGCTCCCCCCAGCAGCTGCCGAACGGACAGGATCCCGGCCACGTAGCCGCCGAGCCCGAAGAAGGCGCCGTGGCCCAGCGAGGCCAAGCCGGTGTGCCCCAGCAACAAGTCCACGCTCAGCGCCAGGAGCGCCCAGATCGCGATCAACACCAGCAGCGTGCGATAGAACGCTGGCAGGGCCGAGGCGAGCGCCAGCGCGAGCGCGAGGGCGGCGAGCGTCAGGAGCAGCGTGCGCACCGCTACCTCCTCCCGAAGAGCCCGCTGGGTCGGAACACGAGAAGCAGCGCCATGGGCGCGAACAGCGTGAAGTAGGCCAGGTGCGGGAAGAGCGCCCGCCCGAGGTTATCGGTCAGGCCGACGATGAGCGCACCCACGAAGGCACCGCGAATGCTGCCCAACCCGCCGACAACGATGACGACCAGCGCCAGCAACAGCATATCGAAGGGCACGACAGGATGCACGCCGATGATCGGCGCCCCGATAGCCCCCGCGGCGCCGGCCAGGAAAGCACCGAAGACGAACACGAGGGCGGCAACCAGGCCGATGTTGATCCCGAGCGCCTCGACCATCTGGCGGTCGTCGAGGCCAGCCCGCACTACCGCGCCATAGGGGGTCTTCTCCTGGAACCACCACATCCCCAGGAAGACCAACGTGCCCAGCAGGATCAGCACCAGGCGGTACAGCGGCACGCGCGCCTCGAGCACGGGAACGAGCGTGTTCAGCACCGGCGGGAGGCGCAGCGTCTCCGGCACCCCACCCCAGACGATGAGCACCACATCCATCATGATCAGGATGAGGCCGAACGTGCCCAGCACCTGCGTCAGCTCGCTGTGGAAGCGGCCGAGCAACACCTGCTGCAGGACGGCCGCGACAAGCATCGCGACCAGCGCGCCGCCAAGGACCGCCAGCCAGAAGTCCACACGGGCCTTGACGAGCGTCAACCCGATGTAGCCGCCTAGCGCCACGAACACCCCGTGGGCCAGGTTGAGGTAGCCCATCAAGCCCAGGACCAGCGAGAGCCCTACGGCCACCAAGAACAGCAGCATGCCGTAGGATACCCCGTTGACGAGCTGAACGACCCAGAAGTCCACGCTGGCCGTCTCCTCAGCTCACCCGAGGCCCCATGGGCTGCTCGACGCCGCCCTCACGCCTGGTTCCCGTCCGGGCAGGAGGCGCCTCCTCCGAGCGACGCTACTGGACGGTCGGGAATTCCCGGATTGGATCCGCCACCTGCGGGAGGCGGTCCACACAGCGGTTAACCGGCTTGCCGCCTTCCACGTCGACCTGCCGCCAGAAGAAGTCGGTCACCCACCCCTGGTTGGCATCGAAGCTCTGAGTCCCCGTGGGCGTGTTCTCGAGCTTGACCTGAGCCAAGGCCTGCACCAGCCGATCGGGGTCGCTGGTATCGCCGTTGACCAGCTCGATCGCCCGGGCCATCATCAGGAGCGACAGGTAGGCGGCATAGGCGTAATCGCCCGGAAGCTCGCCGGCGCGCTCCCTGTAGAGCGCGACGAACTCGCGGTTGGCCGGGTTGTCCAGTGCCGCGCAGTAGACGTAGGCCGACTGCACCCCCCTGATGGCATCGGGCGGGAAGCCGGCCAGCAACTCCTCGCTCGTATAGGAGGCGAAGCCGAACAGCGGCAGCCGCTCCTTGAGGCCAGCGGCGGAGTATTGCTCGGCGATGCGCACGCCGTCGGCGCCCCAAGCCGCCACGATGACCATGTCGGCATCGCCCGGGCGGATCCCGCTGAGATACGGCGCATAGTCGATGGTGTTCAGGGGGGTCCAGACCTCCTTCACGATGCCGTCGCCAAAAACGGCTTTCGCCGCCCGGTAGCCCTCCCGCGGCGCGGCGTAGTCGGCTCCCCAGAAGATGACGCGCTTGACGCCCAGCTTATCCCGCAGGTACTTGGCAGGCTCGTAGGCCCACTGGAAAGTCGAGGGGATCATCCGCCAGATGTAGGGGCTCTTGTTCTCGCGGGTGAGCCCGGCCGAGGCCGCCATCGTAATGGTCGGCATCCGGCTCTGATGGAGGAAATCCCGCGTGGAGTAGCCGGTCGCGCTGTTGATGTAGCCGACGATCGCATCCACCTGATCGCGCTCGACCAGGCGGCGCGTGACGCGCAGGCCGGCCTCCGGTGTGCTCTCGGAATCGATATGCACCAACTCCAGCGGCCGGCCGGCCACCTGGCCACCCAGCTGGCGATAGGCGACCTCGATACCGTGCTGCTGCGCCTTGCCCTGCACCGAGAGGGGGCCCGTGGTGTCGAGCGGTACCCCGATGCGGATCGGCTTGGCCGCCGGCTGCTCAGCCGGCTTGGCCGCCGGTTGCGCCGCCGCCCCGCTGGGCACAGCGGTCGGGCTGGGAGCGGCCGCGGGCGTGCAAGCCGCCAGCACCAGACCAGACACGAGCAAGGAGGCCAGAAGCGCATACGGCCGCCTCAAGAAACAGGGATACCCCATGATCGCCTCCCTTCACCGGTAGCCGGGCTACCCGCTGGACCCCGATAGGCCAGAGCCTGCACGCGGCAGCGCTCCCTAGAGCCCATAGAACACCCGCGGATTGATCGTCAGCATCTTCTCCTTGACCCGCTCGGAGAGGTCGGGGCGCCGTTTGATCGTCGCCACTACCCCGTCATCGCGGGACTGATCCTGATGGCCGTAATCCGAGCCGATGAGAAGGTTGTCCTCCCCGATGTAGTTGAGCAGATAAGGGATGTCCTCGTCCGCTTCACAAGCGATGTAGAGCCGGTAGTCGCGGAAGAGCTTCGGGCCCCACCACTCATCCCACTCCGGCCCCGACGGGCCGACCTTGAACTGCGCTTTGGAGGCGCGCCGCAGGAGGTGGAGGAGATACGGAACCCACGACGCGGCCGCCTCGATGAAACCGATGCGCAGCTCGGGGAACCGCTCGGGCACACGCGTACGAACGAGGTCGCCAAAAGCGATGAGCGGTTGCATACGCACATGGGGCACCACGTGGCTGTACCGCACATCGAACAGACGCGTGATCGCCGGCGCACCCGCTCCTGTATGGATGCACACTGCCAGATTGAGCCTGCTGGCTTCCTCGTAGAGCGGGAAGAAATACGGCTCGGCGAGCGAGCGATCGCCCTCTACCCCGCGGAAGAGCACACCGACAGCGCCGTGCTCCTTGGCAACATGCATCTCGCGCAGCGACTCGGTGATCGAGCGCAGCGGCAACGGCGCGACCCACCGCAGGCGGCCCCGTCCCTGCGCCCAGACTCGCGCCATATAGCGGTTATAGGCGCGACAGAGCGCGACCTCGAGCTCAACATCGTTGGTCAGGTACATGATGAATAACGTGGGATAGATAATCTCGATCTCGACCTCGCGCTCATCTAGAGCGCGAAGCCTTCCCTCAACGTCGGTCAAGAAGCGTACGCCGGCAGGAACGTCCTGCCGGGTCTCTTCGCGGTCAGCACCTGGCACGTGGAGCCCAAAGCTGCCCTTCCCCACGGGGCGGGGAAAGATCTCGCCATCGATCAACCAGAAGGCATTGACATCCTTGTACAGGGTGTCGCTGGGCGCTTTGAGGATGACGGGGCGGCGAGGGTACATCGCCTCATCCATCAGCTCCCAGATCCCCGGATGCTCGATGATGTGCGTATCGGCATCGACGACACCGCGCATATCCCGCTCCTCCACGTTCAGAGCGACGCCTTGCAGCACCCCGCTAGCAAGCGCTCGCGCTACGGCCGGTCACCAATACCGCTAATCGAAACGCAGTGGCGAATGCATTATAGCGGTGGCCCTGCGCTTGTCAAGCCCCTGAGCCCGTTGCGCCCCGCTGCATGCCGGGGTACTCGCCGAGTGCCTCTGCTCCGTTTCCCCGCGGCATCCCCCTTGACAAGCGCACGCCCGCCGCTTATGATTCCGCCTACAGAACTCTAGTTCCAAAACTTGCCTGCGAGCGGGCATGAGGACAGACGAGCCAGGGGGGCTGCAGAGTGTGAGCAACGCCCTCGCGGTGCTGGAGATCCTGGCCCGCCAGGGCGCGGCGTCCGGCGTGGCCGAGGTGGCCCGGCAGCTCGACCTGCCGCGCAGCACCACTTACCGGCTCCTGAACACCCTTGAGCGCCACGGGTTCGTGGAGCAGGACCAAGACAGCCGGAAGTACCGCCTGGGGCTCAAGCTCTTCGAACTTGCCGGGGCGGTGTGGGGAAGCCTCGGCCTCGGCGAGATCGCGCTCCCGTTCCTCGAGCAGCTGGCGCGCGACACCGAGGAGACGACGCACCTCGCGGTCGCTGATCGGGGCGAGGCGCTGGTGATCGAGAAGGTGGACAGCCCGCGCGAGATCTATTTCCGCTCCTACATTGGCGCGCGGCGACCGCTCCACTGCACTGCCATCGGCAAGGCGCTGCTCGCCTTCTGGCCGGAAGAGCGCCGCGAGGCCCTCCTCGCCCAAGGCCTCCGCCGCTTCACGCTCGCGACGGTGACCGATCCCGATCGCCTCCGGGCCGAGCTGGCGGAGATCCGCCGCCGGGGCTACGCGCTGAACTGGGGCGAGTACCACGAGGAGGCCGCGGGCGTCTCGGCGCCGGTGCGCGATCGCCGCGGAAGCGTGGTGGCCGCAGTGGGGGTAGCCGCCCCGATCGGCCGCCTCCCGCCGCCGCGCGCGGAGGGGGTAGCCAGCCAGGTGCTGGCGTGCGCCAGCGCGATCTCGCGACGGTTGGGCTGGCACGAGATGGCTGCGCGGGCGCCCTCCCTCCCCGGGCTCTAGCCCCGGGTGGGGAGCGGCCCCCACCCAGACTGCGAACACCAGGAATGCGGAGGCAGCTGTGACCGCGAACGACACCGGCTACGTAATCGGCGTGGACACGGGCGGCACCTTCACCGACGCGGCGCTGCTCAAGCCGAACGGCGAGCTGGTCACCGGCAAGGCGCCAACCACCCCGTGGGACTTCTCCATCGGCGTCCTCGACGCCGTCGCCGAGGTCGCCCGGCAGCTGGGCCTCAGCTTGGAGGAGCTGCTTGCCCGCACCGCCTACTTCAAGCACGGCACGACCGTCGCCACCAACGCGCTCATCACCCGCTCGGGCGCGCGGGTCGGGTTCATCACCACACGGGGGTTCGAGGACACCCACTTGATCATGCGGGCCGTGGGCCGCGTGGACGGCCTGCCCGAGGAGCTGGTCCGCCATGTCACTTATGTCACCAAACCGGAGCCGCTGGTGCCGCGCGAGCGCACGCGCGGGGTAACGGAGCGGATCGACTACAAAGGGCAGGTGATCGTACCGCTGCGGATGGACGAGGTGGACGCCGCCGTGCGCGACCTGGTGGAGAACGAGGGCTGCGACGCGATCGCCGTCAGTCTCCTCCACGCCTGGGCCAACCCGGCGCACGAGCAGGCGATCAAGCAGCGCGTGCGGGAGCTGTATCCCGACGGCCGGGTGTTCTGGTCCTTCGGCTCCGATCTCGCTCGGGTCGCGGGCGAGTACGCGCGTGGCAACACGGCCATTGTCAATAGCTTCGTCGGGCCCACGGTCGAGCGGTATCTCACCGACCTCGAGCGCAAGCTGCGGGAGGCGGGGCTGCGGGGGCCCTTCCTGGTCATGCAGGGCAACGGCGGCCTCACCACGCGGGAGCAGAGCACGCCCATCGGCAACCTCCAGTCGGGCCCGGCGGGAGGCCTGATCGCCTCCGCCTACATGGCCAACCTGCTCGGCCACAGCAAGGTGCTCACCACGGACATGGGGGGCACCAGCTTCGACGTTAGCATCATCACCGATGGCTTCTGGCGCTATGCTGAGGAGCCGATCTTCGATCGCTTCCGCATCCTGCAGCCCATCGCCGAGGTGGAGTCCATCGGCGCGGGCGGGGGCACGATCGCCCGGGTGGACCCGGTGACCGGGCGGCTGCTGGTGGGGCCGCAGAGCGCGGGGGCGCGCCCCGGGCCGGTCTGCTACGACGAGGGCGGCGAGCAGGTCACCGTTACCGATGTCGACCTGCTGCTCGGCTACCTCGACCCCGACTACTTCCTGGGCGGGCGCAAGCGGCTTAACAAGGCCAAAGCCGAGCAGGCCGTCCGCGAGCAGATCGCGCGGCCGCTGGACCTCGAGGTGATCGAGGCGGCGGCCGGCGTCTACGAGATCATCAACAACAAGATGTCCGACCTGATCCGCAAGCAGGTCGTGCGGTCGGGCTACCTGCCCGAGGACTTCGTGCTCTACGCCTTCGGCGGCGCGGGGCCCGTCCACGCGGTCGGCTTCGCCAAAGAGCTGGGCATCCGCCAGATCTACGTCTTCCCCACGTCGCCGGTCTTCTCGGCGTTCGGCGCCGCCACGGCCGACATCGTCCACTCGCGGGTCATGACCTACCAGGCCATCATGCCCATCGACCCACAGGCGTTCAACCGTACCCTCGAGGCGATCGAACGAGAGCTGCTAGCGCTGATGGAAAGCGAGCACTTCCGCCCCGAGCAGGTCACGTTCCGCCGCTTCGTCTCGATGCGCTTCCGCCGCCAGACCTACGGCGTGGAGCTTGCGCTCCCCTGGTCGCGCCTGGACGCGTCGCGGGTGGCGGAGCTGGGGCGGCTCTTCGAGGCCAAGTACGAGGAGCTCTACGGCCAGGGGGCTGGCTTCGCCCAGGCCGGCATGGAGATCAACGGCCTGCGCGTGGACGCCGTGGGCCAGGTGCCCAAGCCGGTATTGATCCAGGAGCAGGGCGGCAGCCTGGACCCCAGCCAGGCGCGGAAGGGCACGCGCCCGGCCTACTTCCACGGGCGCTTCATGGACACCGCCATCTACGACTACGACCGGCTGGGGCCGGGCGCGCTGGTGCTGGGGCCAGCGATCGTGGAGGCCCCGCTGACCACCATCGTCATCCCACCGGACTATCAGGGCGCGGTCGACGGCTATCGGAACCTCATCCTCACCCCGCGATAAGGAGTGCCCCATGGTCGTTGCCCCGGTGGCCCAACTCGACCCCATCAAGTACGAGGTGTTCGTCCATCGCCTGTGGGCGATCGGCGAGGAGGGACGGATCGCGCTGCAGCGAGTCTCGGCCTCGCCGATCGTCGTGCAGGGCGGCGAGTGCATGTCCAGCTTCTACACGCCCGACGGCACCATGATGCTCGCCTGCTCGGGCCACCTCCGCTTCGCCGCGGCGACCTCCGACGCCATCAAGAAGCTCATCGCTTGGTTCGGCGAGCACCCCGGCTTCCACGACGGCGACCAGATCTTCTTCAACGACCCCTACGTGGCCGGCAGCCACACCTACGACCAGATGGTGATCAAGCCCATCTTCTACCAGGGCAAGCTCATCGCCTGGACCGCCTCCTCCTCCCACACCGCGGACACCGGCGGCCTACTGCGCGGCGGGGCCACCGAGATCTTCCACGAGGGGATCCGCATCCTCGGGCTGAAGGTGGTGGAGCGGGGGGAGTTCCGGGAGGACGTGTTCAAGACCATCGTGGAGCAATGCCGCGATCCGGAGTACGTGGGCCTGGACCTGAAGTCCCGCATCGCGGCCAACAACGTCTGTGCCCGCCGCTTCCTTGACCTTGTCGAGCGCTTCGGCGTGGAGTTCGTGGAGGCAGCCGGCCAGAAGCTGATCAAGGACGCCGAGGAGCTGGCCCGCGCCAAGCTGCGCGCGCTGCCCGACGGGACCTGGCGCTCCCGTGTATACGGCTCGGCCCTCGACCCCAAGACGCGGAAGGCGCGGCTCGTCCCGATCGTGTGCACGCTGACCAAGCGCGACGATGAGCTGTTCATCGACCTCACGGGCACCGGTCCCCAGATGCCCAACGATATGAACTCCACACTTCCCAGCACCGTGGCCCACGCGACGATCGCGCTCACCAACCAGCTGTTCTGGGACATCCCCTGGAACGACGGGAAGATGGCGCCGGTACACATCCAGGTGCCGGAGGGGACCATTCTCAACTGCACCTTCCCGGCGGCCTGCGGCGCCGCCCCCATGATCGGCGGCTACTTCGTCGGCGCGCTGAGCGAGTGCCTGGCCAAGATGCTCTATGCGGGCGGCCGCCTGGAGGACGTGAACGCCGGCTGGCACGCGATCTGGTACTACGGCGGCCCCGGCTTCTTCTACGGCGGCCACAACCGCGAGGGGCTGGTGACGGCCCAGGGGCTCTACGACATCCACGGCGGCGGGCTGGGCGCTGCCCCCTACCGCGACGGGGTGGACACCGGCGGCCACATGAACATCCCCTCCGGCGGCATCTCGGATGTCGAGCGGATCGAGATGCAGTATCCCTTCATCTACTTCACGCGCCGGCACACGAAGGACGGCAGCGGCTTTGGCAAGTACCGCGGGGGCTACGGCTCCGAGCGGCTGTTCATGATCTACGGCTCCCAGGACGCGAGCACCGACTTCCGGCCCTATGCGCCGATCCCGCTCGGGGCCTTCGGTCTGTTCGGCGGCCATCCGACCGGGTTCGGCGGGGTGCGCGCGCTCTTCGCCACCGAGGGGCTGCTGGCGCGGCTGGCGCGGGGTGAGTACCCGCCGGGGCCGGAGGAGGTGGAGGCCCGCGGCTGGGGGCGGGTCGTCTGTCCCGAAGGCGCCCCGCCGCGCATCCCGCTGCCGGAGCACTCGCTGGTCGCCGACTTCGCCCAGAGCGGGGGCGGCTACGGCGACCCCTTGGAGCGCGACCCCGCGGCAGTGGCGCGCGAGGTGCGCATCGGCACTACCAGTCGGTATGCCGCCGAGCGCGTGTACGGGGTAGTCCTGGACGCAGCCGGCGCCGTGGACCCAGCCGCCACGCAGCAGCGCCGTGCGGCCCTGCGCGAGGAGCGGCGGGCGCGCGGCCGGCCGCCCGCCGGCCAGACCAGCGCGCTCGCCAGCGCGCCTCCCGGGGGCCAGCCCGTGCTCCGCTTCCACGAGTCCCTGGAGGTGGTCGCGGCCCAGGAGGCGCTCCTCATCCGCTGCCGCCACTGCGGGCACGTCTTCTGCCCAGTGACGGACAACTACAAGCGCTACGCGCTGGAGATCGAGCAGGACCTGGAGGAGCTGGCCGGCCATCGGGTCCCGTCCGGCGAGCCCTACGCAGGGGTGTACCTCCTGTACGCGTGCCCCGGCTGCGCGACCCTCCTGCAAGTCGACCTCTACTGCCCGCAGCTGGGCGGGGAGAGACCACTGTGGGACATCCAGCTGGACCCCGCCTGGCTAGCTCGCTATGCTAGTCAGCGCTAGATTAGGAGGTGAGCGGATGCCGCATCCCGGCGCGCGCCTGCGCGATCGCTACGCCATCGTCGGGGTGGGCCAGAGCGAGATCGGGGAGGTGCCAGGCTCCACCGCCCTGGGGCTGCTCACCACGGCGATGAAGAACGCCATCGAGGACGCCGGCCTGACCAACAAGGACATCGACGGCATCATCAGCCGCGGCCCCGACGACATCTACTGCCACCACCAGCGCATGGGCCAGCGGCTGGGCATCAACGCTCGGTTCAGCACCAGCCTAGACAACGGCGGGGCCAGCCAGATCCTGGCCATCGCCCTGGCCTGCATGGCCATCGACGCCGGCCTCTGCCACACCGTGGTCACCGGCTTCGGGCGCAACAGCTGGAGCCGCAAGGAGTCCTCGGAGCAGAACCGCATGGGGGTCAACCTCCGCCCGGTCGAGCAGCAGGAGCAGGAGTTCCGCCCCGAGTTCGGCTACTTCGGCGAGGCAGCGACCCACGCCTTCGGCGCCCGCCGCCACATGGCGCTATACGGCACCACCAAGGAGCAGCTGGGCCACGTGGCCATCACCTTCCGCAAGCATGCCAGCAAGAACCCCTGCGCCCAGAAGCGCGAGCCGCTGACTATGGAGCAGTACCTGACGGCGCGCCTGATCGCCGATCCGTTCTGCCTCTACGACTGCAGCCTGGTGACCGACGGCGCCGGGGCGGTGGTCGTCACCTCCGCCGAGCGCGCCCGCGACCTCAAGCAGCGGCCGGTCTACATCTCGGGCTTCGGCTTCCACAACAACCTGCGCGGCTGGTTCTTCGACGAGCACATGACGGACACCGCGGCCAAGCAGGCCGCGGCCGAAGCCTATGCCATGGCCGGCATCGGCCCGCAGGATGTGGACACCGCCCAGCTCTACGACTGCTTCACCTATATGGTGATCGTGCAGCTTGAGGACTACGGCTTCTGCAAGAAGGGCGAAGGGGGACCGTTCGTGGCCTCGGGGGCGCTGGACCTCGACGGGGCGCTGCCCACCAACACCTCGGGCGGGCAGCTCTCCGAGGGGCACGTCGAAGGGATGCTCCAGATCGTGGAGGCGGTCCACCAGCTGCGCGGTGACCGGCCGCCCGACCGGCAGGTCCCGCACTGCGAGGTGGCGGTGGTGAGCGGCCACGGCGGCAACACCGTCTGCCACTCCAGTCTCATCCTGCGGAGGGCCCCATGAGCGAGGCCTACGCCAAGCCCCTGCCCGTTCCCACTCCGGAGTCCCAGCCCTTCTGGGACGCCGTGCGGCGCCACGAGCTCCGGCTCCAGCGCTGCCAGGCCTGCGGGCAGTTCTGGTTTCCCCCGAGCAACGTTTGCCCGGAGTGCCTGAGCCCGGCGTGGGCGTGGGAGCTGGTGAGCGGCCGGGGCACGGTGTTCTCGTTCGTCGTCATGCACCGCGCCTACCATCCGGGGTTCAGGAACGAGCTGCCGTATAACGTGGCCGTGATCGCGCTGGAGGAGGGGCCCCGCCTGGTGAGCAACGTGGTCGGCTGCCGCAACGAGGAGCTATATGTGGGCATGCCAGTGGAGGTGGTCTTCGACGACGTGACCGACACGGTGACGCTGCCTAAGTTCCGGCCCCGCCCGGGGGCCTAGGGCGCTGCAGCGTCTCGGCCGTCTCCCTCGGCCCGCAGCACAAACTTGCGAGTGTTCTGGGCCATGCCCGAGGGCACAGCTGGCTATGAGCAGTGGAACGCGGGCTGAGCCCGCGTTCCACCCCACACCGCGGTGGGGAAGAGGGTGCTTGCTTCCTGATCGGTGCGGCGCTGCCCAGCCCCTCCCGCCCGCAGCCTGCCGGCAGCGCGGGTGAGGCGGTTGCCCCTCCCGCGGAGCGTCAGCACGGCCGGCACCTGCCGCGGCTAACTCCGTGGGGCGACGAGGATCTCCTCCCGCGGCCAGCGGTCGAGCAGCTCCGCCCCGTGCTCCGTCACCACCACGGCGTCCTCCAGGCGCACGCCGCCCACGCCCGGCTCTCCCTCGCGCCCCTCGATGGCGATCGTCATCCCCACCTCGAACACCTGCGGGTGCTTCAGCGACCACTGCCGGTTGATGATCGGGTAGCCGTAGTGGTACATGCCGATGCCGTGGCCGATCTCCAGCGTCAGCACCTCTGCCTCGTCGCGGTACCCCCACTTCGTCGCCGGCGGGAAGTGCTGCGCTGCGTCCGCCGTCGTGTTGCCCGGCCGGATCGCCTCGATCACGCGGTCCAGGCGCTCGACCAAGGCCTTGTACCAGTCTTTGGCCCGCTGGTCCGGCTCGCGCCCCACCGAGAAGGTGCGGTAGTAGCAGGTCTTGTAGCCCAGGTACCCGACGCCGCAGAACGCCCCGTAGATCAGGTCGCCGTATTGGAGGATCCGCCCCGTGCTCTCGTAGGCGCGGTCGAAGCTCATCGGCCCGCTGCGGAAGTGCATCCGCGGCACCTCGTCCGCGCCCGCGGCGCTGGCCGCCTCCATCGCCGCCCGCGAGACGTCGCTGTCGCGCACGCCTGGCCGGATCAGCTCCCAGGCCCGGTACCAGGCCGCATCGGTGATCGCATAGGCCATCTTCAGGCAGTTGATCTCGTCTACCGTCTTAGTCTTGGTGGCCTCCAGCATCAGGGGCCAGCCATCCACCACCCGCAGCCCCTTCGCCTGGAGCGCTTGCAGCGCCCGTCCATCGAACCCCACCACCGCCAGCGGCTCGTTGGCCAGCCCGCGCTCCTCCAGCTCGCGGCGGATGTCGCTCGCGAACAGCTCGGCCTCCTCCGCTGCCGCCTCGGGCCCCAGGCCGCCGCCGCCGGTGAGCCAGGCTCGCGCCAGCCGCCAGTGCTTGATCCACGGCGCCTCGCTGGGGTAGTAGTGGATCCACCCGGCGTGGTGGAACACCACCGGCTCGTGCTCGGCGAAGAACAGCACGTACCACAGCTGCGGCAGGAACTCCGGTCCCCGCAGCCCCGTGAGGTACCGTGTGTTCTCCGGCCGCGCCGCCAGCAGCGAGGGCACGTTCTGCTGGCGCATCACCCGCCGCGCCTTCTCTGCCCGCTCCCGCCGCAGCCGCTCGACGTTGATCCGCTCCTGCCAGTCAGCAATGCCTGCGCCGAACTTCAGCTCTTCCGCCAGCCGCACCATGCGCTCACCTCCTTATGCCTCACGCCCCCCCAGCGCCCCCGCGGCGCGCAGCTGCGCGATCGCCGCCGCGTCGTAGCCCAGCTCCTGCAGCACCGCCTCGGTGTGCTCCCCCAGCTCCGGCGGCGGCAGCGAGCTCCCTGTCCGCTGCCCGTCCAGCTGCACCGCCCCGCGCACCAGCCGCACCTCGCCCCGCCGCGGGTGCCGCACCCGCCCCTCCAGCTCGAGGTGCCGCACCTGCGGGTCCGCGAACACCTCCTCCAGCGTGTATAGCGGCGCCGCCGGCACGTCCTCCGCCTCCAGCCGCGCCAGCCAGTACGCTCGCGGCTGCTGCCGGAACACTTCCGCCAGCAGGCGCTCCAGCTCCGCATGGTGCGCCACCCGCCCCGCGCGATCCCGAAACCGCGGGTCCTCCGCCAGCTCCGGCCGCTCGATCGCCCGTGCCAGCCCCACGAAGAACTTCTGCGGCGACGAGAGGTGGATCACGAACGGCCGCCCATCGCCTGCGACGAAGGCGTACACCTGCGCCAGCCGGGTCCGATAGGCGCGGTCGGGCACCTCCCCCGTGGCGAAATAGCGCGCCGCGTTCTCCCCGATGAACGCCACCGTCGCCTCCAGCAGCGAGGTCGTCACCCGCTGCCCCTGCCCCGTCCGCTCCCGCGCCACCAGCGCCCCCAGGATACCGTAGGCCGCGAAGATCCCCGCCAGGTGGTCCGAGAGCGAGATGCCCATCGCCCGCGGCTGCTCCCAGTCCGTGAGCAGGCTCAGCAGCCCGCCCAGCGCCTGCCCGATCGTGTCGTACCCTGGCCGCTCGCGGTAGGGCCCCTCCTGCCCGAAGCCCGAGATGGAGCAGTACACCAGCCGGGGGTTCTGCGCCCGCAGCGACTCGTAGCCTAGCCCCAGCCGCTCGGCCACCCCGGGCCGGTGGTTCTCGATAAACACGTCCGCTCGTGCCACCAGCGCCCGGGCCACCTCCTGCGCCGCCGGCACCCGCAGGTCGAGCGCGACGCTCTCCTTGCCCCGGTTGACGGAGCAGAAGGTGGGGCTGTAGCCGCCCTCGCCCCAGCCGCGGAACGGGTCGCCGTGGCCGGGCGCCTCGAGCTTGATCACCCGCGCGCCTAGGTCGGCGAGCAGCACCGCCGCGTAGGGCCCCGTCACGTAGTCGGCGAACTCCACCACCGTGATGCCGCTCAGCGGGCCGGTCATCGCGCACCTCCCGCCCGGAACGGCGCGAGGTCCAGCTGCACGTCCCAGAGCGGGGCGGCGTCGCTCACCTCGGGCGCCAGCACGTCGACACAGAGCAGCGTCGCGCAGCCAGGACAGATGTACTCCTGGTAGACCGCGCGGTAGGGCTCGCCGGAGGGCAACTGCCGGCCGCTGAACTCCGCGAGATCGCGCGTGCGCTGGAGCACGTGTGCCTTGTAGTTCTCGTCGCCGCGGCAGAGCAGCCGCTGGCAGCGCCGGCAGCGCACGGCGAACTCATCGCCGGCGCGCACCAGGTCGAGGTACTCGTGGAAGCGCAGCACGGGCTGCCAGTCGCGCGCCGCCGGCGGGGGCATCGGCGCGGCCGGCCCGGGCTGGGCGGTCCGGAGTCGCTCCTCGCGGATTGCCCGGCGGCGCTGCTCCGTCGCCGCGACATCGACCGCGCCGGTCGTGGGATCGGCCACCACCCCATAGATCACGTACGCCGTGCGCGGGGAGATCAGGCCTAGCCGCAGGTCGCGCGCGACCAGGGCGGGATCGCGGTCGAGGGGATCACCGTAGCCGCCGCCGGAGAACACGAAATCGCTGACCAGCCAGTGCTCGGGCAGGGCCACGCGCGGCGGCGCGCCCTCGGGCACGCGCGGCACGCCCCAGCCGCCCTCGCGGATCGCCTCCACCGTGGTGGGATAGGGCTCCCGCTGCAGCCGCGCGAGGAGGTCCGGCGGCGTCTCGAAGAGCAGGCGCTCTCCTCCGTACCCGACCGGGTAGCCGCCGAACAGGCCGAACGCGAACTCCGGCACGCCGCCGTAGGGCTTGTACTCCGCGCTTAGGTCCTTAGTGCCGTACACGAGGCAGATGCGATGGCTGCCCGCGCCCCCCTGGAACTTCCCGAACCCGCCGCCATCTGGCAGGTAGTTGCGCGTGAAGTAGATGAAGGGGTACTGCATCTCGATCCGCTCGACGTCCGAGATGCCGCCGGAGGGGATGTTCATGTGACCGCCACAGGAGACGCCGTCGCGCGTCGGCGCCGCCCCGAGGCCCGAGCCGTGGATGTCGTAGAGGCCCTGCGGCGCCGGCAGCCCCTCGCGGTTGTGGCCGCCGTAGAAGTAGCCGGGGCCACCGGCCGTCCAGTGCCCGCTCCAGGTAGCGTTCACATCGTCGTACTGGCCGGCGGCGTAGAGCATCTTGGCCAGGCACTCGTTGAGCGCGGCAACGATCGCCGTCCCCACGCGCGGCCCATGGCTGCAGGCAGCAGGGTAGCGGCAGTGGAGGATCGATCCCTCGGGCACCTTGAGCCGCACCGGCCGGAGCTTCCCATCGCTCCAGGGCACGTTCCAGAACAGCGAGTTGGTGAGGGAGATCGAGACATGGGCGACAGTGCAGGGCAACGTGGAGTTCATGTCGTTCTCGGACTGCTCGCTGGAGCCCTCGAAGTCGATCTCTAGCTCATCGCCTCGCTTGGTGAGGCGGGCCACGATCTGGTACACCCGCGCGGTGCCCGTCTTGCGGTCCGGCCGGGTGCCGTAGGAGCGCGCGACCCAGGTGCCGTCGGGGATGGAGCGCAGCCGCTCGCGAGCCATCCGCTCAGCGTCCTCGATGAGCTTCTGGCCCGCGGCCACCACGAAGTCCTTGCCCAGCTTCTCCACCAGCTGGAGGTAGCGCGCGGCGCACACGTTGTTGGCCGCGATACGCGACTTCAGGTCCAGGCCGACATACTCGGGGTCGCGGCACTGGGCGACGATGCTGCGGAAGACGTCCTCTCGGAACTGGCCGCGCTCGACGACCTTGAGCCCGAGGATGCGGATGCCCTCGTGGAAGATCTCCGTCGCCCCGCCGCGCAGCGGCCCGCCGACATCGGCGGTATGGGAGGACGAGGCCGTCCAGGCGATCAGCTCGCCGTCGTAGAAGATCGGCTTAACGACCATCTGGTCGTAGGTGTGAGCGCCAGCGGTGTAGGGATCGTTCTGGAAGATCTGATCGCCGTCGAAAAACCCCGGATCCTTCCCGAACCACTCGATGAGCTTCTTAATGGCGTCGGAGGTCGCCGCGGCGAAGCGGAGGTGGCCCGAGCAGGCGAGGATCATCGTGCCATCTGGCGCATAGAAGGAGGACATGCACTCGCCCCCCTGCGCGACGATCGGCGACGCCGTCACCCGCTGGAGCGATAAGCGGCCCTCCTCCGCGATCTCCCACAGGCGGTGAGCAAAGATCTCGAACTTGATCGGGTCGAGCTGGGCCACGGGCGCCGTCGCAGTAGCCATCGCTGGTCTTTCCCTCCCACGGCTCGGTAGGCATGGCCGCCTCCGCTGCGCCTGCGGCAGGCACGGTGAGGCGAAACCATGCCCCGCGCGAAGCGCATTATACGCCCGCTGCAGGCAGAGCTGCACTCGCTTGCGCCTCCCAGGCCCGGCCGGCGGAGCGAGCGCCGCGCGAGGGGAGGCATCGCGTGAGGACGCCAGCGACACTGCTCACCGAGGGCCAGGCCTGGACGAAGTGCACCCCTTCCCTTCGCGGTGGCATGTTACACTTGTGAGCTGTGAACGTAACCCGGCTGGCGGAGGGGGATCCGGCCCGTATTCCGCCACCCGCGTTGCGCCACTCACACGCATCTGCTTCACTGCGATGCACACCCAGGCGGGGCGGGAGGCGTCGGCCGTGAGCGCGCATCCAGCGGGCAGGCAGGAGTCGTTTGCCTATCCCCCCTCTGCCAGCCCGGAGCTCAACGCCGATCCTGCAGTCCAAGCGGCCTGCCACGCCCTTCTCCTCGGCATCCTCGCTCGTCTCGAATCCCCCGCCTCCGACCCCGCCGCCATCACCGCCGCCTTCCGCCAAGCAGTTGCCCTCGGCCATACCTTCGCCACGCACGGGCGGTCCCCCCTCGCCCTCTGGCGCACCTTCCGCCACCTTCACGCCCGCCTCGCCCGCTCCCTCCCGCCTCCAGCGTCCCCCGCCCTCGCTCACACCCTCGCCTGGCAGCGTCGCCTCACCCACGCGGTGGACAGCTTCCTCGCCGTGGCGCTCGAAGCCTTCGAGCGCCAGCGCAGCGCCCAGTGGGCCCAGCACGCCTATGTGGATAGCCTCACCGGCCTGTATAACCGCACCTACCTCCAGCGGCGGCTGCGCGAAGAGCTCCGCCGCGCCGCGCGGACGGGGCAGCCGCTGACGCTGCTGCTCGCGGACGTGGACCGGCTGAAGCGGGTGAATGACACACGGGGGCACGCGGCGGGAGATGCGCTGCTGCAGGCGGTGGGGGCTGCGCTCCAGGCGGGGGTGCGGGGGCACGATGTGGTAGCCCGGTATGGGGGGGACGAGTTCGTGGTGCTGCTGCTAGACGCACCGCTGGCCGGGGGCGCCCTGGCAGCGCGACGGCTGCTGCGGCTGGTGGAGGCGCGGGCGGCGAGGAGCGGGATAGAGGGCGTAGGGGTGTCGATCGGCGTGGCAGGCTATCCGGTGCATGGGCGGGAGGGGGAAGCGCTGCTGGAGGCGGCAGATCGGGCGCTGTATCAGGCCAAGGAGGGGCCGGAGAAGGTGGTAGTGGCGGAGAGCGCTGACCCCCGGGCACGCGCCTGATCGCTACCGCGCCAGCCGATCCCCTGAACGGAGCATGGAGCGATGTCTGAACCACCCGAGCAGAGCGGGACTACCTGGCACCGGCTCGAGCAGCGGCTGCGCGCCGCCCTCGCCCTACCGCGGCGCCCCGTCGCCGTGGCCTTCTGCGACGAGCCACCGCCCGGCGTAGCGCCGTTCCGAGGCCGCGAGCCAGCCGGCTGTGGCTTCTGGCGCCGCGCTGCCCAGGGCCAGGTGTTCTACACCGTGCCGGCCGATCACTACCACTGCGCGATCGGCAGCTACACGCACCGCTTCTCGCCGCCTGCCGAGCAGCGCGCGGCGTTCGAGCAGACCTTCCGCCTGATGACCGACAGCGGCTACCTGCGTCCGGAGGAGCTGTCCCAGCTCCTCCAGCTCCCGCATACTCCCGGCGTGGTGGTCTACGCGCCGCTGGGCGCGACGCCCGTTGCCCCTGACGTCGTTCTACTGGCCGGGCGCCCGGGCCGGCTCATGCTCGTCTGGGAGGCGGCACAGCGGGTGGGAGCGGCCGCCCAGCTGCCTTTGCTCGGGCGGCCGACCTGTATGGCGCTTCCCGCCGCGCTGGCCCGGGGGACTGTGCTGAGCCTGGGCTGCATCGGGAACCGGCTCTACACCGACCTCGGCGAGGACGAGCTCTACGTCGCGCTCCCGGGCCAGGCCCTGCCTCGTGTCGTGGACGCCCTGGCGGAAGTGGCGTCAGCCAACGCGCAGCTCGCGGACTACCACCGCCAGCGCCGCCAGCAGCTCACCCGGGAGTGAGCGGGCGCGGCAGCTCGGCGCCGGCTGCGCCCGCTATAATGGCAGTGCACTGGTCCTACACCGGTGGGAACCAACCGCATACGATTGCGCACGCCTAGCGGGGGCTCGGGGAGCCGGGCTGAGAGGGCGGCCGCATCCGCCGCCGACCGCCGAACCTGATCTGGGTAATACCAGCGAAGGGAAGCGCGAGCGAGCCTCTCTCCCAGCCGCCATCCGCACGGGTGGCGGCTTTTCCATCGGCCTGCCGCAGCACACGAGGAGGACCTATGGCCTCGATCCTGGACCAGGCCCGCGAGTTCGGCATCGCCCCGATTCCTGCGCCGCACCGCGTGCTCGGCTTCTGGGACAACTTCGTCCTCTGGGCTGACCTGGGGATCAGCTTCCTGGTCATGGTCGTGGGCATGTTTCTCGTGCCGGGCCTGGGGCTTGGCCAGGCGCTCCTAGCGATCCTGGTGGGTGCAGTCATCGGCAACCTGCTCCTCGGCCTCGCCGCGGCGATCGGAAGCGATACCCGCGTCCCGACGATGGTTCTGCTGCGCGGGCCGCTGGGGCTGTACGGCTCCTACGCGCCCACCGTGCTCAACATTCTCCAGCTGCTCGGCTGGGCCACCTTCGAGGTCATCGTCATGGCACAGGCGGCCGACGCGCTGACCACACGGGCCCTTGGCTGGCCCGCGAGCTACCCCCTCTGGGTGCTCGCCTTCAGCGTGCTCACCCTCCTGCTCGCCCTGGGCGGCCCGATCGTGGTGGTCAAGCAGGTGCTGGAGCGGGTCGTCATCTGGGCCGTGCTCATCACCACGCTCTGGATCACGATCGCCCTGCTGGCCTCGGCCGACCTGGGAGCGCTCCTGGCCCGGCCCGGCACCGGTGAGCTTTCCTTCTGGCTGGCCGTGGACCTGGTGGTTGCGATGCCGATCTCCTGGTTCCCGCTCGTCGCCGACTACAGTCGCTTCGCGCGCGATCGGCAGGCGGCGTTTTGGGGCACCGCGCTCGGCTACTTCGTCCCGCACGTGTGGTTCTATGCCCTCGGGGCGCTGCTCGTCCTGGCCGCGGGAGTCGCGGCCGACCCGGCAGCCCCCATCGCGCCCTTGCTCATGGCAATCGCTAGCCTGACCGCAGGATGGGCGGCCCTGCTGGTCCTGCTGGTCGATGAGGCCGACGAGGCCTTCGCCAACGTGTACTCGACAGCGGTCTCGCTCCAGAACTTGCTGCCGCGGGCCCGCCAGCGGCTCCTCATCCTCCTGATCAGCGCGGTGGTGCTCGTGGCGGCCTGGCTAGTGCCGCTCACCCAGTACGAGAGCTTCCTGCTGCTGATCGGCTCGGCCTTTGTGCCGCTGCTGGGCGTGCTGGCCGCGGACTACTTCGTCCTGCGGGGCCGCCAGTACGTGGTGGACGAGCTGTTCCGTCCCCAAGGTGCCTATTGGTACACGGGTGGGGTGAACTGGGTGGCCATCGCGGTATGGATCGTGGGCGTGGTTACCTACCTCGCCATCGCGGGCCTCCCCGCGCTAGGCGTGGCGGGCTTGGCGCCCTGGCTGGGTGCCTCGCTGCCGAGCTTCGGGGTGGCCTTCGTGCTCCAGCTGGTGCTTGGCCGCTTCGCCGCGCGCCAGCCGGCGCCCGCGGCGGCAGGATCGTGACAACGCCTGGAAATTCCCGTAACGTCCAGGAGGTGTCCTATGGTTCAGGCCGATAGCCTGGTCGCCGAGATCCGCCAGGCGCTCGCGCCGCTCGAGGAGCGGATCCGCCAGCACCCGTATCTCAGCGCGCTCGAGGAGGGCCGCCTGCCGCGCGAGAGGCTCCGCCTTTTCGCCGGGGAGCAGTACACCATCCTCGGCAGCGACCTGCGAAGCATCGCGCACCTCGTGGCCCGGTTCGGCGACACGCCGAGCCGCGAGTTCTTCTTGAACAGCTTGCAGGGCGAGCGCGCGGCCTGGGATGCCCTGCTGGCGTTCGCGCGGGCGCTGGGCCTCTCGGAGGCCGACCTCCGCGCCTACGAGCCGCAGCCAGGCGCCCATGCCTACACCAACTACGTGGCCTGGCTGGCGCTCTACGGCTCTGAGGCCGAGGTGGCAGCCGCCTTCCTGGTCAATCTCGCCGCCTGGGGGGCGAACTGCGGCCGGATGAGTCGTGCCCTCAAGACCCGCTACGGCCTGCGAGAGGCCGACGTGGCGTTCTTCGACATGTTCGCCGCGGTGCCGGCCGGCTTCGAGGCGGGCGCCCTGGCGGTCATTCAGGCAGGCCTCGCGCGCGGGGCCGAGCCGGCGCGGATCCGGCGCGCCGCGCGGCTGCTGCAGGCCTACGAGCTGCTGTTCTGGGATACCGTCCACCAGGCCTCGGAGGCAGCGACGAGCTGAGAACCCGCTGCCGTCCCGCAGCACTGCTCAGCCGCTATACCGCCGTGTGGAAGGACAGCGCGCCGAGCTCTATGCCCGCGGCCGCGCCGTTCGCCAACGATCGAAACGAGGAGCGCAGCATGGCACAGGGAACAGCCGATCCAGCAGCGTTCACCCGCCAGCTTTGGCAGGCGATCACGCCGATCTACGAGGCCATACTCGCCCATCCGTTCATCCGGGGCCTGACCGATGGGCACCTCCCGCGCGAGAGCTTTGAGTTCTACGTCGTGCAGGATGCCTTATACCTGCGGGAGTTCGCGCGCGCGTTGAGCCTCGCGGCCGCCAAGGCGCCGCACGAGGAGTGGATCATCACCTTCAACGAGCACGCGGCCGGGGCACTGCGCGTAGAGCGCGCGCTGCATGAGAGCTTCTTCCGCGAGTTCGGTCTCTCGGAGGAGGCGGTGCGCGCGACACCACTGGCGCCCACCAACCTGGCGTATACGAGCTATCTCATCGCTGTCGCCTACGCCCGCCCTATCCATGAGCTGGTGGCAGCGCTGCTGCCGTGCTACTGGATCTACTGGGAGGTGGGCAAAGCGCTGGCGCGCCAAGGCTCGCCCGATCCGCTCTACCAGCGCTGGATCGACACCTATGGCGCGGAGGAGTTCGGGGCGCTGGTCCAGGCCGTCCTAGCTCTGACCGACCAGCTAGCGGCCTCCCTGCCCGACGCCGCGCGGCAGGCGATGCAGGCCCACTTCGTCACCACGAGCCGGTACGAGTGGCTGTTCTGGGAGATGGGCTACCGGCGCGAGACCTGGCCGGTGTGATCCACGGCTAGCAGCCGGCCGCCTCGCAGCGCCCAAGGCTTTGCGCCGTGCCTGCAGCTACCATCACCGAGTCACTCACAGGAGCGGTCCGTCTCATAGACCTGATGCACCGGCGCGGCGCTGCCACCCCCCAGGCGGGTTCCACCCCCCGGTATATAGATTCGATTACCGATCGCTACGGCGCCAGTGCCGTGAACGGGGATAGGCACCGGCTCGAGAGACTCCCAGCGGTCAGTCCGGGGGTCGTACACATCATTATCTGCGAACACGCCGGTAGGACTGTCGGGGTTCATCTCACCATTGAACACATAGAGGCAACCGTTCACTACCGCGCTCGCCACACTACCCCGCGGCTTCGGAAGCGGCGTCCGTGTGCTCCACAGCCGGGTGGTCGGATCGAACACCTCTAATGCATCGGTGTTGACTACATTAGGCACCCCGGGACCGGTGCGTCCACCTATTGCATAGAACAGTCCATTGATCGCAGCCGCAGTCAAATGATTGCGCCGAGTAGGCATAGGAGGAAGCACTTCCCAGCTATCGGCTTGCGGATCATAGACAGTAAAGTCGAACTCGCGTTCAACCGGCAAGCCGCCGGCGAAATAGATTTTCCCGTCGATAACGGCAGCTGCTCCCGCGCCACGAGCCACAGGTAGTGGGCTCCGCGGAGTCCATTGATCCGTCGTAGGATCGTAAGCATACACTGCAGCGGTTGTATCGGTCAACGAAGTACCCAATGAGCCACCGATTGTGTATAGCTTGCCATCTACGCCCACGACAGTAACATGAGTGCCGATGAAGGGAAGTGGCGCACGATCTTCCCAGCGATCAGTTGCAGGATCATAGACTTCAACGATATTAGTGGGCACGCGACCGGCCAAAAAGCCGCCCACTACGTAGATCTTGCCGTCGAGCAGCCCCACCCCGACCTCTGAGCGTGGGTGATTCATCGGTGCTGCGTTGAACCATCGGCCGCTCGATGTCGGCGGAACCGCTGAGGAATCAATCGGTATCGCCGCAGCGCCAACAACTAGAGAGATGGCTAGCACCCCGGCTATAACCGCTAGCAGACGGCCTACGGCCGCTCTCGAGAACGTGGTCATTCCCTCTCCCCCAACGATGGCCGTGATCCCCTGATGTAGCAACAGCGAGGGCGCGAGGCACAGCTATACCCCTTTGACAGCTGATGCCCCCTGGGCGATCGCCACGCTCAGCTAGGGCGCAACGGGCAGCGGCGGGAGGCGTTGGCCGCCGACCGGCTTGGCCACGGCCTCCTCAAGGGTGCTGGCCGGGCGCCACTCCGACGCCGGGCGGACGCGCCCATCGGTACCCACCTGATCGAGGCCCCAGTAGATCTCGATGTTGTTGCCATCCGGGTCCAGGAACTCGATGGCGATCTGGCAGCCCGCCCGGCGACGCCCCTCGAACACGATGGGCACGCCATGCTCGCGCAGCCAGGCGCGCGCCCGGAAGACCTCCTCGAGCGTGGCGACCTCGAAAGCGAAGTGGTGCAAGCTGCTCGCACCGCCAGGTTCCGCCCCGCCCACCAGCGCCACGGTGTGGTGGTCGGTTCCGCAGCGCAGGAACACCATGCCCCCGGGCACCATGGACTCCGGATAGCGATCGGTGACCTCGAACCCGAGCAGCTCGGTGTAGAAGCGGCACGACGCTTCGAGGTCCTTAACGTTGAGCACGATGTGCCCCAGCTTGCGGAGCTGGAACGGCTGGCGCCTCGCTGTCTCAGCCATGATCCCTCCTCGGCGCGGCATCCCCTGCCGCCCCTCTAAAGCACGGCGATGAATTCCAGCTGCACGACCATGCCCTCGGGCAGCTCTGCACGGACCGTGTGCCGCGCCGGGCGGTCGTGCGGGTCTGGAAACATCGCGACCCACTCGCGGTTCACAAGCTCGCGGTGCTGCATATCGCGCAGGTAGACCGTGACCTTAGCGATATCGTCGGTCGTGCCACCGGCCAGCTCGATCGCCCGGCGCAGGTTGCGAAACGCCTGCGCCACCTGCTCACCCGGCTCGGGGGAGAGCCAGCCCCGCTCGGCATCCTCGCCGCTGATGGCGGACGAGAAGACCATCCCGCCGATTTTGACCGCGGCAGGGATCGGATTACGGTGGCGCGGTAGCCCGTGTCCCTCTAACACCTGGCGCTTGCTCATCGTCCCCGCTCCCGCAATGGGCTGCCGGTCAACGGGCTGCTGTGCGGTAGGGCCCCGAACGGGCTGCGCGGCGGCCACGCTGCCCTGCTCGCCTCCCGGACAGCCGCCGTCACGGCGCCGTACGGCAACAGCATCAGCGCGCTCCGGCCGGGCCGGTTGCCGACCGCTCGCCGGGGAGTCTAACAAGCGCCCGAAGGGACGTCAACGCAGGCCTCGAACCATCAGGCTCCTCCACCCGCCCCGCAGAGGGGCCCCGGAGGCCGGCTCACGGCGGATGGTCCGGTTTCCACGTCGCACGTCCCCGCCGCTGGCGTTGCGCCAAGCGGGCTCGATCGGGCATCCTCAGGGAAGCGTAGGGTGCTCGGCTAGTCCTGCGCTCTGGCCGTGCAGTAGCGCCACGGGCGCGGCAGTACTCTTCTGGCGATGCCGCCTGAGAGCCACTTCGTGCTGGGAGGAGCGATGCGCGCACGACCGCCGGTGATCGACGCGGATGGCCACGTGATGGAGCGGGATGGGGAGATCCGCGAGTACCTCCCTGCGCCCTACCGCGACCTGATGTGGGTGCAGACGTATTCCTTCTTCCCCTCGCTCGACGGATGGTTCCGGGGCTTCACCTCCCCCGGCAAGCGCGATGATCCGGATGCCCCCACCTGGCTGCGGTTCCTGGACGACTGCGGCATCGAGCGCACGGTGCTCTATCCCACCGCCGGGCTGGCTGTGGGGCTGATCCAGGACCGCGATTGGGCGGTGGCCTTGACCCGCGCCTACAACGACTGGTTGTATGACCGCTTCATGCGGGTGAGCCCGCGGCTGATCGGCATGGCCATCCTGCCGGTGCAGGCGCCGGCCCAGGCGGCGCGCGAGCTGCGGCGGGCCGTGGAGGAGCTCGGCATGCCCGGCGCCGTGCTACCCGCGGTGACGGTCACCGACCGCCCGTACGGCCATCCCGAGTACCAGCCCCTGCTCGAGGAGGCGAACCGCCTCGGCTGTGTGCTCTCCATCCACGGCGCCGTGAGCCAGCGGCTGGGCATCGACCAGTTCGACACGTTCATCAAGACCCATACTCTCGAGCACCCCTTCGGCCAGATGATCCAGCTCACCAGCCTGATGTTCGATGGCGCGTTCGAGCGCTACCCGAACATCCGCTGGGCGTTCCTCGAGGCCGGGGTCGGCTGGATCCCGTACATGATGGACCGGATGGACGAGGAGTGGGAGCGGCGGGGCCAGCGCTGGGCGCCCGCGCTGCGCCGCAAGCCGAGCGAGTACCTGCGCCAGGGCAACATCTACGTGTCCTGCGAGATCGAGGAGCGCACGCTGCCCTACGCGGTCGAGCTGCTGGGCGCCGACCAGATCTTGTGGGCGTCGGACTACCCCCACGAGCGCGAGCGCGCCCAGTACCTGGAGGACATCCCCACCTTCCTGGAGCGCACCGATCTCTCGGACGAGGTGAAGCGCAAGATCCTGTACGACAACCCCATGCGCCTGTACCGGCTCTAGCACCGCAGCCGGCCGCGATGCAGGGCAAGGTGAGCGCCTCGGGCTCAGGAGACGCGGTTCATTAGAAAACCGCCGTCACCGACCAGCGCCACCACAACGCGCTCCGGGCAGGCCAGCTTCGCCCCCCAAGCCAGTGGAGCGCTTGTGCCAAGCTATGCTCGCCTTCTGGAGCGCCATACCCGTGAGTAGCTCATTGCGCAGCATGGCTACCCTTCCAACAGCCGCCAGAGAGACGCTCGCAAGGAGGATCGCCGGGTGATGATTGTCCGCCAGCTATCCAAGAAACGCGGAAGCGCTTACAAAGGTGCTCAGGCCAATCTTGCGCGATGCTCGGCGGACCCCTTGTAATGCATGAATTGCTTCACAACGTTGGTGTTGACGTTGCTCACGAGACGGTTCTCCTGAAGCCCTGCCACAGCTGCTTCTAGGAACGCTCTCGCAGCAGGCGTGAAGTACTGCTGCTGGCGCCCGGCTACGACAAACTGTGCGCAGAGAGAACCATCCACTACCGGCAAGATTGTGAGCTGGCCAGCTGCGACATCGAGCGCGACGCTATTAGCGAAGAGGAAGGCCCCACCGATCCCCCCGGCAACTACCCGCTTGATCGACTCCGTGGTATCGAACTCCATTTCGATGCGCGGCTCAACGCCGGCCTCGCGCAGCCACTCATCGCAGAGGCGACGGCTGATCGCTGTCTGAGCGGGTAGAGCCACTAGCGGTAGACCGGCGAGTGCGGCGCGCGGGATACCTTTTGGCCAGCGACGCACTATTGGATGACTCGGGGATACCACTAACACTACCGGCTCGCAGAACAAGGGCTCGGTGTGCAATCCGCGTGGCACCTGATAACCCAGTGCGATGCCGAAGTCGACTGCGCCGCGAAGCACTTGTTCAAATACTCGTGAGCCCTTGTCGATGAACATTTGGACACTCACACCTGGATAGCGCCGACGAAAGCGTACCACGATTTGAGGCAGGAGGTAGTTCCCTACCGAGGGGCTAGCCCCGATCGTCACCCGGCCGCCCTGCAAGCCCTTGAGCGCGAGCACGGCGCTCCGCATGGCGTCGGCCTGGGCGAGGATCTCGGCAGCATGGCGATAGATTGCCTCCCCGGCCTCCGTCGGTTGCATTCGCCCGCCGACGCGCTGCACCAATGGGATCCCGAACAGCTGTTCCAAGCTGCGCACATGCTGACTGACCGCTGGCTGCGTTAGGGACAGCTGCCGCGCAGCGCGCGTGTAACTGCCTTGGTCAATGACCGCGCAGAAGCTGCGGAGCTGCTCTAGGTACATGGCTGCTCCTATAAGCCAACCCCATAGCGTGCTGGTTACTTATTATGACACTATCAAAGGAAGATATGGTAAGCTGCTGGCCAGGTACCGAGAAGCAAGCCGGGTGGCTGCCGCTTGGGCGGCCCGGGTGGTAACCCAGCATAGGTTGAACTTGGTCTCCCAGCCTGAGCCGGGAGCATTGGAGCAGGTCTCATGCTCCTGGAGCATAGATCATGGATCTCGCTCGCTTGATAGCTGTCCATCCGCTCGAAGGGTTAAGAGGCCTAGCGTGGCTTCCAAGCCCGATGAGAGTCGGGCTTCCGAGAACAGCACGGAGTATTATGCTCGCAACGAAGCTCACAGTCGCAAACTGAGCTTGCTCCATCGCTGACCCGCACTGCATTTTCCGGCCGACCGCCGCGCTATAGCGGCTATGGTATCTGAGATAGCAGACGCTACGCAGTTCAAGAGAGAGTTCAGCGGAGAGCCCCTTTATGGTAGCGACAGCCGAGCGACTACGGGTTTTGCACGGGCTTCATCTGGGGTTACCTGATTACTGGTATGCCATCCTCCCGTCTTCAGACCTCGGCAATCGGCCACTGGGTCTCCGCCGGTTCGGTCAGGATCTCGTGCTCTGGCGCGACAGCATCGGTCATCCCCACATCTTCGAGGACCGCTGCCCGCATCGCGGCGCGCGCTTCTCGGCGCTGGCTCATGCGCAGGGGCGTATACAGGGAGATACCTTTGCATGCTGGTATCACGGATGGACTTTCGACAAAAGCGGTGCCTGTGTGGCCATGCCTTACGAGCCTGAAGATACCCCGCTCAAGCGGCGCGTACAAGTACATACATACCCAGCAGAGGAGCGGGCCGGATATATTTGGATGTATTGGGGCCAATCGCCAACACGCCCACTAGTAGTGCCTTTCGAACTAGAGGACTCGCGCTGGTGCGGCTTTCGCACTCACGTAATCTGGCGCACAAATTGGCTCAATATTCTGGATAACCTATCAGATCCGTTGCACCAGTACACGCTCCACGCCCGCGCCTACACTACACGCCGCCGACCTCCGTTCAATCGTGTGCGTCTCGTCGAAGAAAGCGATGAGCATCTACGCTTAGTACAGTATCAAGCAGATAGAGACGGCTCTGTTCTAACCCAGGAGGATTTCGGGTTTGAAATTCGTCTCCCCAACTTGCTGCGAGTCGAGCTATTGAATGCTGCACCTGGGGGTAATGTTCGTGTCGTGATGATGATGACGCCGATCGACGCCGAGAATACCTGGGTGTCTTTCTTTCGCGGTCGTCAAGTCTCCGGATTCGCGCGCCTGCTTTGGACCGCATTTTGGCATCTCTTCTATCGTCGCGCCGTCTATCGAGTAGCGGCACAGGATAAAGAGATGCTAACCATGATGGGGTCTCTCGCCGAGACACGGCTACGAGAGCACCTTGCGAGCAGCGATGTAGGAGTCATTCACCTTCGCAAGCTGATGTACCGTGCATTCGAGCGCAAGCAACACGAGTGACATGGTATGCTGGTAGCAGATACGCGTGTGCTCCGCAGCCCAAACATCGCTCGATGTAGAGCGATGTTAGTGGTGGCGCTTTTCCTCACATGGGAGGTCGCCGCACGTCTCCATTGGCTCGACCCGGACTTCTTCAGCCCACCTTCGGCGGTCGCCGAGGCACTCGTTCGGATGCTTACGAACACCCAGATCACCGCTGCGGCGGGGATCACCGTGTTAGAGGTCCTCTATGCCTATACCTTCGCCGCTATAGTCGGAGTGCTCGGCGGTCTAACGGTCGGATTATCCCCATTTGCTTATCGCGTCTTTCAACCGATCATTTTACTCCTGTTTGCTGTTCCCAAAATGGTGATGCTCCCACTGTTTATCCTCTTTTTTGGAATCGGGGTATTCTCCAAATCCGTCTTTGCTTTCACCCTCGGCGTGTTCCCAATCATCCTCAACGTCATCGCTGGCACTCGCATGGTCGATCCTACCCTGGTTACCGCAGCATACTCGATGGGCGCTAACCAAACCGCGATTTTCCTTAAAGTTGTTGTGCCTGCCGCCCTACCATCGGTGATCACCGGACTACGCCTCGGTATGACACAAACAGTGCTCGGCGTCCTGCTTGCGGAGCTGTACGGAGCCAGCTCGGGTCTCGGATATTACATAGCGCTGTACACTCAAAGTTTTAAGCCGGCTGAGGTCTTCGCGCTGTTCTTCGCCATTGCTGCGCTATCGATTATTACCAATGAATTCCTCCGCTTCCTGGAGCATCGCGCCGGCCAGTGGCGCGAAGAGGAGGCGGAGGGGGTGATCGTCTGACGATGCTATCCACCAACGTTGCTGTTCAAACATCCACAATGATCGAATTTCAGGATGTAAGCGTGGTCTATGCCGCCTCGCACGGCATTGCTCCTATTGAAGCGCTGCAGCGCATCTCACTAGCAATCCATCAGGGTGAATTCTTCACCCTGATCGGTCCGAGCGGCTGCGGGAAAACTACACTCCTCAACCTAGCTGCCGGACTACGCCGCCCCACGAAGGGCCAGGTATTGGTTGGAGGCAACGCGATTCAACGGCCACGCCCAGACATAGTGTCGATCGTGTTCCAGGAATATTCTCTATTCCCCTGGCGCACCGTATTGGGCAATGTCGAGGCAGGCCTTGAATTCCGCGGTGTACCTGCTCCACAGCGCCGCGAGCGTGCATTGCGCTATCTGCGAATGGTCGGTCTAGAGAGCTTCGCAAACGCCTATCCGCGACAGCTTTCGGGCGGCATGAAACAACGCGTGGCTATCGCCCGGGCATTAAGCCTGGAAACACCGGTGCTGTTGATGGACGAGCCCTTCGGCGCGTTGGACGAACAGACGCGCATGGTGCTCGGAGAGGAACTCTCTAGGATTTTCGCACGAACAGACAAGACCATCTTACTCGTGACACACAGCCTGGCCGAAGCGGTGTTTCTCTCGGACCGGATCGCCGTAATGACAAGTCGCCCTGGCCGTATTCGCAAAATTATTGAAGTCCCGGTCCCTCATCCGCGGACACCAGAATTCATGACCTCAGACCTCTTCCACGAACGGCGCGATGAGTTATTCCGCCTGCTCCACGACGAGATGCGTGCGTCCGTGCTTGGAGCCGAATCATGATTTCCAACGTCAAGCTCGCGACGGCCATCCAGAGCACTACTCTCCTTGCGGTAGCCATCATCTGGTACCTCGCAGCGGCCAGCCGATGGGTCTCTCCACTCATCTTACCGCATCCCTTTGCAGTCGTAGCCAAACTAGTGGAGTTACTGGGCCGTCCGGACACCTACCATCATCTTGCCGTGACCATATACGAATTTACAGCAGCTATCTTGCTTGCACTGCTGATTGGAATCACAGTCGGTATCATCGCCGGAACAGTCCGCTATATCGGTGAACTCATCGAACCTCTACTGCTAGCACTCTATGCGATCCCGATCATCATGGCCTTTCCGCTATGTATCCTCTTCTTCGGCATTGGCTCTCTATCCAAAATCGCGTTTGCCGCACTGTATGCGTTCTTTCCCATCGCCATTCAGACCATGAAGGGACTCCGACACGTCGATCGAAGCCTCGTGCGTGCGGCGATCTCGATGGGTGCGGGACGGAGACAGCTACTAGCGAAGGTGATGTTTCCCGCTGCTATGCCCGTTATAATGACCGGCGTGCGCCTTGGTGCTGTATTGGGGCTCTTATCGGTGGTCGCCGGTGAGATGCTTGGCGCACTCGAAGGTATTGGTCAGAAGCTCAGCCGTAGCGTGGAGGTCTTCCAATCTGACGAAGCCTTTGCCTGGATCATGATTACAATAGGGCTAGTTACGCTGGTCAATATATCTGTCGGCGCCGTTGAGAAACGGTATGAAAGCTGAAAGGCGATTCATGGAGAGAAAGCCATGATACAACCTCCAACGCGACCCCATAGGCTCGCTATTGGTAGCATCCTTGTGCTGACCTTCATTCTCAGTGCATGCACCACACCGGCTACCTCCACGCCCACGGGTGCCTCCGCTCCTGCTGTGACCAGCCCACCGGCGCCAGCCGCATCACAGAACCTCGGTAAGATCACGGTTGGATTAGCGGTCGCCAAGACTTTTGAGTTCCTCCCCGCATACGCAGCCGAGGAGATGGGTGTCTGGAAGCGGCGCGGATTGGATGTAGAGATAACCACCTTCGCAGGGGATGCGCGACTGATGCAAGCTTTCGCTGCCGGTGGTGCTGACGTTGGACTCACCGCCATCAGCGGGCTAGTTAGCGCCGCGGAGAAGGGCGGCCTCGATGCCCGTATGGTCGCGGCAATCAGCAATTCCGTCCAGCTCATGGGCCTAGCTGTTCATCCTAGCATCGTGTCTACAGCTGACCTAAGAGGCAAAACGCTTGGAGCTACCAGTCCGAACGCTATCACAGACGTGCTCATCAAATACCTCTCTAAGCAACTCACCGGCGACCCTGAACAAGGAATTAAACGCGCACATCTAGGGGCCTACGAGAACCAAGTAGCTGCTTTGAAGACCGGACAAACGCAGGGGTTCGTCTGGACACTCGACGGAGTCTTTCTTGCCGAGAAGCAAGGGGTCGGTAAGTATCTTCTCAGCTTCGGCGATGAGTTCCCCGACTACACTTTCGAGACCGTTGTCGCCAGTAAGCACCTGATCGACCAGCGGCCCGAGGCGCTCAGGGCTTTCCTAGAAGGTTTCTACGAGGCGCTGGCACGCATCAAGACCGATAAGGACTACACCGTCGACCTGTTCGAACGGAAGATGGAGGTACCGAAGGACGTGGGCGCGCGCGTCTGGGAGGTCGATGCCAAAGCGCTGGTCGAGGATGGCGCGGTGAGCGAGAAGGCGCTCCAGACAGCGCTGCAGTCGCTGGTCGAGGCCGGCGTGATCTCCCAGGCCCCACCCCGCGACCGGTGGCTGGATGCGCGCTTCGTGCCCGTCAGGGGGCGCTCGTAACCGCTGGCCGAGCTTGGGAGAGGGGCGGAAACGCGTTATCCCTACGCCGCTTGGAACACCAGGGGTATGAGGCCCGCGAAGGCGCTGGGTTCTCACAGGGCAATGCCTCGCTGCGCCTCCGCGGCAGATGGGGAAAACAGCCGAGATTCCATCGTGCAGGAGAGGACCGATGCTCTACGCGAAGCACGAAGCCAAGGACTGGGCGCGCGCGCACATGCGCGGGGTGTGCAACGTCCTGCTGCCCACCTTCACCAGCGACCTGAAGCGGCTCAACGAGCAGGCCATCCGCCATGACGTGCGGCGCGACATCGAGCTGGGCTTCTGGGGCGCCTTGGTCGTCTCCGAGTGTGGCACCACCAAGGAGGAGTACAAGCAGTTCCTGGACCTCGTGATTGACGAGGCCAAGGGGCGGCTGCACGCGGTGGTCCACGGGAGCTTCGATACCCTGGAAGACGTGATCGAGGTCTGTGAGTACGCCGAGCAGGCGGGCGCGTCCTTGCTGTTGCTGGCCTATCCGCCCACCTTCTACCCGCGCTCGGAGCGCGACCTCTACGACTATATGGCGCGCGTGCTGGAAGCTACCCGCCTGGCTACCGTGCTCTTCGCGGTGCACCAGTGGAACTTCGGGCGCGTGCACCCGGCGGAGCTGCCGCCCCGGCTGGTGGCCGAGCTGGCCGCGTTTCCGAACGCGGTAGCCATCAAGTGCGAAGGAGGGGGGCCGGGCAATGGCGCGCTGGTGGAGATCCTCCAGCGCTGCGGGGACCGCCTGCTCATCTCCGACCCGCGCGAGTACAACTCCCCCGCGTGGGTCCAGTTTTTCGGCATGCCGTGGATGGGAACCAGCAACTACGAGTATTTCGGCGACACCGTGCCCCGCTACTTCCGGCTGATGCACGAGGGGCGCTGGGCGGAGGCGATGGAGCTGTACTGGCAGATCCACCCGGCGCGCATGGCGCGCCTGGCGGACATGCAGTCGTACGCGGGGGCGAACCTGATCCATCGTTTCAGCTGGAAGTTCCAGGCCTGGCTGAACGGGTTCAATGGCGGGCCCCTGCGCAGCCCGGTGATGCGGCTGAACGACGGCGCCACCCGGCGGCTGCGCGACGCGCTGGTGCGCTCCAAGATCATCCCAGAGAGCCAGAGCGCGGACCTCGGGGAGTTCTTCATCGGCCGCCATCCCGCTTAGCCAGGGGCACCGGGGCGGCCCCGGCGGCTGGAGCACCGTCCGAAGCTCCCGCCGCGCGAACCGCGATCGTCGCCGTAGTGGAGGCGAGTAGCGTGGTGCGGTTGTTGCGGCACGAGGAACTCGCAGGCCTGCTGAGTCCGGAGGAGATCATGGCGGCCGTGCGCGCCGGGCTGGAAGAGCAGGGCAGGGGGCTAGTGCAGGTACCCCCGCGCCTGACGCTCGATAGCGCAGCCGGGCATGGCTGGCTGCGGCTGATGCCGGCTATCCTCAACGGCTCTGGCTACATGGGCTACAAGGCGATGCACTCCACGCCCGGTGTGGGCGTCCGCTACCTGGTCTTGCTCTACGACCTGCGGGAAGGGACGCTGCTGGCCATACTGGACGCAGACTGGCTGACCGTGCAGCGCACGGCCGCCACTGCCGCTGTGGCCGTAGACCTCTTAGCCCGACCGGAAGCGGAGACCGTAGGCCTCCTGGGTTCCAGCGAGCAGGCGCGCGCCCTGCTGCGCGCCGTGGCCCGCGTACGGCGCCTGCGCCGCGGCCGGGTGTTCAGCCCCACCCCGGCGCACCGGGAGCGCTTCGCCGCCGAGCTTGGTGCCGAACTGGGCCTGGCCCTGGAACCCGTCGCGGACCCCGAGACCGCGGTCCGCGACGCGGCACTGGTGTTGAGCGCCATTCGGGCGGGACGCGAGCCGGTGCTGCGGGCCGAGTGGCTGGCGCCGGGCTGTCACGTGACAGCCATCAGCGCCGTGCGCCCGGAGGCGCGGGAGCTGGACGACGGGGTCTGGCGGCGCAGCGCCGTGGTGGTGGTCGACGATCGGGCGCATGCCTTCGAGTCTGGCGATGGCCGCAGCGCCCTGGCGAGTGGTAGCCTCCGCGCGGAGGCAGCGGCCGAGCTGTGGGAGGTGGCGTGCGGGCGGCGCCCAGGACGGGGCGATCCGCAGCAGGTGACGCTGTTCAAGTCGGTGGGGACAGCGCTGCAGGACCTGTGTGTGGCCGCGGCGCTCTACCAGCGCGCGCTCGAGCGCGGCCTGGGGCAGGAGCTGGGGGAGTTCCCGCACCTACGACGGTAGCAGGCAGCATGCTGTGCGCCGGGCAGGGCATCCAGGCGGAGGTGTAGGGTGAGCCCCACCAGGGGGATCTGGCAGGCCACAGGCGCGCAGATCCCAGAAGAGGACGTAAGAGGCTATGAGTCAGGAGAACGACATCGCGCTTGGTGATCTGGCGCGCGTCGGAAGGGGCACCCCGGGCGGGACCTGGCTGCGCTGCTACTGGTTCCCGGTAGCGCGGTCGGAAGACCTGCGCGACACCCCAATGGCGGTGAAGGTGCTGGGGGAGGAGCTAGTCCTCTTCCGCGATGGCCGCGGGCGTCCGGGGCTGTTGGGGCTGCACTGTCCACATCGGGGCACCTCACTGGAGTACGGCGATATCGAGCCGGAGGGGCTCCGCTGCTGCTATCACGGCTGGTTGTTCGATATCCACGGCCAGTGCCTGGAGCAGCCGGGAGAACCGCCCGGCAGCACCTTCTATCGCAAGGTACGGCACCTCGCTTACCCCGTGCAGGAACTCGGCGGCTTACTCTTCGCCTATCTTGGCGCTGGTACCCCTCCACCCCTACCGCGATATCGACCGCTCGTCGATCATAGCGGCCAACGGCGTCTGGAACCCGTGCGCTATATGAACTATAATTGGTTCAACTTCTGGGAAAACGGTGCCGACCCCGTGCACCTGTGGGTCTTGCATCGGCAGAGCGGCTATGGCCAGGGAAGCTGGGGCAACGCGTTTTTCGATCACGCTAATCCGCCACACTGGCGGCCTGTAGAAACGGAGTGGGGCCTACAGATCGTGATGACCAAACCCGGCCCTACCCCAGACACCGAATTCGTAGATACGTTCTGCATCGCATTCCCTAGCATCATTCAGGTCGGTGATACCGAATTCGCGCACCTGAAGCTGGACGAGGCAACCACCGCTCATAGCAACAACGATCATTTTCTCTTTCTTACACCGCAGGACGATGAGCACTTTATGATCTTCACTGTCGACCACTATACTGGCCCGGACCCCGACTTCTTCGAAAAGCTCCAGCATATGCGCGCTCAAGAACGTCCACAACCGGCCCGAGAACACGATCACCGTAAATACGCGGCATTTCGAGGAGTGATCCGTCTGGAAGACCTGGTGGCTCAGTCCACTCAGGGACCACTATGGGAACGACGCGAACGGCTGGGCGTGGAAGATCGTGGGGTGATCCTGCTACGCAAGATGGTACGCGAGGCAATCCAGGCAGCGATCCGTGGGGAGCGACCGCGTGGCGTGCTGTCCTGGGAAGAGGCCGATCGCGTGATCGACCTGGGCTCGTTCGTCGGATTAAGGCCTCGAGCACAAGCCGTGCATCCATAACGGCATATCATGCCTGCCCCGAGGTCCGATGCGATGAGCGCTGCTATCCACCGTGATCTCACGTATGTCGGAGGTGCCGATTGAGAATCGTTGTCACCGGTGGCAGCGGACGCCTAGGGCAGTTCGTGATTCGTGACTTACTGAGCCATGGCCATGACGTGCTCAGCCTCGACGTGGTGCGTGCTCCATCACTGCCCTGCCCAGCGTGGGAGGCCGATCTCCGACGCATCGGCGATCTATATCAAGCGCTGATAGGGGCGGACGCCGTCATTCACCTGGCTGCTTACCAAGCACCAGGACTGGCATCAGATTCTGAGACGTTCTCCAACAACGTGACGACAACTTATAATGTCTTGAAAGTCGCGGCCGACTTGGGACTTGCGCGCGCGGTGGTGGCCTCGAGCGTTGCAGCCTATGGGTTCCTGTACGCCCCCCGTTTCTGGCCGCCGGATTACCTGCCGCTGGACGAGCAGCATCCCTGTCAGCCCCAGGATCCCTATGGGTTATCGAAGCTGATCGGCGAGCAGATCGCCGAGTCATTCGCCCGCCGCAACGGGCTATCCGTCGCCAGCCTGCGTTTGGTCGGAATCGTGTTCGATGTAACCTATCAGACCTTCCCCGAGCGCTGGAAGAATCCCCAAGCGCGTCTCGGCGGCTTCTGGAGTTATGTAGACGCGCGCGATGCGGCCAGCGCCTGTCGCCTGGCGGTTGAAACGACCTGGCCCGGTCACGAAGTCCTCAACATCGCGGCCCCGACCAGCAGCATGCCCGAACCGACCGCGGAGCTGATACACCGATATCTCCCGGAGGTTCATGAAGTCAGGCCCCCTGCTCATCCGCGCTGGTCGGGCGTCGACTCGAGTAAGGCCGCCCGCCTGTTGGGCTTCAGAGCGGAGCACACCTGGGAGCGGTACATACAGGCTCCGCCGGTGAAATGAGGAGAAAAAGAACTACGCGCGAGCGCGCTGAGTGGCCCTCAGGCGGTAGCGCTCGCCAGAGCGCCCTTCGCCCCGGAAGCCCAGACACGCCGACAGCTCCATGGCCACCTGCCGGATAAGCGGGAATAGCCACGGCTTGAAGGAACTCGTCCGCCAGGACCGGCGCGCCGCAACGTTGATAGCAGCCACAGCCTGACCGCGCGCATCGAAGACCGGCGCCGCCATCGAGCGGATGCCCGGCTCGAACTCCTGGTCGTTCACCGCGTCCCCCTGCTCCCGCCCTGCTGCAGCACGCGCCGCAGCTCCTAGCCGTCGGTGATCGTTCAGTCGGTGTACCCTTCGAGGGGCCCCTGGCTCAATAATCGGTCCAGCTGCTCAGGCGGCTGATAGGCCAGCAATACCTTACCCAGGGACGTCGCATGGGCGGGTAGACGCGAGCCGATGCGAATACGGCGATCTCTCCCCGGCGCGCTCATGGGCGATCGCCCGACCGTGGACCAGAGCACTAGGCATCAACTGCTCGTGAACTCGGCTTCCGCTTCGGCCGGCAACCGCGTGCGCCCCCGCTCCGCGGCTTGACGGTAGATCTCCTGCTGGCGACGGTACTCGCGGTTCAACCGGACGCGCAGGTGCACTACGCCGATATCTGACTGAGCGTGGTGCTCATAGAGCCGAGAGCTCAGGCCGCGCTGCGACTCTAGCATCACGCGATCCTGCTCGACTACATCGAAGTGCTTGCCCTCCCACCAGGCCCTGTAGAGGAACCGCCAGAGGGCACGCTGCCAGCCGGCGCTGCGCCTACAGCGCAGGAAGTAGATAAGGCTATGGTCCTCGTCTACTGGAGTAACGAAGGCGATAATCCGCAGCGGCCCGCCAGGGCCGGCATACCACGGATAGGGGATATCGATACGGAACCAGAGCAGGCCCGCGAGGTGCACCTCGGACCAATCGAAGTTCACCCCGCGCTGTAACTCCCGCTCAACAATAAATCCGTCCTCCAGCTCTCGCACGTGCAGCCGGTCGAATTTCAACCCGCGGCTCAACGTATGAGACCTAGCATGCAAGAAAGGTCCGTGCATAGGATCTGCCAGATTGTCGAACACCAGCAGCCAGTTAACAGCCCAATGCCCCTCAAAAATGAAGCCACTCCACTCGGGGCTTGTCAACTCTTCAGGCAAGCGCAATGGCGGTGGCGGGAAGAGGTCTATCTCCCCAATATAGGCCCAGATCAGCCCCCAGTGCTCCTCGACAGGATAGCTCGGGAGCGTCAGACGAGTGAGAAGTTTGGACTCAACACCTTCCACAGGCACAGAGCGGCACTCACCATTGCCTGCGAACTCAAAGCCGTGGTACCAGCATGTCAGCAGGTCACCTACGCAGTAGCCCAGGGAGAGCTTGGCGCCCCGATGGGGGCAGCGATCCGGCAGCAGGTGCGGCCTACCCTGGCTGTCTCGCCAGATCACCAGATCCTCTCCCAATCGTCGAATACCTAAGGGCTTGGCACCCAGGTTCCTGGACCGGAGGATCGGATACCAAAAGTTGCGAAGCCCGCGCTGTAGACCTTCTGGGATACCTGGAAGCTGTACACGTGCCTCCTGCGAGTGCACATATTGAACGGCCATCTTCGCCCCTCACTGTGCACACTACCAGGACATCCGGGCCGAATTTTGAGAACGAAGAACACTTTCTCTACGTTTCTAGCGCGCGACATAGTGGTCGATCAACTCTCGTCACGACCGCCTCTCGACCGAAGCGCTGTGTATCTGCCAGCCCGAGCGCTTCCTCAGTCACCGGAGCCAGCACGCAGTCCTGGATGGGCACGATGTCGCACATACAAAAACGCGTTTGTATGGCTAAGTGTAGTCAGCGAAGCCCAGTGCGTCAACATCGTTCAGGTAGGCGTGTGCAGCGGTCTACGTTTTCGCGCGGGCGCGTTCCTGGCGAGGTTGGTGGGCCTGCCCGGCGGAGCGGTTCTCCCGCTCTACCCGGGGACAGATTTCGAGACACCATTACTTGGCGGCCATTGGCTAGCACCACCGGCGGCATGCCGCCGGAAACCCTCGGCTATGTCCAAGCGCTCCGCTTCCTCCAGGTGGTCATAAGCTAGCGGCAGCAGGGGTCGGACGCAGCCACTGGTAGCGCACCGTCCGGTCGGATATGATAATGGCCTACTCGACCGGTACGGATATTCGGGGGCATCTGTAGGGAGGATCAAAGATGCTCATATCAAAGAACGGCGTAATGGTTTCGTCTTTGCTTCTCGCGCTGATCGCACTGGTCATGGCCTGTGCACCCATAGCCGCACCCACGACCAAGCCTGCCGCAAAGCTCCAGCAAGTCACATTTCGGCTCGACTGGATCTTCCAGGGTCCGAACGCTGGTTTCATGGTTGCGAAGGATAAGGGCTTCTACGAGCAGGTGGGCCTGGATGTGACCATTGGCCCAGGCAAAGGCTCCGGCAGTACAGCGCAACTCATCGGCAGTAAGTCAGATATGATCGGGTTCGCGGACGGATATGTGGTAGGCAATAGTGTAGACAAGGGTATGGATATCAAGATGGTGGCGAGCATCTACCGCCGCAACCCGACCGGGGTTGTTGTGCTTGCCGAGTCAGATATCAAGGCTCCTAAGGACCTCGAGGGGAAGACCATCGGTATTCCTACCGGCTCAACACAATACCAACAGTGGCCTGCCTTTGTGAAAGGATGTAACCTGGATGGGGGTAAGATTCCGATCGCGAACATCGAGCCGGCCGCTCTCTCCACGGCTCTGCTAACAGGAAAAGTGGATGCCGTCGCAGGATATGTGCAAGGTGTGGCACCAGGCACGGAGATCCTCGGGGGCAAGCAGACCCGTGCCCTCTGGTATACAGATTGTGGTGTAACAGCCGTGAGCAATGGAATCATCGTCCATACTGATCTCCTTAAGGAGGACCCCGATCTGATCCGTCGGTTCGTGGAGGCGAGCCTACGGGGCTTCCTCTGGACGCGCGCGAATCCCGATGAGGCCGTAGCTATCGTGAAGAAGTTCTCCGAGACAGTCGATCCCCGGATCGCTAAGCGAGAACTGGAGCTCTCTTGGCAAGCATGGGTCACACCGAACACTAAAGATCAGCCTCTGGGATGGATGGCCGAAAAGGATTGGGAAGAGACGGTCCGGGTGCTGATGGAGTACGGTGGTGTTACCACACCGCTCGATCCAAGGCAGCTCTACACCAACGAGTTCATTCCCATGAGCAGCGAGTTCATCCCACCCCAAACGTGATCGATAGGCGGTCATCAGGCGAACGTCTGGCATAGCAACAGTGTATGATACTGTGCGCAGGCATATCGACGATGATGAGCTGAACGAGGTGCTGCTCGAGGTGATCACTATCCCTGGCCTCGTTGGCGACGAGGCAGCGATGGGCGCGTACCTATCCCTGAGACTCCCAGTCTTCTGCTCGAGCTACTCAGGGCGAAACCCGGAAGCGTATCGCCCGCGAGTCGGAGGAGCGCGGCCGCCTCGAGCCGGCCGTGGCAGACTGGCTGGCAGAGCGGCTACAAACAGTACACTCCGCCCAGCACCCCAGCACATATGGACATGGGGGAGATGGAGAGAAGGCCATGCCGAGGGATGCTGAAGAGCTGCTGCTGACGCTAGACCAAAAAGTCGACCCGGCCCACACGGCCCTGCTGGTCGTTGACGTGCAGAATGACTTTCTGGCCGAGGGAGGCTTCTTTCATCGGGCAGGATACGACCTCTCGGGCGTCCAGGCGGCCGTTCCGCCGCTGAAGCGCCTGCTCGCGGGGGCGCGCCGCGCTGGCGTGCTGGTGATCTTCGTCCAAGCGATCTACGACCCCGAGTATCTCTCGGGCCCGATGCGGGAGCGGAACCTGCGCCGCACGCTAACCATGCCCCGCTGTATTAGCGGCACCTGGGGCGCCGAGTTCTTCCAGGTCGCTCCCGAATCCGGCGAGCCGGTCGTGGTCAAGCATCGCTACAGCGCCTTCGCCGGGACAGAACTCGCCGCGCTCCTGAAGCAGCGCGGCATCCGCAGCCTGCTCCTGACGGGGGTGACGACCGACACCTGCGTCGAGTCTACCGCCCGTGATGCTTACTTCCTAGACTACTACGTGACCCTGGTGGCCGACTGCTGCGGCGCGCTGAGCGAGCAAGACCAGCAGAGCGCGCTCGCCCGCGCCGACCGCGACTTCGCCACGGTGACAACCTCAGCCGAGATCTTGCAGGCCTGGACCCACCTCCACAGGGCGGCACCGCCCGGCGGGAGATCTAGAGAGCACTCTTGGTCTTGAATGGGATATAGGCGCGGCCACCCGCCTCTGCAGTATGATACTGGCGAGAGTAGGGCCCACCGGGATGGTCACCCCCTCGACAGCTTGATATCGACTGCTGTGGAAACGTATATCGAGGCCATTAATGTAAGCAAAGTCTATCCGACCCGCGACGGTCCCGTGCGGGCACTGCACAACGTGTCGTTTACCGCCCAGCGCGGCAGCTTCATCTCGGTGCTCGGGCCGAGTGGCTGCGGCAAGAGTACACTGCTCATGATCATCGCCGGCTTGCTGTCGAGGTCCAGCGGCTCAGTTAAGGTCAACGGCCAAGAGGTGACCCAACCGCTGACAGATGTAGGTATCGTCTTCCAGGTGCCGGTACTCCTGGACTGGCGCACCGCCCTGCAAAATGTGCTGATCCAGGCGGAGGCCCGGGGCCTGGATCTGGTGCAGTACCGCGAACGCGCTAGAGCGCTGCTGGCCTCTGTTGGCCTGGCCGGCTTCGAGAACAAGTATCCTCACGAGCTATCAGGCGGGATGCGCCAACGCGTTGCTATCTGTCGGGCGCTGCTGCACGATCCCCCGCTCTTACTCATGGACGAGCCTTTCGGCGCCCTGGATGCCCTCACCCGCGACCAGATGGTGGTCGACCTCCAGCGCCTGTGGCTCGAGCGCCAGAAGACCGTGCTCTTCATCACCCACAGCGTCTCCGAGGCGGTGTTTCTCTCCGACCAAGTGATCGTCATGACGCCGCGCCCTGGCCGGGTCGACCAGGTGCTGGCCATCGACCTGCCGCGCCCGCGCCGGCTCGCAATGCGCCAGTCGCCCGCATTTGCGGAATATACGCACCAGATCCTGAAGCGGTTCCTGGCCCGCGGCGTGCTCAGGGAAGACTGAGGGCGGCGCTGTAGGAGGCTTCCATGGGAATGCTATCGGACGACACCGAGCAAGAACTCCGCGACATCGAGGCTGTGGAGGAACGCATCCAGCAGGCGCTCCACAGGCGCGATGTCCAAGCACGCATTTCAGGCGTCGCCGCGCCCCTGCTGACGCTCGTCGCCCTACTCATCGTGTGGGAGGTGATCGTTCGGCTCTCCCGCGTGCCCCTCTATCTCGTCCCGGGGCCAACCCAGGTGGTCGAGAAGCTGGGCCTGACGCTCCCCCTGCTGGTCAAGCATGGCTGGGTGACCACTTACGAGGTCATCCTCGGCTACCTCCTCAGCATCGCCATCGGCATCCCCCTGGGGCTGGCGATCTTCTTGTCACCCGTCTTTGCCCGCTCGGTCTATCCACTGCTAGTCTCATCCCAGGCGGTGCCCAAGACCGCTATCGCTCCACTGTTCGTGGTCTGGTTTGGCTTCGGCGTCCTCCCGAAGATACTCATCGCGTTCTTGATCGCCTTCTTCCCGATCGTCATCAACACCGTGGTCGGGCTGGCATCGGTTGAGCCGGAGAAAATCTACCTGGCCCGTTCCATGGGCATGAGCCCGCTCGCTATGTTCTTCAAGATCCGCTTGCCGCAAGCGCTGCCGTCGATCTTCGCCGGGCTCAAGATCGCCATCGCTCTGGCAGTGGTGGGTGCAGTGGTGGGCGAGTTCGTCGGTGCTGACGCAGGCCTGGGCTACCTGTTGCTGATCGCCAACGGGACCCTCGACACGCCTCTCCTGTTCGCTGGCTTCGTCACGCTGACCCTCATCGGCATCATTTTCTTCCTACTGATCGAGGCTATCGAACGGATGGCTATTCCATGGCATACCTCGCAGCGGAATGGAGGGGCCCACGAATCGCTTTGACGAGACGAAGTAGCTCCCGCAGCCTGGCCCTGAGGTAGGGAAATAGTTCTCGCCACACGCTGGGCAATACCTCTGCGGATTATTGGAATTCAATAATCTGAGCACCCACCCCCATGCCGACCGCTCAGGCGGCTGCTATTCTTTAGTGTGGAGGGGATCTCCACTAGCTGTCTCTCATCTCACTGGAACGAACCTATTAACAGTAATGCGCCATCTCTCGTCTAAAACCAATGGTTGCTCGAGAGAACATGGAGGAAACAGCAATGAGTATGAATAGAGCTCGGGCACGGGAGTTCGCACAGCTAGTGGATTGGGAACATGGACTAGTCAACCGTCGCATCTTCGTTGATGAAGAGATCTATCGAGCTGAGCTTGAGCAGATCTTTGCTCGCTGCTGGCTGTATTTGGCGCACGAGAGTCAAATTCCAAACCCTGGTGACTTCATCAGTGTCTACATGGGTGAGGAACCGGTTCTGGTAGTACGCGATCGAGATGGTAAGATTAACGCTTTTATCAACAGCTGCCCTCATCGTGGTAATCGCGTTTGTCGGGCTGATCAGGGCAACGTCACCTCATTTGTATGTCCTTATCACGGTTGGACCTTCGATAGACAAGGAAAACTCGTTGGCGTACCGGGTTTCCGAGAGCTATACCACGGCGAGCTGAACCGCGAGCAATGGGGATTGCCCAAAGTCGCGCAGGTAGCTAGCTATAAAGGTCTTATTTTTGGCACCTTCGATCCAGATGCTCCTAGTTTGGAGGAATATCTAGGGGATTATCGCTGGGGCTTGGATCTACTACTCGATCAAGGGGATATGGTAGCAGTACCGGGTATTATTCGTTGGACGATGGACGCTAATTGGAAGTTTGCCGCCGATAATGCCATCGGTGACATGTATCACGGAGCAGTATCGCATCGTTCAGCTATACTCGTTGGCCATTCTGGTGGTACTGGCACCACTAGACGCGGTCGAGATTACCTCGCCCAAGGACGGCAACGGCCGGGTATTTCCATGGTGACCGAGTACGGCCATGGTTTCAATGCAGATTTCATCGACGATGGACTCTTTAATTGGGATTCACCGCTGGCCTATTGGCGTAAGCGCCCCGAGGTACAGGCACGACTCGGGCCGCTACGCATGAAGGTCAACCGCAGCAACCAAAATATCTTCCCCAACCTCTTTGTGAACTCGGGCTCACGAGAACTCATGCTGCGCAATCCTAAAGGGCCAACCAGGATCGAGATCTGGAAAACAACTCTGGTTGACCGGAGCGCTCCTCCGGAGATCCAGCGTATGCAGGTGCGTGCTTCCAACCGTCACTTCGGGCCAGGTGGGATGTTCGAGCAGGAGGATGGAGAGAACTGGGAGCAGAGTACTTTTGGTGCCCGCGGGGTTGTGACACAGCGCTATAATCTGAACTACACAATGGGGCTAGGACACGGTGAGATCGTCAATGACGGGCAGAGCCCACCGCGTATCGACTCACTGACCAATGAGCACTGCCAGCTCTGGTTCTACCGCTGCTGGGCCGAGTACATGGCAGCGAGCAGTTGGCAGGAGTTGAAGGAACGTCACTCTCGACCGGAAGGACGGCTGTAGAAGATGCACACGCTCGACACTACGGCAAGTTCTCGGGAGTCACAACAGCCGACGCTCAACGATATCCTGCTTCAGTATGAAATAGAGCAGTTCTACTATCATGAAGCAGCGCTACTCGACGACCGGCGGTTCCATGAATGGCTTACCTTGCTGACCGACGATCTAGAGTACTTCATGCCTGTCCGGAGTACCCGTGCCCGCGGCGATGAGGAGCACGAGTTCACGAAGCCGGGAGAGGCAGCGTTCTTTGACGAAACGAAGCAGCTCATGGAGGAGCGCGTTCGCAAGCTCGATACGGGTTTCTCCTGGGCGGAAGACCCGCCATCTCGCACTAGACACTTCGTGAGCAATGTACGCATCCGCGAGAAACTCTCCGACACCGAGTTGCGAGTTACTTGTAACTTCTTTGTCTACCGTACACGCTTAGCACAGGACGAGGACTGGTGGGTGGGACGACGTGAGGACACGCTACGTAAGGTCGACGGGCAATGGAAGATCGCCAAGCGCTATATCTTCTTGGATCAAGTGAGCTTGCGATCGAAGAACTTGAGCATTTTCTTCTAAAACCCACTGTATCCAATAGTTGTCTTGAACTGATCGAGGGGACACACGATGACAACGATAGATATCACCGAGGCCAACACCAGTCGATATATCCAAGCTGGTTCGATTCGTGTTCACTACAATGAGGCTGGCACAGGCGAGCCCTTGATCTTCTGTGAGGGGCAGGGACCTGGAACTAGTGCCTGGGTGGTATATCATAGAGTGATTGGTCCGCTATCGCAACACTTCCGCTGTTTATTACTTGATCAGCCGGGGTATGGTAAGAGCGATGTAGTTGTTGTCAAGGGCGAATCCCGTAGCACTATGTATGCGCGCACGGTCCGCGATTTCATGAATGCACTGGATATCGAGAAGGCGACGATCGTCGACATGTCCTTTGGGGCACAAACAGCCCAGGTGTTCGCCGTGGAGAATCCTGAACGCGTGAACAAGCTCGTATTACACGCTTCCGGGATGCCAGGGCCCACGCTCTTCGGGCATCACCCCTCGGAAGGCCTTCTCGCCATGGCCGAAGCCTTTGCAAATCCAACAATGGAAACGATGAGAAAAATGATGCACTGCTTCCTATACAACGGGCAGCAGTATTCAGACGAGGAGTTAATGCTTCGAGAGCGTCTGGAGGCATGGCTCTCACGTCCGGAACAGGACGAGGCGCGCCGCCGTTCAGACAGCATCCAACGAGACCTCTCCGCGGATCTCCACAAGATCAGGGTGCCAGTGCTCCAGATCCACGGACGCAACGATCGCGTCTCCCCCCTGGAAGGCGCCTTACGCCTCCTCAACTACCTGCCGGATTCCCGGCTCGTGGTATTGAACCACTGTGGCCATTGGGTTCCGTTCGAAAAGCCCCAAGAGTTCTGTCGTCTGGTCATTGATTTTGTTAAGAACACCTAAGCTCATCTATCAACAAAGCTAGCGCCAATCGTCTGCTATTTACAATCTACTCGTCTCAATCTCCACAAGATAGAACGATGTATCCTTCGCTACGTACACGCGCGCTGATCCTCTTCATGGCACATCAAGCGACTATGCATATCGGCACGGTGACCAGCCTCAATGTGGCCTTACCGGCTATCATGAAGGAGTTCCATGTCGATACAACCACTGTCGTGTGGATCCAATTGGCCTATACACTAGCATTAGTGGGTGGTACCATCCCTCTTGGTCAGCTCAGCACAGCATTCAGCAAGCGCAATCAGATACTGATCGGTCAGATGATCGATATTGCTGCTCTGCTGATAACCTTTTTTACCGGTAGCATTGTCATCATCATCGCTGCACGTTTTGTCTCTGCTCTAGCCCGCACACTTCCATGGCTATGCCTGCAAATCGTTGGTGTAGGAAGCTTTCCGCCCGAGCAGCGCGGTAAAGTCGTTGGACTAACACGCCTTGTTCAAGGCGCGGCAGCGATCATGGCCGTACCCCTTACCGGATTGATTACAGATGCATGGAGCTGGCGCTGGCTGTTCATGGGCACAGCAATTATCTCAGTAGGGCTGACGGTGCTGATCTGGATCTGGCTACCCGCCGACAAGCACGAATCGACAGCAATAGACCTCAAGAAGCTCGACCTCGTTGGTAGTGCACTAATGATGATCGGAGCAATTGGTATCGTGACTGCATTACAATCTTTGGTCAAAGGCCAGACACCAGTACTGAGCATCACCACTGGCGTGATCGGCATAATAGCCCTGGTTGCCTTCTTCAACGTAGAACTGCGAACGCAGGCACCGATCTTATACCTACCACTGTTCGGTATACGCGATATCTTCGTAAGTGCTGTACAAGCTATATTTCTAGGACTCGCTAACGGAGCCACATTACTACTCCTGCCGCTCCTCTACATCAACAGCTACGGATGGACCACCGCATATGCAGGCAGCATCTTGCTCTTCTTCAATATTGTGCGCCCGTTCTCCGCACTCTTGGGCGGATGGCTAGCTGACCACTACGGAACTATGCCCATAATCGTTTTTGCCGGCCTCACCCTAATATCCGGGCAACTAATAGCAGCATCACTCAGTATAGACCCGCCTATGGGATGGCTAATCGCCAGCTTACTATTAATGGGCTTAGGAGATGCATTAGCTGCTAGCGCTAATTTGCGTCAAATCTTTAGCGCTATGCCACACCCATATCTTCACCTCGCACCCAGCACCAACATTGTCTTGATGTTGATTGGCTCCACGCTGGGTCAAGCCCTCGTCGCGACCACCTGGGAACTCACTAGCGCGTCTACACCCATCGAAACAAGCAATACCGCGCCAATTACATCCATGCTGCTGATAGGGACCGGCCTGATCCTCGCGATAGGGCTCTTGGTGGCGCACTTAATCCCATTGGTAGTTCCTGCCGTGGCTAAATCCTCCCTGACGGAAGATCGGATCAACCAGTAAATCACAGCACACCAATCCTCCGATCAGCTGCTATAAAACCGGCTCACACGCAAACTATCGTGTCGCTAGAGGCAAGCCCCCAAAGATACCTCCCGTGATCGTCTCCGCCTCGTCTGAAAGTAAGAAGCAGATCAATCGGGCTACGTCCTCGGGCCGTCCCGGACGCCCAGCTACAGTACGTGCTCCTATTTCGGCGATACGCTCCAACGAGTAGTGCTCGGTCATACCGGTCAGCGTGAATCCTGGCAATACCGCATTGACCCTGATACGATGCTCTAGGTGATCCGCGGCCAAACACAGCGTCAGAGTATTCACCGCCCCTTTAGCCGCAGCATAAGCGACCATATTGCGTCGCCCAAAAGCATCGGGGGAAGACACATTGACGATCGCCCCGCCACCCGCGGCGATCATGTGCGAAATGACGGCTCGAGCACACAGGAAGGGCCCTTTGAGCACCACACGCATTGTCTCATCCCATTGCTCCTCGGTAATCTGCAAGATATTGCCCACATGCCGCACAGCCGCATTGTTCACTAGACCATGAATACGTTCATAGGTCGCTACTGTCCAATCAACCGCTCTCTGTATTTGGACTGCATCGCCAACGTCTGCCTTAAGAAAGGTACATGTTCCGCCAGATTCGCGAATTAGTCGCTCAGTCGCCCGACCACGCACCTCATCCCGGTCGATCGTGACAACTATCCAGCCCGCCTCCGCCAGTAAGCGACATGTCGCTCGTCCAATCCCATAGCCTCCGCCCGTCACGATCGCCACTCGACTCATCGGATCCCCCACTATCTCCCAACCTTACAGCCATTCCAGAACAACATATCCCTCAGCACATTACTAACACAACACATATAGCACTACCTACCAACCATACGATCACAGCATCTGACGGCACGGCACTGAAAAGCCGACAGCGTCACGGAAGGAGTCGTGAGGCAAGGAACAGCCAGCAGAACAAGCAACACACCCTAGCCGGAGCAAGCGGCTTTAGATAGCACGCCCACTCTCGCTTACTTTGCACCGGCAAACGCTAGAGCCGCATAGCCTCGACGTTGGCCGTCCTACCGCTCCGCGGAGGCGGAGTGTAATCGGTGCGATCAGCCATTAACTCTTCATGGGTGCGTAGAGGAATGTCGGAACATTCGACCTGAAGTATCTCCAGAGGCTCATCACCGACGCTTTCGAACCAATACTTCGCACCACGCGGGATCAGAATACCCTCGTACTCACCTAGCTCAGCCGCCACGGTATTCAGATCGCTATAGAACCGGGCTCGCCCACGCAGCACAAACCAGACGCCGTCAAGATGAGAGTGCGCATGGAGATTAGTTTCGCCACCGTGCGTGATCACCTGCACCGTGGCAAAAAGCCGATCAGTCTTAGCCAGCCAAACGATGGTTTTGGGACGATCCACGGCAGGCCGGATATATTTGAAAGCCTCCATCGGTCGCACCTCATTAGACACTATATCACCTCCTTCTCATTCGTCCTCGCTCTTCCAGTAGGCAAAGCCGAGCCCTGTTACAGCATGACGTGCCGGAATGTAGTCGACTATCGTAGCGGGGATTCCGTCGAAGGCACCAGCCACGGTGATCCAACTTCGAATCTCCCCGGTACCGCTTCTTAACGTATCTGAATCGAAGGTAAACAGATGTTGGAGCCTCGCCCCCTCACCGCTAGCGAGACACTCCAACACCCAGCGATCTAATGGTTCATCCACCCAGCCAGCACGAGGACCGAGAGGACAGTGCGACAACCCGCCCGAGCCATAGATTCCTACCCGCTCGGCGCGCCGCGCGAAGATCTCACGTAAAGCCTTCCCCAAGGCGTAACAGCGCGCCGCACTAGGCAACGGTGGATGATAGGCATTCAGGAACAGCAGCACAGTCGGTAGCCCTAGCTCCAGCAGTCCTACCGCTTTGGCCACCCGCGTGAACGCGTGGCCCAGCCCCGCTGCAGGACGCCCCAATGGCGTCAACTCCTCGATATACGCCGGATCGAAGCCACGAGCCATCAGGCCTTCGAGTACTACACGCGCCAGCGCTGGAGCACACGTCAAGACAATATGGTTCTCCTCGGGCTTCTGGCCGATCCAGCCGATGCTAGTCGTGCCATGAGCTGACGCCCCTAAGAAGATCGCTATAGCAGGGGTGAACGCCTTGGAAAATACCTCGCTCTGATCGTCGCCGACGATGATGAGCGCATCTAGGTTAGCCGCCTTGATCTGCTCCCGAAGGACATTAAAGCCCTTCTGGATGCGACGGACATAGCCCTCCAGGACTTCTGGGGTCTCTTCGGCGAGCTCTGGTGGCTGCGGTACGCCTCGAGTGAGCGCCTGGTGTACTTGCGGCCACGCCTCGGCCGGCACGAACATCGAAGGCGCATGCGATGAGGCGAGGCCGAGCACTATCGGCATAGGCGCATCTCCTCCTTGAGGGCGATTTGTCTACAGCGCTGAAGAGCTACTATTCATCCAGCTTACCGGTAAAGTCATACCAGTAGTCAGGAGCCCACCGAGCACGTGGCTTACCTTTCTCCGCTGGTGGGTGGATTTCGATGACATAACCCAGCTTCTTGCGTGTATCTTGATAGTGGAACAGCGCCGCATGGTTGCGTAGCCAGCCACTCATGCAGGTCGGCGCATCCAGCTCCTCAGCTAGCCATTGGTTGAGCGCTTCCCACTCCGACCACTCTTCCAAGGGGATTATCAGGTCTACATGATGGATACCCGGCCCTAGCACCTGCAAGAAGTCTTCTTTGTAGTGGCTAGGCCCAAAAGTAGGTTGGACGATCTCAAAGCCGAACGGCACGCTGTTCCTGTTCTTGCCAATGTCTCCCCGAGCAGTGAAATAAGCGTGAACGACCGGTTTACCGTTGTTCGTGGTATCCTCCAGCCATCCAGGCTCGGTACGCCAGTGCATCCCACGCCACAGAGGCTGACCGAACAGCCGAGCGTACTGCTCGACCCGTTCTACTACATCGGGTACTACGACTCCAAAATGGGTGATGCCTGTAATGCGAGTAGTAGCTTGTACAGCAGGCGGACGGGATACCTCATTCGTGAAATCCCACTCTTCATTGACAGCGATTTGCGCTTCCCAATCGGGAACCCGTGGCACAACAACTTGGATATAAAATCCACCCAGTGCCCGGCGCGTGTCAAAGTAATAGAAGTCCGCAGCATCATCCAGTGTAAACGATTGACCGACTCGCACTCCTTCAGAGCGCAACCAATCCTTAAGCGCTATAAAGTGCTCTTTGTCAACAACAGACATAAAGAGACTGTGAACCCCCTGTCCACGTGTAACTAGAAATTCCTCAAATGTGCTTAGACCACCCGTCGGCTGGACAATCTGAAAGGCCACACCACCAGTTTCGTTAACACCTGTCGCAGTGATGAAGCTATATTCCCCTGGAGTCGGATTATTGCCGGTGAGACCGAGATCGGGCGCCTGAGTGCGCACACGGCCATGGATTGTTGTGTTCTTCAAGCGCTCAGGGGTACAGTTAACAACGCGCCACTTGTTGATCCCATAGAATTCAGCGTAGTTCCGCGCAAGCGCTTTTGCGTCTTTGGTAACAATAGTTGCGTAGTAGAGCGTATCGACGGGAATCTTGTTGACCATGCTCAGCCTCCTAACTGCAAGAGCATCGGTGCTGTCTTGGATGCCACTCACAGGCAATCATGGTGTCTCATGATGTTATCGTAATCCTCCCTCAGCCAAGCGCAATCCGAAAGCTCGAGCAATAAGAGCTACACCAACACACAAGAGAATCATAATCGTCGTTACCACTGCTGCCGCTTCCTTCTGAGGCGCTGCACCGAGCAGATAGCCTAGTGACAGCAACGACAGCGTTCTGGTTTCGGTCGAAGCCAGCAACACGACACCACTCACCTCATTGACAGCGGTTACGAATGTCATTAACGCAACCGCAATAAGCATCGGCATGAGGATAGGAAGAATAATGCGTAGCTGTGTAGACAACCAAGTACCACCGCATATCGTGGAAGCCTCCTCAAGCTCCCTATTGATCTGCATAAAGCCCGTCTTGAGCAGATGTACTCCTAGTGGTAAACGGAACATGATCATTGCAATAACCAGCATCAACATGGAACCGTGTAGTATCCGTAGTGGAGGAATCATGAGTATCAGTGTCAACAGTCCCAGACTGAGCAAGACCCCAGGAATAGCCCATGGCAGCCAACTCACAAAATCTAGGGCATCGCGTCCAGGAAACTGCGTCCTGATAAGCACATAGGCGATTAGGAAACACACAATAGCTGCAGTAATACCGGATATCACTCCGAGGAACAGCGTGTTGAGCAGGGATCTGATAAACAGATCATCGCCGAGCACGCGTTGCCACCGTTCTAGCGTCCATGGCGAGGCAATGGTGAAATAGCCCCACCGGCGCATCAAACTACCGGCGACGGTCGCGACGAAGGGCACGAACGTTTGCAGCATGACTACACTGAAAACCACCCCGAACGCTATCCAACGCAAGCGTCCCAGGTCAACCAATGCTGTGCGCATCTTACTGCTAACGGTAGTGTATTGACGCCGCCCAATATAGAGCCGCTGTAATAGAATCAGTGGGATAAGGCTGATCAGTACAAGCGTCGAAAGTGCTGTTCCCTCAGGGATTCGTGGAGGCTCAACCGATAGCATTCGCACCACTAATGTCGAGTAAACCTGAATGCCCGCTGGTTGCCCCAACACTTGCTCTACTTCGTAGGATTGCATACCACGAATAATCGCTAGGACGACAAGCATAGCAAGCATCGGGCGTGATAGCGGTAGGGTCACATCTAACAGCGTCCGGAGCCTAGAAGCGCCACAAGTACGGGCAACCTCCTCAAGACTCGCGTCCATATTGCGGAATCCTAACACCAACAAAATGAATAACGCCGAGACGTTCTGCGCCATCAAGTGAACCCAGATAATACCCCAATAGGAATAGACGTCGATCGGGCTAGGCTGACCGAAGAGCATAGTGAACCACTGATTCAGTAATCCACGTCCTCCTTCCAGCAGGAACACCCATCCCTGGATATACGCCATGCTAGGCATGAAGAACGCTACCCAGAAACCGAACTCCAACCACTTGGCGCCTGGTATATTCGTCCGCGCCACTAACCAGGCGAGCGGGATAGCAATAGCGAACCCCAGAATACCCCTTATGGTAACGATACTGATCGAATTCCAGAGCGCTTGCCAAACCTGGGGATCTGCCCAAGCCCGAGCCCAATTATCGAACCCAAAGCGGAACCCCTCGGTTGGTCTAGCAACATTAAAGCCGCCGAGAGTAACCATAGCAACGGGAGCGAGGATAATCGCAGTGATCAATAGGAGAAACGCCCATTGTATCCCCGCTCTCCATGAGAACGCAGGCTTAGCCAGCGCCTTAACGATCGCAATCTCGGCTTGAGCCATAACTACCTCGAAGACATGTGGCGATAGGAGCGCTCACGGCGCCACATATATTCTGTCAACATAATCCCGCATCTGCTGGACCGATTCAGTGCTAGTGAATCGCTCCTCGTTCATGTTAGTATACTCAACTCCACGCTGTGGGATAGTATACTGCGGCACATTGCTTAAGTCCACATCAACACGGTTTGACGGTAATTGCAAGATATCTGCCATAGCCTGTTGACCATCTCTAGAGTAAAACCAATTTACATACACGCGGGCGGCATTGGGATGAGGCAGGGGATCGAGATTAGGCACAAAGAGGATACCGTCGCTTCCTTGGAAGAATGCTTCCGGGCGCCCCTTGACCTTGAGGACAGGGACGATTCGTAGCGTTCCACCGATCTTACGTAACGCCTCTACCTCCTGCGGTCTAGCACTAATACCGATCAACATTCGGCCAGAGTCGATCCACTCGGCGTTCTGGCGCTCGTCCGGGGAAAATACAACCCCCTTGTTATACAGCTCTCTCATAAACTCTGGCCCCAAATCGGGATTATAATACATAAATAGGCCTGCTGCAAAGCCAGGGCCTGATGATCGGGGGTCTGTCTGCACAATCTTACCCTTGTACCTGGGATGGAGTAGATCCTCCCAGCTCTGAATCTCGTTCTCTGCAATAGAGTGATTCACCGTCACGGGCGGATATACAGAAGTGTCGGACATGAGCATATACTGCTGCTCTTTATCCACCCACAAAATACCTAGCCGCCAGACGGCAGGATCCAAGATGTCCGGACGCAGTAACGGCCGCAGGGGTTGCAGCCCTCCTACGGGCTTGATTCGTGCATTAACACCTGCCGAGCCGGCAATCATAACATCGACTTTAGCAACACCAGCCTGCCACTCTTGTAGAAACCGTGCATCACGCTCCGCTGATTGCGGCGCTTGGAAAAGATTGACCCTGATGCCCGGATAGGCTTTCTCAAAAGCATCTTTATAAAAACGCCGGCGATCTTCACCAACCTGAGTCCAGACGATAACCTCACCCTCAGCCTTCGCCGCTTCAACAATTCTATTCCATTCCTGAGCCGATGCCCCGCTCGCAATCGCCTCGGTCGCTCTAACCGGCGTCGCCGGCGATGATTGCTGCGCCGATACACAAGCGATCAGAAGCATCCAAAGCAAACCCAGACCGCAAACCATCCATGGCACAGGAATCCTTGTCCTCGGCATAGCCAGCCCTCTTTCCTACCTTAACTCCAGAGTTGCTTGCTTGCCAGTCGCGCTCCCTCCACAAGCGACTCGAGCTTTGCCCATTGAATAGTGTGATGGACACGGATAAGATTCCAGTTCTGAGAGAAACCGCAATCGGTACCGGCAATGATACGCTCACGCCCCACAAGCCGTGCGAAATTCTTGAGGCGCCAGGCTACAAGTTCTGGATGCTCAACAACGTTGGTCGCATGACTGACCACACCTGGGATCAGGATCTTTCCAGCTGGTAGCCGAACATCCTCCCAGACTTGCCATTCATGCTCGTGGCGCGGATTAGCAGCTTCGATAGAATAAGCACCAGCATTTACCTGCAGGATTAGATCCACAATGGCTCTCAGGGGAACATCTGAGGTATGCGGTACATTCTGACTGCCCCAACAGACATGGTATCGCACGTGCTCAGGCGGGATACCGTCCAGCGCATAATTAAGCGCATCGATACGCACTTGAGCCCATTTACGATACGCCTCTACACCCTCCATCTCGGCCATACGCGTGTACTGCATCGGTAAAAAGGCATCATCTACCTGAAGAACAAAACCTGCCTCGATAATGATACGATACTCTACTTTCAACGCCTCAGCGATCGCAAATAGATAGTCTTCTTGCGTAGGATAATACGCATTCGCACGCACTGCTTCAGCACTGCACGGCGCTACCACCGGCATGAACGCCTCTTCTACCCGGACTTCTGCAAGAGCAGCTTTGAAGTTCGCTATATCCCGGCGAACAGCTGCCTCGCCTCGATATCGAACGGGCCCGGTACATATCCAATCGACAGGATGTTCAGGCGTCATCGATGCTGTTATCCAATCCGTCTGCGGTAACCAAAGACACTTCTCAAGCCGATCATAGATCTCGTAAAAGCCAGCAAAGCGCCTTCGATCCAATGGCGCGAATACAGGTGTCGGGCGCTCACCAGGCATGCACTCCCGTCGTTCGAAGCCGGTAAGCCGTTCAGTGACATATTGGGACCAGCCACGCTTACCGTATTCCCCATCACTCACGACATCAATTCCGATCTCCGCCTGCCTCCGCACGACTTCAGCAACAGCACTTCGCAAGACGCCAGCAAAGGTCTGTTCATCGATCACCAATCCCTTCTCGATGGCTTTCATGAACTCCATGACTTCTAACGGCCGCACCAGACTACCTACATGAGTGGTCAGGACTCGACTAGTACTATGCCTCATAATGGGCATCTCTTACGAGCGTGTTACTGTGGTGGTATATGCCATCTGCTCACATCGTCTCGCAGTTCGCGCACCACTTCGGTATCAGAATAGTGATTCAAAATCATATAGTCCACACCAGGCTGAGGCACGGTATACGATGGAACGTTTTTCACGTCCACATCGACTCGATTAGAGGGGATACGCATGATATCTGCCATAGCCTGCTGACCCTCCCTAGAGTAGAACCAATTCACATACACGCGAGCCGCGTTGGGATGAGGCAGGGGATTGATGTTCGGAATGAATAGGATGCCATCACTTCCCAAGACAGATCCCGCCGGCATACCTTTAACTTTGAGCACAGGGATAACGCGCAACGTGCCGCCGACACTGCGCAGACTCTCGATCTCCCGTTCATTTGGATAGACATAGATCAACATCCGACCAGAATCTACCCACTCGGCGTTCTGGCGTTCGTCCGACGAAAAGACGATTCCATTACGGTAAAACTCCTTGGTGAATTCCGGGCCGAGCCCTGGATAATAATAGAGGAACGTCGCGGCTGCAAAGCCACGCCCCGATCCTCTGGGATCGAGCATAACGATCTTGCCTCGATACTTAGGGTTCAGCAAATCGTCCCAGCTCTGGATCTCACCCTCGGCAATCGACCGATGCACTGCTACTGCTGGCGCGGCAATCGTATCGGATAGCAAAAAGTACTCCTGCTCGCTATCGACCCAAATGAGTTTCCCGTCGCGCCAGTTCTTCGGATCCAGCACCTCGGGACGCAAGAGCGGCCGCACGCTCTGAAGCGCCCCGATCGGTTTAACACGTGCGTTGGCACTAGCGGAGCCAGCAACGAGGACATCTACCCTAGCGACACCTGCCTCGTACTCCATCAAGAAGCGCGAGTCCCGCTCAGAAGAGCTCGAGGCCTGGAACAGATTCACCCGGATACCTGGATAGGCGCGTTCGAACGCATCCTTCCAGAACTGACGCCGCTCCTCACCAGCTTGACCCCAGACGATCACCTCACCCTCTTGACGAGCAGCCTCGACGATCCGGCTCCATTCGGCATCCACCGCCTCGGCCGGCTTCTCCGCTGGCCTGGCCGCAGAGGCCGTGATGTCGGACGCTCCCGTTGACCGTGATAGATCCGGCGAGACCGCTGGCATACAAGCCAGAGCTAGTGAAACGATCACTATTTCAAAGCTACAAAGGACCCGGCGCACAAGAGGTGTGATGATTGCGTTCCCTATCACCGGCGTACACTCCTCACCGAGTGTCTCAGATACCGCCTACGAAGTGCACTGGTTTATCGTTCCGTTCCTCTCAATAATCGCTAAGTGCAGTTAGCCATTGACAGGCTTGCAAAGCCATCCATAGCTAAGAAGAACCTAATTGGGGGCGCTCCGCTTGCATAAGAGAATAGCAGTCTCTCGCACAGCCCGTATAGAGATAAGTGTCCGGATTATTACGTTTTAATAATCCGCAGGGATATTGCTATACGTGAGACCAAGGTCGTATCCCTTGTCCCCGATGCTCCTTACTCAAACGGATTCTCGGCATCTGAACTGCGTTCCGATCCATGACCAATGTGCTATTGGAATCAGGAGAGCCCCTCAGCTGTTCGGCGCGCGGAGCGAGGCCTGGTGCAGCTCCCTAGGGCAAGCGGTTGCCCTGTGACCACCGACAGCGATTCCGTAGCCAGCTGCACCTAGCGAGCCTACCTATATAGGCCACACGCTAGCACTCTCGGGATGAATCCTGAGCTGGACGGCCTGCCCCTCCCGCAGGGCGCCGCGGCGACTGCCGTACACTAGGATTGACCCTTGATTAGGGACATTGACACGGTATTCAGTACGCTCACCGACGAACAGCACGGCCTCGATCGTGCCGTGGATAGCGCCGGTCGCCGCGCTCCCGGCGGCTAGCAGATCGACGTCTTCAGGGCGCGCCGCGAGATACACTGGGGTGCCTGGCACAATAGCGGTCGAGGTGCATGCACGGCCGAAGAGCACACAGTCCGGCGTATTATCCACAACTACCGCTACCTGGCCCGTGGGATCACTGGCTTGAGCTACCCCCCGCAAGAGCACGGTCTTGCCCAAGAAGTCTCGTACAAAGGTGTTGGCCGGTTGCTCATACAGCTCGCGGGGACTTCCCACTTGCTGCAGGCGGCCTGCATCCATGACGCCAATGCGGTTAGACAAGCTCAGCGCCTCCACCTGATCATGGGTCACAAAGAGCACTGTCATCCTCAGCCGCGCTTGTAACAGCTTGAGCTCGATACGCATCTGCTCACGCAGCTTGGTATCAAGGTTGCTGAATGGCTCGTCAAGCAGTAGCACGCTCGGTTCGTACACCAGGGCTCGGGCGAGCGCCACGCGCTGCTGCTGCCCTCCGCTCAGAAACGGAGCAGGACGTTTTTCCAGACCTGCCAGGCCAACGAGTTCCAGAATACTCCGGACGCGCTCAGCAATCTCTTTCCGAGGAGTACCCCGCAGCTTCAAGGGATAGGCTACGTTCTCCTCAACGGTCATGTGCGGCCAGATGGCGTATGATTGGAAGACCATGCCGATATTACGTTTCTCTGGCGGCACCACGAGTCTCCGGCTTATATCGACGATAGGACGCTCCTTGAAATAGATCACACCCTTGTCTGGCACTTCCAGACCAGCTACTATCCGCAGCGTGGTGGTCTTGCCACAGCCACTGGGCCCCAACAGGGTGAAGATCTCCCCTTCCTGGATCTCCAGTGAGAGATCAGCAACCGCAGGAGTAAGTGCACCTGCGTAGCGCTTGCTAATATGTTGTAGCTGTAACACAGGCGGAGGAGTGTGCCCTTGAATCCCCACGACGCTCATACGGCTTGCTGGCTGCCAGCCCTTACCGTCATCGGGTCTGGCGCCTACACCGAGTGCCATGGTCGCGCCAGCCTCCTCTGTCGTAGTAGCGTCGATACATTGTGCTGTGCGCCGAATGCCAGCGATGTGCGCAGGCAATCCGCTCCGCTGCAACAAAGCGCAGTGCGTCGTGCTATAGGTCGGATGTTAGACAGTCACCCGCTCGGGCGCCGCCGAACTGAAGAACTGGAGCAACAGGCGGTTGCACTCGTCGGGCTTATCGTTCTGCACCTGGTGGCCGGAGCCCTCCACCACGTGGAACGGCGCGTCCGGGCACAGCGCCTTGAGACCCAGACCAAGCGGATCCAGAGGAGCGGAGCGATCCGCCCCACCCCAGATGAAGCAGTACGGGACCTGCAGCAGCGGGAGCCGGGCGCGCACGTCGTAGACTTGTCGCTGGCTAGGATCCTCCTGGACGAGGCGGCGGTAGCGGCCGAGCGACTCTAAGGCCTCACGATGGCCAGGTAGCGATGCGACTGCGAAACGCGCATCGACCAACTCGTCGGTAATTTTAGACGGATCGTTGACAATCACCTCGAGGAAAGCACGTAGCGACTCCCGGCTCCCATCGAAGCGCGGCAGCGCCGTGGCCCTGCCCTGATCGCCGATACCGCAGGCGGTCGCGAGAGTACCGGTGCTGATCAACGCCGCCTGCTTGACCCGCGCGGGATGATCAAGCGTGTACTTGATCGCCACATAAGCCCCCTGGGAATTCCCAGCAATCCGCACCTGGTTTAGATTGAGAGCATCGACAAACCCTGCCACATGCTCCACAAGCGTCTGGAAAGAATAGTCGATGTATGGTTTATCGGTGTAGCCAAAACCGATCAGATCGATCGCATAGACTCGAAACCGTTCGGCCAGCGCCGGAATAGTCCTAGCCCATCCACTAGCACCCGATGCACCCGGGCCTCCACCATGGATGAGCACAACAGGCTCCCCATCACCAGCATAAACGTAGTGAGTCTTCACCCCATAGACCGTCTCGCGCAAAGCGCGCACTTGGGGAACGACTATCCAACCGCTATTAAACGGCTGACTCATCATAACACCTCCTATGACTTCGGAGTTAAAGTCCTTGAAGGGAGAGGATGAATAACCCTATCAAGCTGCATCGAACACCTATTTGGAGCCTATCGGTCTACGACGGATCAACATGACACCATCGCGTACGGTAAGCGTCACACATATTACACGAGAATCCCGTCGGACGTACTCGTTGAACTCAATAGTAGCGAAATCCGCTGGCCCCTGTGGATCAAGCACCTGTCCGCCACGAAGTACATTGTCGACCACGATAATACCACTGGGTGCCAGAAGAGGTAGCACCGCCTCGTAGTAAGCAAGATAGTTGGGTTTGTCCGCGTCGATAAACACCAGATCAAAAGGGCCTTCAAGGGTTTTAATAGTATCGAGTGCTGGCCCCAGATGGAGTTTGATTTTGTATCCGTCGGGACTCTGCGCCCAGAACTCCCGGGCAATCGCCGTTGCCTCGGGATCGATATCGCAAGTAATGAGCTGCCCATCATCCGGTAGTGCTGCGGCCATCATTAAGGCACTGAAGCCGGTAAACGTACCAAGCTCCAGCACCCGCCGCGCGCCCACTAGGCTTACCAACATCTGCAACAGCATCCCCTCTACCTGCCCCGAGAGCATACGAGCGCGCTGCCCCATCCGAGCGTAAGTAGTCCGCTGCAATTCCTCTAGCAGAGGCGGTAGAGGAGTCGTATGAGACGCAGCATATACCTCAATGCGCTCTGGCACAACACCTACGATACGCATGATAACCTTCCTGCTCTGCTTTAGCTCTGCAAGAAACGAAGCACCACCTGATTGAATGCTACCGGGTCTTCCCACTGCGGCCAGTGTGCACAGTTGGCCAGCTCAATAAACTGCGAGCCGGGCATCTGTTCATGTGCGCGTCGCGCAGTGGCAGTAGGGGTAGAAGGATTGTACTCCGTCCAGAGAAACAGGTATGGGGCTCGGATCTTGCGCAAGCGCTCTGGGGTTAGCTGATACTGTGGATTTGAAGGACCAGTACCCGGCTTCCCTGTGCGAGATACAGCCGCCTCAGCGCCTGGCAACTGATAAATAGCCCAACGCAGCTCCAGCAGTTCATCGGTGAGATCTCGCGCAGGATCGTGGAACAGCCAACTCAACCGCGCCCGTAGGTTCTCCTTGGTGGGATTCTGAACAAATTGTTGGCTGAGTCGCCGCAACTCATTTACGCCGCGCTGATAATGCTCGCGCGATGCTTCATCAGTCTCGACAGCAAGCCCTGCCCCAGTGATGCTCACGATTTTGCCCACACGATCCGGATAAAGCAGCGCCACCCAGCTGGCAACCCAACCACCTAATGACTCACCAGCAACGTGCGCGCGCGAGATACCTGCTGCATCCATAAAATCTACAATATGCTTCGCATAGGCTGGCGCCTCGTAGTCGATATCAGGCTTGTCAGTCAAGCCATGCCCGATCATATCAATTGAGAGAACACGAAAGTGTTCCGACAGCGGCATGATATTACGTGCATAGGCCTCGGCATGCCCGCCCGAGCCATGGAGCAGAATGAGTGCTTCGCCGGCACCCGCTTCGATAGTCCTGGTTCGGATTCCAGCAGCATTATAGAATTTGACCTCGGCACCCAGCAGATCTACCCAGATCGTCGACAACGTTCCTTCTCCCTCCTGCCGTTCTATCTCCGATCCTACGCCTGTAGCATCTATCGCGATGGCTCTACCGGTATCCACATCTGCCCATCGAACCGGTAGCACTGATGCTGCCAGTAAATCTCTACTCCACCCAAGCCGTACTTTCTGGTGCCCGGTTCACCACGGAACTCGACCCCCAGACGCGGGCGTGTGCGCTCTAGCGCGTAGTGTGCATCGAATGCTTCCTTGCTTTCCCATAGCTCTAGAAGCACCAGGTTTTCCGGGTTGCGAGTACTCCGAAACAGCTCATACTGGATGCAACCCGGCTCAGCATTAACTTCATCGTAATGTGGGTCCCAGGCGCGAATATACGCGTCAGCCATGCCCTCTTTCACATGCAAGTTCACCACTACCCGTACACGCGCCATCGCCATCTCCTAATAGTTGCTGATAGCTGACACTCAGCCGAAGCTCTGATGCCGCATACCGTGCCGCCGCTCTCTTGTAAGACGGATCTTACGCAACGTAGATAATAGCAGCCGCCTATATAAGCAGCAAACATATGATCGACCATATTATTGGAGTACAATAATTCATACTAGTATTGCCTCAGCGTGGGGCGTCCTATAATAATCGGCAAGGGTATTATCTTGCTGGAGCGCCCATGGAGCTGATGTATCCTCATCCAATAGACCGCTTCCGTCTCATCCAGCGGCTGGTAGCCAGTGCCCGAGCCGCTTACCGGCCCTCCCGCCCCAGCATCGACCAATGCGGGATCAGCCAGGAGGCTCTTGCCCGGCGCGCCATGGTATCGCAAGCGATGGTCAGCAACATCGAAAACCTGGAGAAGACGATCGACGCTCCTAACCGACGGGTGCGGCGCGAAGACCTACTGCGCGTGCTCACCTGGGGCCTCGAGATGGCTCCCGAGGACATCGACGCGCTGCTCTGGCTGTTCGACGGCGAGCCCCTCCGGGACGACGAGATCCGCCGCTATGTACGCGGCTACCAGCCGCGAGCCAGCCGTCAGCGCTACACAGTGGACCAGCTACGCCAGCGGGTCCTTGACCTGCTGCGGTCGGCCATCGACCGCGCTCTAGGATCCGAACGCTCCTGGAGCGCAACCGTGCGCGTGTTTACAGGCGACGACCGCGGACGCGTCGCTGCCAACCAAGCCCTCCGTGAATTAGACCAGCTGCCGGGCCATCGCTTGCTCGCCACCGCGCTGCCGCCCTCCATACGGTTGCTCCAATTCCTTAACCTGCAGGAGCACGACGACCTTAATCCTATCTTGGGTGCAGGCATCCCGGGGAATTCAACCTACTCGATTGGCGATCGCCTTAATACCTTTCTACATGGCGTTCAGCGATATGGTGAACGCGGGATTCACAGTCGGCGCGCTCTGGAGGAATACCTGAATCCCAGAACGTCATCCCAGCTCAGCCTAGAGCAGCGCAGAGCACATATTCATAGCTGGTGTGAGGTCCTGCGAAAACATCGCTACTATCAGGTGGCATTAGTCGATGAGACGCCGGATCTCGAACCGGTCATCAAAAGCACGAAGAGGGCCATGCTTCGTGCCTCACGTCGTAATCTGGACACTGGACCACAAAGCGTGCCACAAAGCTGCTGGGGACCACAGTATATCTTGTGGCTCGATGAGATCTCGGTGATATCGCTCCTGCTGGACTTCGAAACGCGCTGGAATCGCATTCCAGTAGAATATCGGACAAAAGATAGTGTACTCGCCTGGTTAGAAGAGCGCTTGGGACCCTAAAATAGCGCGCAGCTGCGCGGCCTGCGCTCGGTACCGTCCCTGGAGAGTGGGATCGGTCTCGACCAACCGGCGCCGCTCCCAAAGTGCTCTTCCAGTACGAGCGTGCTACAGCCTCCTGCTCTTAGGAGCGTCCCTTTTCTGAGCCCGAGCCCTCTGTCAACTCCGCTTGGCGTGCCTGGGGCTCTCAGCGAGACGTCGAAGCCGCGCTGGCAACACCGATGGACGGCGAAGGGCTGCTCTTGAGCCAGCCCACGCGATGCGCTGAGCCCCCGCCGTCCTCACTAGAAACGTGGGTGTGGCCCTCACTCCGTGAATCCTGCTGGTCTTGACGTGATGCAACCACGCGTTGGGACGGCGTCAGCGAACTTGTCTACAGCTGGCGGACAAGCGCCGCAGGGACACCTTGGTCGCCCAGGTCATCTGCGGTAACAGCCGCGAGTAGGTCCAGACCACTGCCATCACAGACGATAAGACAGTGGCAGAGCAGTGGTCGCGCGCCAGAGCATGCCGCTGGCTTGCGGAGCGGTTACTGACCATGGTAGGATCTCCCCACCAGCAGGAAAGATAGCTATGGAGCTTCTTGTAGCCCCATCTGAGGGTACTTATCGTGGTCTCCATTGCCAGCACTATATAAGATAAGTACTGTTGCGTGAGCAACCCACTACAGGGAGTCGAGATGAAGCTTGAGCCAATCCATCCACAACCGCCATCGCCTGAGCACGCAATGCCTTTCGCACCAGGTATCAAGGTTACAAACTGCAGCACATTACTGTTTATCTCTGGCGCCACCGCTCTCCCACTTTATCACAAGCACCCGCATGATCCGGCCGAAATGACGCCGCCCGATGATATCCGTGAACAGACACGGCGGGTCATGGAGAACCTGAAACTGGTGCTCGACGCTGCAGGTGCTACCTTCCAGGACGTGGTCAAGATCACGAAGTACCTCACACGCATGGACGAGCAAGACGACGTCTGGGCGGTGATGAAGGAATACTTTGGAAACCATTTGCCCACCTCCACTACCGTTGAGGTATCCAGCCTGGTTGTGCCGGGCCTACGGCTGGAGGTGGATATGATCGCCGTTCTACCATCATGAGAGGGAGTGCCATGTCGTCTAGCCACTGTGGGTCTATAAGCCGCCGCCGCTTCGTCCAGGGCCTAGCAGCAAGCGCCATGGTCCTTGCAGCCTGTCAAAGCGAGGGACGCGCTCCAGCGCGTATCAGTTCGCGCGTCAGGCTCACGCTCGGGCTCGTCCCGTTGCTGTCCTCAGGCACGGTGTACATTGGCCAAGCCAAAGGTTATTTTGACCGCGTAGGGCTAGACCTGGAGATCAAGACTGCTGCCGATGGCGCTCTGTTGATTCAGCTACTCACAGCCGGTGAAGTGCAGCTTACCGCTGCTACAGCTAACGCGGGGTTCTTCAACGGTGTGGCAAAAGGCGCCAACTACAAGATCGTGGCCGACCGCGGCCAGGAGCGGCGTGGCCGCGCCTATCTGGTAACTGTAGCCACCAAGTCGCTGGTAGATGAAGGAGTACTATCAGTAAAAGACTTCGTGAAGCTCAAGGGACGCCCTATCCACATCCAGGCGCCGGGTAGCATCGATCAGTACGAGATCGGCAATGCTCTCCAGCAAGCCGGGCTTGATCCTGTGAGGGACGTGGACTGGCAGACCGGTCTCGCCTATCCCGATCTAGCAAAGGGCGTAGGCGCAGGCCAGATCTTGCTGGCGAACATGCCAATCAACCTCGCTGCAACCATCGAACCGCAGGGCGCAAAAGTGGTTATGATCGGTGGTGACGATGTGACGCCGAACGTGCAGCTCGCTATGTGGATCGCACGTAACGATCTGATTCAGTCCAACCGTGAAGCAGCGGTGCGGTTCGTCATGGCAAATATTCAGGCAGGGCGCGAGTTCAATGCTGCTGCAGAGAACCCCGACGCTCACCCAGATATCGTCGACATCCTGGTCCAGAACAAGTTGATGACTACCGATGTACTGAAGAAGATCGCACCCCGTTGGACATATTTTGCAGAGGATGGCTTACCCAACGTGGACTCGGTCCTGGCACAACAGGACTACTGGGCTGATGTCTTCAAGGTAGTAGAGCGTAAGAGCACGCGCGAGCAGCTCTTCGATTTATCGATTGCACAGGAGGCGAACGATCGCTTGGTGAAGCAAAACCCATTTGTGTAAAATTGTTAGTTCCCATTAGTTAGGACGGGTAAGGCAGGGCCGAAAGGAGCGGTCATGTTTGCATATCTCTATAGGCTCGTCTTAGTGCCTTTCATCATTGGCGCCTGTGCATTTACTGCACCAGCATCCCCTGTACAGACACCCCCACAGCCACCTGCGGCACAGCAGCCAGCGGCGCAGCCACAGGAGGTCACCATTCGATTTGGGCAAGGACCGTTTATCTCCGGCGGCGGACTGTTCATCGCTATGGAGAAAGGATACTTTAGACAGGTAGGCATCACTATCGATGTGAAGTGGTTTGCCGATGGCGCTCTGGTAAACGCTCCGTTGACTAACGGCGAAGTGGACATGGGTGGTGTCACACTTGCCCCCGCCACTTTTAATGGCATCGCCAAGGGCGGTCCCTACAAGCTGATCCTCGACGAGGGGATTGAATACCCCGGTCATGGCTACGTCGGCCTGAACGTGAGCCAGGAGCTATACAACGCGGGTGTGCGAGGGTTGAGTGAGCTCGCTATGCTGCGAGGCAAGAAGATCGGGGTGACTGCGCCCGGCTCCATCAACCACTATGTTACTGCGCGGGCACTAATAGCGGTGGGCCTTGATCCGCGCCGGGACGTAGATTGGCACTTTGGAGTTCCGCAGCCGGATCTAGTGAAGCTGTTTGGTACAAAACAGGTAGACGCTGTGAACCTCGCCTACCAGTTCAGTGCTGCTGCAGAGCAGCAAGGCTTTGGACCGATCATCGGCACTGGTGCAGACGTAGAGCCTTACGTTCAAATCGCTGTAATCGCTGCGCGTAATGATTACGTAGCGCGCAATCGTGATACGGTCGAGCGCTTCACGATGGCCTACCTCCAGGGCGTCAGGGAATACAATGCGACTATTCGGAGCCCGGACGCGCATCCCGACAACTTAGCCGTTCTGGCGAAGTATACCACTCTCGATACGCCGGAGAAGCTGAAAGCAATCTGGCCTCATTGGACTTGGGTAAGTACAGATGGCGCGATTAATGTGCAATCTGTAATGGCACAGCAGGACTTCTGGGCTGATTACTACAACAGCATGGTCGAGCGGAAGGTAGCAGAGACAGATCTTATCGATCAGTCTATACTCCGGAGTGCTACCGAGCGCTTACAGCGCGAGCAGACGTTTAGAGGCAGCTAGATACCGATTTCCCTAGAGTAAGACGGATAAACAATGTGAAGCGTTCAGTATAGCTATTTCTCTCCGCTTTCTCAGGAGGCTTACATGCCGCGAATATTGATTCAGGGTGGCTATGTCGTCACGGTCGACGGTGCGCGCCGGGTATTTGACCCGGGGTACGTCGCTACGGAGGGACAGCGCATTGCTGCCGTGGGGCCATCGTCTGCGGCGCCCGCGCCCGATGACTTTGATGAAGTGATCGACGCACGCGGCTGCATCGTCGTGCCCGGCTTCATAAACACCCACCAGCATCACTGGTACAACCTGTTCAAGGGATTAGGCCGCGGCATGCTGCTCGAGCGCTGGATCCGCGAGCTACTGGTTCCTGCCGGTGCACAGCTCGGGCGAGCCGAGATGGAGGTATCGAGCCGGTTAGCATGTTTGGAGATGCTAGGCACTGGCACTACCACCTGTCTGAACCATCAGGTGACGAGCACCGATGAAGCACTGGCACAGGCTATCTTGGAACCAGTGATAGAATCCGGAATGCGGCAAGTGTTCGCGAAAGAAGTACGTCCGCAGCCGTTGGCGGAGCAGCTCGAGCTGGCTAAACAAGTGCATCGTACATGGGATGGAGCAGGTCAGGGCCGTGTGCGGGTGGCGCTTGCTATCGAGTCAACAGCGCATTGGGTGGCACTCGGCAGCAGCTCAGAGGAGCTGATCCTGCGCGGCAATGACCTCGCGGTACAGCTCGGCGCCTGCATCACCGATCATATCGCCGGCGGGACAATGTCACGGGACGAGGGGTACCTAAAGTTCGTGATCGAGACCGGCCGTACGGACATCGAGTACTTACACCGGCTAGGTGTTCTGGACCATAAGTGGGTTCTAGCCCATACTATCTATCCACGTGATCGAGACATCGAGCTGATCGTCCAGAGCGGCGCATCCGTATCGCACACGCCGACGAGCGAGGCATCGCGCGGTGGGGGTATAACTCCAGTGCGGCGCATGTTGCAAGCTGGGATTAATGTGTGCTTAGGCAGCGACGGGCCAATGGTGGATACATCAGTGGATATGGTAGAGCAAATGAAAGCAGTATGCCTGTTTCAGAATCAGCTCCACCTGAACCCGTCGGCTGTGACGGCAGAAGAGGCGCTGGAGATGGCTACTATCCGTGCGGCGCAAGCGATAGGACTGGACAGGGAGCTGGGCTCGTTGGAGCCTGGTAAACGTGCCGATTTAGCCGTATTCGACCTTCAAACTCCGCGTAGTGCTGTTGTTCACCATCCTATAGTCAGCCTCGTGCACTCGGGGCGTGGCCCCGACGCACGTTGGGTGCTGTGCGACGGCGAGATGTTGGTACGCGACTTTGCGTTCGTGCGCGTGGACTTCGCACAGCAGCGTGAACTGTTCGCAGAGGCGCGCGCGCGGGCGCTAGAAGTTATCGAGCGGGCCGGGCTCAAGCGGCTCGGCGCACCAATCTGGCCAGTGGGAGAACCGTAGTGGCCTACACGGTCCGAGTCGTGGATGTCTCTAAGGTCTGGCAGAGCCGCCGTCCTGACGACCATGTTGTTGCCCTGGATGGTGTGAGCCATGAGTTCCGTGCCGGGCGGGTCACCTCACTGCTCGGTCCCTCCGGCTGTGGTAAGAGCACACTGCTTCAGATCATCCGTGGACTAGAGCAGCCCACACGAGGGCGAGTAGAGTATGTCTCGGACAGCGGCCAGCACGGCACGCCACGCATGGCAACAGTTTGGCAAAGCTTCAACCTCTTTCCCTGGCGCACCGTCGAGGACAACGTGGCCATAGGACTAGAGTTCGCCGGTGTGCCAACGGACGAGCGGCGCGCGCGAGCGCGAGCATTGATCCGCGAGGTAGGCCTCACGGGGTTCGAGCGCAAGTATCCACGCCAGCTGTCGGGCGGCATGAAGCAGCGTGTGGGGCTGGCACGCGCGCTTATGCTGGACCCGGATATTTTGCTCATGGACGAGCCGTTTGGGGCACTCGATGCACAGACGCGCACTATAATGCAAGAGCAAGTGGTACGTATCTTCGAGACTACGCGCAAGACTGTGGTATTCGTGACTCACGACATCAATGAGGCCATCTTGATGGCCGACGAGGTAGTAGTGATGAGTGCTCGCCCCGGCCGCGTGAAAGAGGTTATCCCAGTGACCCTACCGCGGCCGCGTACTCTTGATGAAGTGCACTCGTCGGCCTTCGGGGAGCTGTTTAATCGCATCTATAGCTTAATTAAGGTGGAAGTCAGTCAGCTAATGCAGCTCGAGCACGATCTTGTTGCACGAGAGGCGGAGTATGGACCAGCTGGGCGAAGCGCCATATAGCCGTTCTGGTGTTCTGAGCCGGACACTGCCTACACTCCGGCTCGGCGGTCTCAGTGGGGCACGTGACACTCTGATCAGCATCGGAGCACTAGTGGCGGTGCTGGTGCTATGGGAGCTACTGGTCCGGGTGCAGAACATTCAATCCATCTACTTACCCGCGCCAAGTGCCATCGGCGCCACAGGGCTTGCTATGCTAAGCGACAGGTCGCTGGTCTACAACTTAATGATGACGCTGCTGCGCATCTTCGCCGGCTTTCTCCTAGCAGCGGTTGTCGGTGTGGGCATCGGTGTCCTGATGGGTATGTCACGGACGGTTGCGGTGTGCGCAGACCTATTTGTCGCGGCACTGTATCCGCTGCCGAAGATCTCGCTTATACCGCTGTTCATTATCTGGATCGGCTCGGGCGAGCAGTTCAAGATTGCTATTAGCCTTATCGGCGCAGTCTTTCCTGTAATTATCAATACCTATCTAGGCGTGCGCCAAGTAGACCCAGGATTGGTAGCCGCAGCACGCGACCTGGGCGCAAGCGAACGGCAGGTACAGCTCAAGGTCGTGCTACCTGCGTCAGTACCGAGTATCCTAGCAGGGCTGAAGCTGGCGTTGGGCGTGGCCATCATCATGGTAGTAGCCGCGGAGATGATCGCTAGCAAAGATGGACTAGGGTCGGTACTATTTCTATCAGGCCAGCTCTTGCAAACCGAGCGGGTTTTCGTGGTGCTAGTGGTATTGGCGCTCCTGGGCATCGTGCTAAGCAAGCTGCAGGACTGGCTCGACCGCACCATTTCAGTCTGGAGCCAACAGTGAAGGCAGACATAAATTACACGAATAGTGCTTCATCTTTACCCCCTGCACTGGGCTACATTGCGCCAAACGATAAGCTCACATAAGCTCCGATCTGCTTTTGTCCCCGCTGGTGGGTATGCATCACTGCCGCGCCCCGCTTGACACCGGCGCCCAGCGCGCTACAATGCGAACAGGTGTTCGTATCCTGCACCCGAGGCCGCGGCGAGCATGGCCAGGTGGCGCGCGGTGGATCCAGTGGACGCGCTGGCGCGCCGTTTCCAGGCGGGCGATGCGCACGCGCTGGACGCGCTCTATCGCGCCGTCGAGCAGCTGCTGCAGGCGCACATCCGGCGCAGCTGCCGGCGCGGCCTGCCGCCCGCGCTCGAGCCCGACGACCTCCTCCAGCAGAGCTGGCTGATCCTCGCCGACCTCGTGCGGCACTGGCAGCCGCGCGAGGGCATCCCGTTCACCGCCTACCTCCAGCGCGTCTTCCCTTGGGCCCTGGCCCGCTACCTGCGGCGGCAGTCACCCTCCTGGCGCAGCCAGCGCCATGCTGTCTACAGCTGGCCTCACGAGCAGGTGGTGGCCAGAATGGCCACCCTCCCGGCTCACGATGACGCCACATGGGAGGACCGGCTGCTGAGCCGGCAGCTGCTCGGCCGCTTGTCCCCGCTCGCCCGCGCCGCGCTGTGGCTGCACGCCGTCGAGCGCCGCTCGTTCCGCGACGTGGCCCGTCTCCTCGGCATCCCGCGGACCACCGCTTACGACCTGTACCGCCGGGCGGTGGCTGCCGCACGAGCCAGCGCCTAAGCTACACTGTCGGCGACGATCGCCTCGGAGGCACGTACGGACATGCGGATCACCCTGCTCGGCACCGGGACCTCCTTCGGGGTCCCCTCCGTCGCCTGTCCCTGCGCCATATGCACCTCGCCCGACCCGCGGAACCAGCGCACCCGCGCCTCCATCTACATCGAGGCGGACGGCGCGGCGCTCCTGATCGACACCGCCACGGAGTTCCGCCTGCAAGCGCTCCGCCATGGCATCCGCCGGGTCGACGCTGTGCTGTATACCCATGCCCACGCGGACCACATCAGCGGGCTCGACGACCTCCGCCGCTTTGCCGCCCCCGGCCCGCTCCCATGCTACGGCGATCTCGCCACACGCGCCGGCCTGCTGAAGCGCTTCGACTACGCCTTCCAGCCCCCCGCCTGGCCCGGCAGCGCCCCGTACCTCGAGTTCCGGCCGGTGTTCGGGCCGTTGCGGATCGCCGGCCTCACGGTGATCCCCGTCCCGCTGCGCCATGGGCGCCTGACCGTGCTCGGCTACCGCATCGGCGCGATGGCCTACGCGACAGACTGCAACGCGATCCCGCCCGCGTCGCGCGCGCTGCTCCAGGACCTGGACCTCCTCATCCTGGATGCCCTGCGCTTCACCCCACACCCCACCCACTTCACGCTCCCCGAGGCGCTAGCCGTGGTCGCCGACCTGCGCCCGCGGCGGACCCTGCTGACCCATATCTCGCACGAGATAGACCACGCCACCGTCAGCACCACCCTGCCGGCCGGGGTCGAGCTGGCGTACGATGGACTCGTCGTCGAGGTGTGAGCCGACACCGGCGCCGGTCGAGGCCGCGCGAGCGACTGCTCGCGCGGCGCTTCGGCCCGCCAGCCACCGAGGAGAGCACCGCGATGAACGCTGCATCCCGTCCCCGCGCGCCAGCCACGCGGCTCGCCCACGCGGGCCGGCAGGCGATCCCGCTGACCAATGCGCCGCTCGCCCCGCCGCTCTATCAAAGCGCCGTCGGGCGGTTCGAGAGCCTCGAGCAGTTCGAGGCCATCTACACCGGCCAGGCCCCCGGCTACTTCTACTACCGCTACGGGACGCCCAACCACGCCCTGTTTGAGAGCGCGGTCGCCGATCTTGAGGGCGCCGAGGCGGCTGTGGCCGCGAGCTCCGGCATGGCGGCCCTAGCAGCAACACTGCTCGCGCTGCTGACACCCGGCGATCACGTGCTCGTGGACCGCTACGTATACGGCGGCACCTACGCGCTCCTCACCGGCGAACTCGCCCGGCAAGGCATTGAGGCGAGCTTCGTCGACCTCGACGATCCCGCGGCGCTCGCGCGCGCCAGCCGGCCGCGCACCCGCCTCCTGCTGCTCGAGACACTCACCAACCCGACGCTGCGCGTTACCGACCTGCCCGCCCTCAGCCGGGCCGCCCATGAGCGCGGCTGGCTCGTCTGCGTGGATAACACCTTCACCACGCCCTACCTGATGCAGCCGATCGCCCATGGGGCCGATCTCGTCTGGCACTCGGCCAGCAAGTACTTCGCGGGGCAGAGCCAGGCGATGGGCGGGGTGATCGCCGGTGCGCAGGCGCTTGTCGCGCGTATCCGGGCTTGTGTCACCCGGCTCGGCGTGGCCCCCGGTCCGTTCGATGTCTGGCTCGCCCTGCAGGGGCTGAGCACCCTCGCGCTGCGCCTGGAGCGCGCCAGCCAGAACGCGCTGGAGATCGCCCGCTACCTGGCCCAGCACCCGGCCGTGGCGCAGGTCCACTATCCCGGCCTCCCGTCGCATCCGCAGCACGCGCTGGCCCGCCAGCTCTACCCCCACGGCTACGGCGGTATGCTGGCTTTCGAGCTGGCGGGCGGGAAAGAGGCCGCCCTCGCCTTCCTGAAGCGGCTACAGCTGATCGCCTTCGTTCCCAGCCTCGCCGACGTCACGACTACCGTGTCCTACCCGCCGGCCACGTCCCACCGGCACGTGCCGGCCGAGCTGCTGGCGGCAATGGGCATCCGGCCAGGGCTCGTGCGGCTATCGGTGGGGATCGAGGCGGTCGAGGATCTCCTGGCCGACCTCGACCAGGCCCTGCGCGCGCTGCCCTGACCGCCCACCCGACACGACCGGCGGCTGGCGCCTTGCTAGCCGCAGCGACTTCGCCCTGCAATCCACTGCGGCGAGGTGAACCGCAGTGCCCGCAGCGGATCGCGCCTAACGCGCCGCCGCAGGGCTGGCGCATCGCAGCCGCTACATGCGCCCCGGGGCTTCGGGCCGGAGCCCGGGCCTGGCCACTGGCGGGTCGATCGGCGGGTTCGACTGCTCGATGGGGAACTCGCGGTGACAGCGCGGGCAGCAGGTCGGGAAGCCCGGGATGCGCACCAGCGTGTGCCCCACGTAGTAGCGAAACTGGCAGTACGGGCAAGTCACCCAGTAGACACGCGGCATCGTCCCCTCCCCCTACTGCTGCTCGGTGGGAATGCGCGCGAGCTCCTCGGTCGAGAGGTAGGCCTCCAGCTGGAAGCGCTCGAGCACTTCGGCAGCAGGACGGTTCCGCTCGGAGAACGGCTCCCCCACGGGCTTAGTGCAGTCGATTCCACCCTTGCACGCGTAGGGCCCGGTGACCATGGGGTCGATGTCGTAGCCGCGCAGCGCCGGGAAGATCATCACGTCACGGTCCCACATCGTGCGCGTGGCCAGGGCGAAGAGCACTTCGCGATCGTTCCAGATATCGATGTCGTCGTCGACGACAAACACGTGCTTGATGCGGTAGTCTACAGTCAACGCGCGGAGGATCGCCTCGCGGGCATCGCCCGGGCGCGGGTTCCGCAGCTGCAGGTAGGCGTGGAAGCGGCACGCGCCCGAGAGCGGCAGGTGGACGTTCTCCAGCGACGGCACCCGCTTCTTGACATCCTCGTAGAGCGCAGCCTCGATGGCCAGGCTGCCCATGACCTGGTGGTCCGAATAGCCGGCCATGATGGTGTGCCAGATCGCGTCCCGCCGGTGGGTGATAGCAGTGACCCGCATCTCGGTGCCGGGCACCTGCGGGCCGGTGTAGCCGGGGTACTCGCCGAACGGCCCCTCGGGCACGCGCACGCCCGGTTGCATGTAGCCCTCGACGACCACCTCGGCGTCGGCCGGCACCAGGAACTCGTCCCCTAGCGTCTCCGACGGCACGAGGCGCAGCGGCTCCTGGAGCAAGCCTCCCATCGCCGCGAAGTGGCTCTCCGGATAGCCCAGACGCGCCTGCGCCGCCAGGCACGCCAGGGGGTGATGCCCCACCCAGTAGGCACAGGGCATCTCCCGCCCCATACGCTCATATTTGTCGAAGTTCAGGGCGTTGTGCGTCTCGCGGTACATCCAGATGCGCACGCGGTCGCGCTCTTTCATCCACCCCCGCTGCAGCGCGCAGTTGTCGATGCCGCTATCAGGATCGTAGGTGGTCAAGAACCCCGCGCTGAAGTAGGGGCCAGGATCCATGAAGTTGTGCACCGGCGCGGGGAAAGCGTGAAGATCGATCGCCTCGCCGCGGCACACCACCTCCTTGACCGGCGCCTCCTCGCGCCGGACGACCAGCGGTGGGATGGGCTGCTGGCGCGTGCGCTGGTAGTACTCCCGCGCCACAGTGCGCGAGGAGCAGCCAAGCAGCTCGGCGCAGCGGCTGTGGCTCGCGAACAGGTTGGTGACGAGCGGGAAAGCCGACCGCCGCCCGTCAGCCGTGAGCACGTTCTCGAAGACGAAGATCGGGTAGCGCTGCTGCCGCTCCACCGCGGTGACGAGCGCTGTGATCTCCTGCGCGCTGGAGATCTGCTCCCGGATCCGAACCACCTGGTTGGGATGAGCGCGCTCGTATTCCGCGAGATACGTCCGTAGATCCTTGGGCATGCGACCACCTCGTTCACGCGCCCGGTGCCGCCGGGCGCGTGCAGGATGCTGGAGGGCTCAGAGGGGCTCGTACTCCCCGGCGAGCAGCTGCCGGCGCAAGATCTTCCCCACCGGGCTCTTCGGGATGGCGCGCACGAACACCACCCGCCGGGGACGCTTGAAGTCCGCCAGCTCCGGGCTGGCCCGGCAGTGCCGGTCGAGCTCCTCAAACGTCAGGTCGGGGCGGCGGGGGACCACGAAGGCGGTTACGACCTGTCCCCACCGCTCGTCCGGCAGGCCGGCGACCGCCACCTCCGCCACGTCGGGGTGCTGCGCCAGCACGTTCTCGACCTCAATGGGATAGACGTTCTCGCCGCCGGTGATGATCATGTCATCGACCCGGCCGGTCACCCAGTAGTCCCCGTCGGCGTCCTGATAGCCCAGATCGCCGGTGAAGTACCAGCCGTCGCGGATCGCCCGCTCATCCGCGTCTGGCCGCCGCCAGTAGCCGGCGAAGGCCTCGTCCGAGTCGAGCGAGGCGATCAGCTCCCCCACCTCGCCCACCGGCACGGTCTCGTCCGGGCGGGCCCGCCGCTCGGGATCGGGACGCACTACCCGCATGCGCGAGTGCAGCCCCGGGCGGCCGGCGCAGCCGGGCTTGGCCGCGAGGTTGTTGTTGACCGTGAAAGTGTAGATCTCCGTGCTACCGTAGTGGTTGACGAACACCGCCGGGCGGAACCGCTCGCGGCACTCGGCCTCCAGGCTCGTGGTCATCGGCGCGCCGGCGTAGGCCAGCTTCCGCACGCTGCTCAGATCTGCGCTGGCCGCTGCCGGGTCTCGGAGCAGCGCGTAGAAGACCGTCGGCACGAGGTAGAGGCAGCTGATGCGCTCCCGGGCGATGGTCGCCAGCGCGGCCGCCGGCTCGAAATCCCGCACGGCCACGTATTTGCCATTCAGCATAAGCATGGACAACAACGAGCGCATGCCCATCGTGTGGTAGAGAGGCATGACGCCGAGCGTCGACTCGCCCATGGTGTAGCCGCACTGGACCACGTGTGCGAGCGTTGCCGCATACTCCGCCCGCTGCGTGCGCGGCACTCCCTTCGGCCGTCCCGTCGTCCCCGAGGTGTAGAGGATGAGGCTAAGCACCGCATCGTCCGTCGGCTGGGGCAAAGGCGACGCCGTATCGCCGGCCAGCAGCGCCTCGAAGCCGAGCCCGCCTGCGGGAGGCTCGGTGTCGAGCGCCACCAGGGTGGGTGCAACCCGCCAGCTCGCGCGCCCGTCCAAGACGGCGCGCGCGGTGGCGGCCTCGTACACTACCACGCGCGGCTCAGCGTCGCTCACGCAGTAGGCGATCTCGCCGGAGGCGAGGCGGAAGTTCAGCGGCACGGTGACCGCGCCCAGCCACTGGCAGGCGAGATGGAGCGCCGCGGTCTCCTCCCGGTTCCGCAGACACAGCACCACGCGGTCGCCAGCGGCCACCCCGAGCGCCCGCACCCCATGCGCGAGCGCCGCGACACGGGTGAGCCATTCCCGATAGGTGTAGCGCCGCTCGCCATCGACGATAGCGATGGCCTCGGGAGCACGCTCCGCCGCAAACGCGAGCATCGTCCCCAGCCGCATACCCCTCACCCCCTTCGTCGCGCCCGGGCTGCTCCCCGGCGCGGCTGGCCCATGCAAGCCCCTCTATTATGAGTCCGGTGCCCGTGCCCGTTGAATACTCCGCGTCAGGAAAGCTAGAATGATATGCTTCTCCATCCGGGGCAATCGAGCTACACGGCCACACCGCGAGACGTCCGGGCATAGGGGCACGAATGGCCATGGGAGCCCCGGCGGCCAAGCTTCCCAAGCACTCCCGGGTCGCTGGCCCGCGGCCCGGTGGCGCGGCGCGCGATCCATGTCCACCCGCAGGCTCAGCCACCCCTACCTGGACGCCCACGAGCCTGCCGGCCCGGCCGCTAGCCTCCCCGGGGCTTGTCCCTCGCGCTACCCTGGCGGGCCTGGTGGCCGTGTCACCGTACGGTTAGAAGGAGCGCCAGGCTTATGTATGTGATCATCATGGGCTGCGGACGCGTAGGAGCACGCCTCGCCAACCTGCTCACGGAGGCAGGGCACGAGGTGCTCGTGCTGGATGTTAACAGCCAGGCTTTCTGGCGGCTGGGTCCCGACTTCAAAGGGACGACGATGGTCGGGAACGGCATCGACGTGGATGTGCTACGGCGTGCAGGCATCGAGCGTGCCGACGCGTTCGCCGCGGTGACCCAAGGCGACAACCGCAACATCATGGCCTCGCAGATCGCCCGCCATATCTTCAAGGTCCCCAAAGTGGTCACGCGTATCTACGATCCCATCCGCCAGGATACCTACGCCATGCTGGGGCTCGAGGCCATCTCGCCCACCGTCCTGGGGGCCGCGGCGTTTCTCGAGGCGATCCTAGGCCAGCCAGCAAAGAGGGAATGAGCCATGTACGCGATCGTCGCGGGGGGGGGCAAGGTAGGATACTACCTTGCCAAGGAGCTCGCCGAACAAGGCCACGAAGTGCTGGTCATCGAGAAGGATCCCCGCCGCTGCAGCTTCATCGCGGAGGATCTTGGGGATATCGTAATGCAGGGCGATGCCGCGGAGGCCAGCGTCCTCGCCGAGGCCGGCACCGCTCGCGCCGACGTGATCGTAGCCGTCACCGGGGATGACGAGGACAACCTGGTCATCAGTCAGGTGGCCAAGACGCGCTTCCACGTTCCCCGGGCGATCGCTCGCATCAACAACCCGAAGAACGAGCAGATCTTCCGCCTGCTCGGGATCGATGCCACCGTAAGCAGCACCGATGTGATCCTGGGAGTGCTGGAGCAGGAGCTGCCACGGCACGCCCTCGTCCCGCTGCTCCGGCTGCGGCATGCCGATGTGGAGGTCGTGGAGGTTGTGCTCGACGAGCAGGCACCGGTCGTCGGCCGCGCGCTTCGCGAGCTGCCGCTCCCGCCCGACTGCAACATCGCGGTGATCATCCGCAACGGCACGCCTATCTTCCCCAACGGGGATACGCGTCTGGCGGCCGGCGACGAGGTGATCGCGCTCACCACCTCGCGCAGCGAGGCACGGCTGCGTGAGCTCCTTTGGGCGAGCCGCTGACGCGGGAGCAGGGGCCAGCCTGTCGCCCCCGGGGCCTCACCCCACTCGGGCTAGCCGGCCTTCTCCTTCTCCGGCCCCCAGTCAGGGATGAACTTCCGCCACTCGGCGTTCCCGTCCAGGTACTGGTGGAAGAGGTAGTAGCTCGTCGCGCGGGGCTCAAACGGCTGGCGGCGCAGCACCATCCGGGCCTCCTCCAGCGTCTTACCGCCCTTGCGGTGGTTGCAGGCCCGGCAAGCGCTGACGAGGTTCTCCCAAACGTGCCGTCCCCCGCGGTGCCGCGGCACCAGGTGGTCGATCGTGAGGTCCTTGGTCTTGACCCCGCAGTACTGGCAGGTGTAGTTGTCGCGCAGGAACACCTCGCGACGGGTGAGCCGCACGCGCGGGCGGGGGCGTTTGACCAGCTGCACCAGCCGGATCACCGACGGACGGGGGAAGGCCCGCGTGGGCGTTCGAATCCAGCCCGGCCAGTGTTCAAGTAGCTCAGCCTTACCGCGATCGAGCAGGACCAAGGCGCGACGGGCATTGCAGACATTCAGCGGCTCGTAATTCTGATTCAGAACCAAAACTGAGTCCAACCGCGCCTCCCGACGCCCTTGCGACCTCCTGACAGGCGGCAGCCTCGTACTACCCACAGCGACCGAGGCGCACCGCGCTATGGGCGGAACCTAGCTGAATTCTAGCATCGCGCCGAAGGCGCATCAACTGTGCGGGCCGTGCGGCCGGCCGCCGGCAGAGGCGACGCGCCGGCCGGGCCGGATCCCGCGCCCCTCCGCGAGCAGCCCGCCGTGGGCAGAGGGCAATGCCGCTGCAGCCCTCAGGAGGGGCGATCCCAGGGCCTGGCGAGCTGCTGCAGCTCCAGCGCTAGCCCGGCCACGACGAGGTAGACCTGGCTGGCCTCGCGCGCCAGGCGCTGGTTCAGGTCCCCCAGCAGGTCGCGGAAGCGCCGCCCCAGCGCGGTCATAGGCACGAGCCCCCAGCCCACCTCCGCCGTCACCACGATAAGTGTTAGTGCCCGCTCACGGACGAGGGCGATTAGCTCATCGACGACGGCCGCGAGGTGCGCAGCCGGGTCGCCCGCGTCGCCCTCCGCTAGCAGCACGTTCGCGACCAGCAGGCCGAGGCAGTCGAGCAGCACGACCGGCGGCAGAGCGGGCTGCTCGCGGAGCGCCCGCGCGGGCGCGAGCGGCGCCTCGAGCGTGCGCCACGCCGCGGGCCGGCGCGCCCGGTGCGCCGCGATGCGGGCCGCCATCTCGGCATCGCTGGCGGTCGCCGTCGCCACATAGAGCACGGTGCTCGCCCGGCTCGCCGCCAGCTGCTCGGCGAACGCCGACTTCCCGCTCCGCGCCCCCCCGATCACGAGGATGAGCTCGCCGTTCAAGGATCGCTCCCCTGCACGTTACAGCAGGCTGGCCGGGTCCACATCAACGGTCCATCCGGCGCGGAGGGGGCAGGCGGCGAGGAGCCGCTCGGGCGCCGGGGCGCTGATCAGGATCTGCCAGCGATAGCGCCCTCGCAGCCGGCGGAGGAACGCAGGCGCCGGCCCGAAAAGCTGCACCCCGGTGAGGCCCTGCGCGGCCAGCTGCGCCCGCAGCAGCCGCAGGACGCGCCCACACTCGCGCCAGCAGCGCGTCTCGTCGGGATCGGTGTACAGGAGCCGGGCCAGGCGGCGGAACGGCGGATAGGCATGCTCGCGGCGGAAGGCCAGCTCGCGCTCGAAGAACAGGCGGTAATCGTGCTGGCGCGCCGCCTGGATGGCGTAGTGCTGGGGCGAGTAGGTCTGCACGATCACCCGCCCGGGCTGCTCGCCGCGCCCCGCACGGCCCGCCACCTGCATGAGCAGCTGGAAAGCGCGCTCGCTCGCCCGGTAGTCCGGCAGGTAGAGGCTCGTGTCGGCCAGCACCACCCCGACGAGCGTCACGCGCGGGAAGTCCAGCCCCTTCGCCACCATCTGGGTTCCAACCAGCACATCGGCCTCGCCGCGCGCGAACGTTTCCCACAGCCGCGCATGGGCGCCGCCCTGTGCGGCGGTATCGCGGTCCCACCGCAGGAGGCGCGCGCCGGGAAAGTGGCGGCGCACCTCCTCCGCAACCCGCTGGGTGCCCGCCCCCAGGTAGCGGATGCGCCGGCTCCGGCAGCCGGGACAGCTCGCGGGCGGGCGGCGGCGCCGGTTGCAGTGGTGGCACAGCAGCGCATCGAGATCGCCGTGGTAGATCATGGGAAGCAGGCAATCGGCACAGGCCACGGTGTGGCCGCAGTCGCGGCAGGTCACACAGGTCGCCGTGCCGCGCCGGTTCAAGAACAAGATGGCCTGGTTGCCCAGGTCCAGAGTGCGCGCCAGCTCCGCCAGCAGCGCCCGGCTGAAGATACCGGTATTGCCTGCGGCCAGCTCCGCGCGCAGGTCGACGATCTGAACCGTCGGCAGCCGGCCGGCGGGTGCTACGCCGGCCTCCCTAGCGGGGCGAAGCGGCTCATAGCGCTGCGGCAGCACCAGCAGGCGGTGCTTGCCCTGCTGAGCCTGCTGGTACGTACACACGTCGGGCGTGGCACTGCCGAGCACGACCACCGCGCGGTTGAGCTCGCCGAGCTTGAGCGCCACCTCCCGTGCGTGATAGCAGGGGCTCAGGTCGCTTTGCTTGTAGGCTGCCTCGTGCTCTTCATCGACGATGACGAGGCCCACGTCGCGTAGGGGCGCGAACAGCGCCGAGCGCGCGCCGAGCACCACGCGCGCCTCCCCTGATGCGATGCGGCGCCAGGCCGTCCGCTGCTCCTCGGGCGTCCGCTCGCTGTGCAGCACGGCCACCAGCCCGGGGAACCACTCGGCGAGGCGTCGCTCGGCGGCCGGCACCAGACTGATGTCGCTGACCAGCAGCACCGCTTGCTGCCCGCGCGCCAGCACGTCGCGCATGGCGTGGAGGTAGACGTGCGTCTTCCCGCTGCCCGTGATCCCGTGGAGGAGAAAGCTCGCGGACTCCCGCGTCTCAAGCGCCTGACGGATCGCCGTGTAGGCCGCGTGCTGCGCGGGCGTGAGGCGAGAAGCGGGGGGAGGCAGCGCCACCGGCGGCAGGGGGGTGGTCGCCAGAGACAGGACGGGCGCCGGCCGCACGAGGCCGGCGGCCAGCAGCTCCGCTAGCGCCGGGGCGGCGATCGCCCTGACAGCAGTCGACAGCGGCACGCCGCCCCGGTGGCGCCGGAAAGCCCGGAGCAGCGCCTCTCCCCCGGGGCGGGCTGCCAGAGCGGCCGCTGCCCCCTCGGCAAGGAGGAGGCGCGGGCGCCGGGCATCAGGCGGGAGGAAGCCGGCGAGCGCCTCCGCCACGCTACAGGCATAGCGGTCGGCCAGCCAGAGGGCGAGCTGAAGCTGCCAAGCGGCCACGACCGGGGCCTCGCTGAGCACGGCCAGCAGCGGTCGCGTCGTGAACGGCGGGGGCGCTTGGCCTACACGGGTGACCACCCCCAGCACCGTACGTCCCTGCAACGGCGCCCAGACGAGCTGGCCGGGCTGCACTGCCCAGCCGTCAGGCACCGCGTAGGTCAACAGGCGCCCGACGCGCGCGGCGCGGGCCTGCAAGGCAACTTCGGCATAGCCCGAGGTGCGCTTCAGACCGTCACCCACCGGGGTTGGACTCGGCAGCGCTCCGCCACGATGATCGCCCGGACCTGGGCCACCGACTCGGTCAGACAGCCCTGCCGGTTCACCACCACGTAGTCGAAAGTCGGCAGGGCCTCCATCTCCCACCGGGCATGCACGTACCGCTGCGCGCGCTCGTGCTCGCTCTCGGTGCCGCGAGCGTTGAGGCGGTGCAGCAGCTCCTCCAGCGACTCCGGCGCGAGGAAGATCAGCACGGCGGCGGGCAGCCGCGCCCGAACGCTCGCCGCCCCCTGGACGTCGATGCGCATGAAGACATCCAGGCCGTGCGCGAATGCCCGGCGCACCTCATCCAGCGGCACACCGTAGTAATTATCGTGGACGCGCGCCCACTCGAGCAGCTCGCCGGCGGCGATCATGGCCTCGAAGCGCTCCGGCGTGACGAAATAATGATTGATCCCGTGGCGCTCATTAGGCCGAGGGGGGCGAGTCGTAGCCGTGACACAGTAGTGGAGCTGGAGCGCCTCGCGCCGGAGGCCGTCGATGACGGAGTCTTTCCCCACGCCGGACGGGCCGGACAGGACGAAGACCAGCCCTCCGTTCGGCGGGCGTGGGCTACGCATAGCAGGCGCCGCCCCAGCGGCCGCGGGAACCGCCGCGCCGGCCGGCATCCAACCAGCGCGGGTAGCGACTCTCGCCGTTCTGCACGAGCACTCTCTCCCGCCTAGGCCACAACCAGACGTAGTATTAAGAGTAGCACACGAGAGAGGGTGAACGCCCCCGCCGGAGAGCCCATGCCCTTCGATGCCCTCGCGCTCCACGCCGTCCGCGACGAGCTAGAGGCCACCCTGCTCCACGGGCGCGTGCAGAAGGCTTACCTTGCGGACGAGCACAGCGTCGTGCTGGAGCTCTACGCCCAGGGGCAGCGCCGCTGGCTGCTCGCGAGCACCCAGCCCGACCTCGCGCGCCTGCACCTGGTGAGCGCCCCGCCGCCGCGCGGTACCGACGCGGTGCCGCCGTTCCTCCTGCTGCTGCGGAAGCACGTGCGCGACGCGCGGCTGGTCGCTATCACTCAGCCGCCCTTGGAGCGCGTGCTCGTGCTGCACTTCGTCCAGCGCGACGCCGGCGGCCTACCCTACCAGGTCCGGCTGGTCGCCGAACTGATGGGGCGGCGCAGCAACCTCCTCCTGGTGGACGAGGACGACACAATCCTCGACTGCCTGAAGCGGGTGAGCGCCCAGACGAACCCGGCGCGCCCGCTGGTGCCCCGGGTCCGCTACACTCTCCCGCCCGCTGGCGACCGGCTCGATCCGCGCTGCGTGACCTCCTACTTCGCGCTCGAAACCCGTCTGTCCGCAGCCACCAAGGAGCGCACGCTGGCCCAGTTCCTGGCGGCGCAGCTCGCGGGCCTCAGCCCGGCCACGGCGGAAGAGATCGTCTTCCGGGCGACAGGAGCTCGTGATGCGCCGCCACGCGCGCCGCTCCCCGCGCTCGCGCTCCACCAGGCGGCGTTGGAGCTGCTTGCTCCGCTCGAGACGCACGCCTGGGCTCCCCATCTCGTCCTGCGCGCGGGCGAGTCCATCGACGTCACGCCGTATCGCCCCACGCTCCACCCCGAGGACGCCCTGCAGCCTATGCCGTCGATGAGCGCGGCGCTCGAGCGCCTGTACGCCGTGCCTACCCGGCAGGCGCCCCACGAGGCGCTCCGCGCCCCGCTCCGCGCCGCACTCCACGACCGGCGCAGCCAGCTGGAGCGGAAGCTGGCTGCACTCGAGCGCGCATTGGACGCCGCGCAGCAGGCCGAAGCGCTACGGACCGCAGGCGAGGCCGTGCTGGCCAGCCTCCACAGCCTGACACCGGGGCAGACTGAGTTCGTCTTCGATGGCCGGCGCATCGCGCTGGACCCGACGCGGAGCCCGCTCGAGAACGCCCAGCGCTACTTCCAGGAGTACGCGCGGGCGCGCGATGCGGCCCGGGTGGTGCCGTCGCTCCTCGAGCAGACGCGCCTGGAGCTGCGCTACGTCGAGGAGATGCAGGCCCAGGTGGAGCTCGCCGACGATCCCCGCACGCTCGAGCAGCTGCGCCGGGAACTCGTAGCCAGCGGCGTGCTGGCCCCAAGCCGCGGCGAGGCCAAGCGCGGGCGGCCCGCACCTCCAGCAGGGGGCTACCGCCGCCTCCAGATCGGCGGGTTCGAAGTGTTAGTCGGGACCAGCGCGGCCGGCAACGAGCGCGTGACGTTCGAGCTCAGCGCGCCCGACGACGTCTGGTTCCACGCCCGTGGCGTGCCGGGAAGCCACGTGGTCGTGCGCAGCGGGGGACAAGCACTGCCTGCCGAGGTGATCGAGCAAGCCGCCCGGGTAGCGGCCGAGCACAGCGCGGCGCGCCACGAGACTACCGCACTGGTCGACTGGGTGCTGCGAAAGCACGTGCGGAAGCTACGGGGGGCGCCGCCAGGCCTGGTGACCTACACGCACGAGCAGACCCTGCGCGTCCGGCTGCAGGGGTAGCCCACCACGAGGGCGGGTCAGCCGCTGAGATGCGGCTCTAGCTTGGCCATCAGCTCACGCTTGGACATCGCCCCGACCAGCCGCGCGACCGGCTGCCCCTGCTTGAACAGGATCAGCGTCGGGATACTGTACACGCCGAAGCGCAGCGCGGTCTCGCTGTTCTGATCCACGTCGAGCTTGGCGACCTTGAGCCGCCCTGCCTGCTCAGCCGCCACCTCATCCAACACCGGGGCGATCGCCTTACAGGGGCCGCACCAGGCCGCCCAGAAATCGACCAGTACGGGCTCGGAAGCGTTCAGCACCTCGGTCTCGAACGTTGCGTCGGAGATCGCCACGGGAGCGGCCATATTCCTGACTCCTGAGCTAGCTAATGGCCCGGCAGCGGTCGGGGCGCGCCGCGCACCCCGCACCTCAGCCGAGCATGCTGCCAACATTATCTCGGCTCGGCGACCGGGCGACAACTGCCCGCTTCAGGACGTCGGACGCAAAGCCACTTGTTGGCCCACCGCAGCCAGCTGGTCGCGCAGCCGCTCCAGCGCCGCTCGCGCCGTCAGCACGGGCACCGACGGGAACTCGGCCTCCAGACGCCGGGTGAGCAGGCCGGCGCGCAGCGGCCGCGGGGCCACCTGCCCCAGCTCGCGGGTTGTGACCGGCTCGATGAGCTGTGTGTCCAGCCCGAACACCGCCGCGGCCAGTCGGGCGAATTCGTAACGGCTCAGGCGCGACGCGCCGACCGTGTGGTAGATACCCTGGCCCCCGCCCTCGATGAGCGCGAGGAGCATCTCCGCGAGGTTGTCCGCAAGCGTCGGGGAGCCCACCTGATCGACCACGACCCGCGTGCGCTCGCCGCGCGCCAGCCGGTCGAGCAGCCAGAGCACGAAGTTGCCCCGCGTCCCGGGCGCGTAGCCAAAGAGCACCGTCGTGCGCGCGACGATCCAGCGCGCGCAGCGCTGGGCCACGATCTGCTCGCTCGCCAGCTTGGTCCGTCCGTAAACGCTGAGCGGGCGCGGCGGATCGGTCTCCGCATAGGGCCCTGCCTGGCCGTCGAAGACATACTCGGACGAGAGGTGCACGAGCAGCGCTCCCTGGCGCGCACAGGCCTCCGCAACCCACTCTGTGGCCCGCACGTTGACCAGCCAGGCCCGCTCCGGCTCGCGCTCGCACCTATCCACGTCCGTCAGCGCCGCGGTGTGCACCACCACATCCGGCGCGACCGCCGCGACCAGGCGAGCCACCTGCGCGCTATCAGTGATATCGAGCGGGAAGTAGGGGAACTCGCCGAGATACCGGTTCGTGCACGGTCCCCGCGAGGCGGCCAGCACCGCCACCTGCGGGCGCTGGAGGAGAACGGCTAGCAGCCGTGTGCCCAGCAGGCCGTTGCTCCCTGTGACGAGCACACGCATCGCTCGCTCCGCCGACGAACAGCTGCATCCCACGCCGGCGCCGATTATAGTTGGCCGGTGGCCTGCGGGACGAGCGGCTGGCCACGTGGCGCGACGACCCGACGAGAGGCTAACGGGGCCATGCTATCCCCGAAGATCAGCGAGCGTGTGGCGCAGCTTGGCGCGATTATACCCCCGAGCCCGCAGCCCTTCGGCCCGGCGCTGGGAATGGCCGCCGCGCTCGCGGTCTATCTCTTGGCGCCACTGCCGCTGGCCGTCGCCGGCGCCCTCGCCTTCGCCGGCCTCGCCGTCTTCCGCCCGCGACTCGGGCTAGCCGCCGTGATGGCCACCCTACCCACGTATTACTTCCCCCGTGACCTCGGCGGTGTGGCCTTCTCGCTTCCGGAGACCACGCTGCTGCTGACCGCCGCGGCCGCGCTCACGCGCGCCCTGTGGAAGCGCGACCTCCAGCCGCGCCCCACCAGCTTCGACCGGAGCATTGCCCTGCTGCTCGCCGCCGCGCTGCTGTCGCTGCTACCTACCGAGTACTTCAAGCTCAGCCTGCGCGCCTTGCGCACGCTGCTCCTCGAGCCGCTCCTGTTCTACTATCTCGTGGTCACTCTGTGCCCCTCCTGGCTCGCGCTGCGCCCCCTCGTCGGGGCGCTGCTCGCGGCGAGCGGCGCGGTCGCCCTCCTAGCGCTCGCTCAGGTGGCGCTAAACTTCCACACCGTCGAGGTCGAGGGGGTGCGGCGGGCGCTCGGCCTCTATCCATCGCCCAACCACCTCGGCCTGTATCTCGGCCGCGCTTTCCCCTTCGCGGTCGCCCTCGCCCTCTCCGTGCCCTCCCGCCGGCGCCTCTTCGGCGGCGCGGCGCTCTTGCTATCCGCGGCGATCATCGCGACTTTCTCGCTGGGCACCTGGGTGGGCACGGCAGGCGCGCTGCTCACGCTGGCCTGGCTGCACGGCCGCCGAGCGCTGGTGCGCGTGGCCCTGGGCCTCGGCGCGCTCGGGGCGCTGAGCACCGCGGGGTTCGTGCTCCTGGGCGTGGAGCGGGTGACCAGCGGCGCGACGGCCACTTTCCGTCGCCTGATCTGGACCGCCGCGCTCGCCATGGTGCGCGACCATCCGCTGACAGGCATCGGGCTCGACAACTTCCTCTACCGCTACCAGCTCGAGTACATGCCGCCCGAGGCGTGGCAAGAGCCCAACATCTCGCACCCCCACAACTGGATCCTCCAGTTCTGGCTGGAGCTGGGCCTCCTCGGCCTGCTGGCCATCGGAGCCATACTCGGGCGGTTCTTCTGGCTGGCGGTCCAGCAGTGGCGCAGTAGCCGCGTGGCCGAGCACCGCGCGCTCGTCGCGGGAGCGTTGGCCAGCATGGTGGGCCTGCTGCTCCACGGGCTCCTGGACAACTCGTACTTCCTGGTCGATCTCGCCTACCTGTTCTGGTGGCAGTGCGCCCTGGTCGAGATCGGGCGGCATATAGAAGCGGCAGCGCCCGCGCCCTGACCGCGCTGGCGATCACAGGCGCCTTCCCGGTAGAATGCGCTGGCGGCCATGTTGCCGCCACGCCCCGCCCGCGATCCGCCACATGCGGTGCGCGCCGCCGCGCGCCGGGGCGCCCATCCCCATCCAGCGGAGCGGAAGGCCGATGAAAGCGCTGGTGGCCGGCGGGGCCGGTTTCCTCGGTTCCCACCTGTGCGAGCGGCTGCTCGACCGCGGCGCTCAGGTGCTCTGCGTGGACAACTTCCTCACAGGCCACCGCCGGAACGTCGCCCATCTCCTCGGCCGGCCAGGCTTCGAGCTGCTCGAACACGACATCACCGAGCCGCTCGACGTCACCGTCGATGCCGTCTTCCACCTCGCCAGTCCCGCCAGCCCGGCGGCCTACCAGGCCCATCCAGAGGCTACAGCGCTGGCGAACGCCCTCGGCTCCCAGCGGCTGCTCGCGCTGGCGCGGCGCTGCGGGGCGCGCTACCTGTTCGCCTCCACTTCCGAGGTATACGGGGACCCGCTCGAGCACCCGCAACGCGAGACCTACTGGGGCAATGTCAACCCGGTTGGCCCCCGCGCCTGCTACGACGAGAGCAAGCGGTTCGGCGAAGCGCTCACCATGGTCTACGTGCAGCACTACGGCCTGGATGCGCGCATCGTGCGGATCTTCAACACCTACGGCCCCCGCAGCGACCCCGAAGACGGACGCCTGGTGCCTAACTTCATCAGCCAGGCGCTGCGCGGCCAGCCCCTGACGGTATATGGCGACGGGCGTCAGACCCGTAGCCTCTGTTATGTCGACGACTTGGTGCACGGGATCGAGCTCGCCATGTTCACACCAGGCACGTGCGGCGCGGTCCTGAACCTGGGCAACCCCGAGGAGCACACGGTCCTGGAATACGCCGAGCTGATCCGCGAGCTGGTTAACCCGTCGGTGGGCATCGTGTTCTGCCCCCGCCCCGTAGACGACCCCGAGCGGCGGCGGCCGGACATCACGCGCGCCCGCGAGCTGCTCGGCTGGCAGCCTACGGTTCCGCTCCGCGTGGGCCTGGAGCGCACGGTTGCCTGGTTTCGCAGCCTGCTGATCACTCCGGAGGGCGAGAGGCAGCGGTGAGGGGCATCGCGTTCACCGCGCCGCGCGGCTACCGTCTCCCCCGCCACCCCCTGCTGCTAGGAGCCTGCGCGCTTGCTCTCGGGGGGGCGGTGGGGCTCCTCGCGCCACGCGAGGCAGCGGCTCTGCTGGTCGCCGCGGCCGGGCTCCTGTGGCCGGTAGTCGCCCTCTGCCTCGCCATCGCGGCTATCCCGCTCGCCGGCGAGTGGAGCCTCCCGCTGGGCGGCCAGAGCCTGACCTTGATGGAGCCCGCGGTCGCCCTCGCCCTGGCTGCCTGGCTCGTCCGGGGGATCCGCCAGCGGTCGCTGCGCCTGTGGCCCTCGGCGCTGCTCGCCGCGCAGCTCGTTGTCCTCAACCTCTTCGTGGTCTCATCGCTAGGGGCCGAGGTGCCCAGCTTGAGCCTCAAAGAGACGCTCAAGTGGCTGGAGCTGATGATCATCTTCGTCCTGACCGTGGACCTCACACGCGAGCAAGGGGTCGCACAGGCCGTGCTGCTGACCATCCTGGGAGCGACAGCGCTGGAAGGGGCCTACGGTGTGTTCCAGTTCATCACCGGCCAGGGCCCGGACTTCTACGCCATCGGCCCCTTCATGCGCGCATACGGCCACTTCGGCCAACCGAACCCCTTCGCCGGCTACCTCGGCACCGCCCTGCCCCTCGCCCTCGCACTGAGCACGCTTCCCCAGCCGACGCTCGCCCGCTGGGCGCGCCTGGCGGCCGCGGTGCTGGCCCTCGGTGTGCTCGCGAGCCTCTCGCGCGGGGCCTGGGTGGGGTTGGCCACGGCCACGGCGCTCATGCTCGCTATCGCCAGTCCGCGTTCGCGGCGCTGGCTGGTGCCGCTCGCGGTTGCGCTCCTGCTATTAGCCGTGCTCGGGACCCTCGGGCTGCTGCCTGCCGTGCTCACCGAGCGGCTGGGCGTCGTGGCGGAATATTTCGGGCCGTTCGATGTCCGCGCTGTCGAGGTAACCCCCCAGAACTGGTCCGTGGTGGAGCGCATGGCCCACTGGCAGGCTGCCTGGGAGATGTTTCGCGATCACCCGTGGCTCGGGATCGGCCCCGGCAACTATAGCGCGGCCTATGGGGACTACTTCCTGCCCGGCTGGCTCGACCCCCTGGGCCATGCGCACAACTACTACCTGAACCTCGCTGCAGAGACCGGCGCGCTCGGGCTCGCCGCTTACTTGCTGACCCTCGGCCTCGCCTTCCGCGCAGCCCTCCGGGGCCTACGGGCCCCAGCGCCGTTCTGGCGGACCGTGGCTATAGGAACGCTGGGGGCGCTGGTGGCGATCGCCTTCCATAGCGTGTTCGACAACCTGTTCGTGCACGGTGTCAGTGTCCAGATGGGAGCGCTGCTCGGCCTTGCGCAGCAGGTGAGCCAGCGCGCACGCCCCCCTGCTGCGCGCTCGGCATGAACGTGGCTTCCTGAGGGTGGGGCGCCGCCTTCCGGCGAGCAGCCCGCATGGAGCTAGCGACGCGCGACCGGCGCGGCTTGCCGTGGGCTACAGCGATCAGCGGTGCGGGGCGCTTGCCGGCCGCCCCGAAAAGCCGTAAAGTACGGCCCATCGACCGCGTGGAGGGTATCATCAATAGTGAGCCGCTGTAGCGCACCCAGCCCGCAGCCCTGGTGAGCGAGCCCCGCCCGTGCGCATCGCCATCGAGTACACGGCTGCCATCAACCAACGCGCCGGCATCGGCCGCTTCGTGCGCAACCTCGTGGCTAGCCTCGTGGCTCTCGATACCGAGGACCAGTTCGTCCTGGTCTACGCCGCGCCCGATGAGAGGAAGCCCCCCCATCTCCCCACAGGGCCGCACGTCTCGGCCCGCCAGCTGTGGCTGCCCGAGCGCTGGATGACCATCCTCTGGCACCGGCTGCGCGTGCCGCTCCCGGCCGACTGGTTCACCGGGCCGCTCGACATCTACCACGCGCCGGACTTCGTGCTGCCCCCACTCCGCCGCGCCCGGCGGATGGTCACCGTCCACGACCTCGCCTTCCTGCTGTACCCGGAGTGCGCCGATGCACGCCTGCGGCAGTACCTGATGTCGGTCGTTCCTCGCTCCATCCGCGACGCAGACTTCGTCGTGACCGACTCGATCAACACGCAGAACGACGTCATCTGCCTGTTCGGCGCGAGCCCCGACCGGACCGCCGTGGTCCCCGGCGGCGTGGAGGCCCGTTTCCGCCCCGCCCCGCCCGAGGCGGTGGCCGAGCTGCGCGCGCGGCTGGGGCTTCACAGCCCCTTCGTGCTCTCCCTGGGGATGATCGAGCCGCGCAAGAACTGGCAGGGCCTGATCCGGGCCTACAGCCAGGCCCGGGCGCGGCACCGGCTGCGGCACCAGCTCGTGCTCGCCGGCCCGCGTGGCTGGCTGTGGGAGAGCATCTTCGACGAGCGCGAGCGCTCCCCTTACCGCAACGACATCATCTTCCTCGGGTTCGTCGCCGACGCCGACCTCCCGGCGCTCTACACGGCCGCTGAGGCCTTCGCCTTCCCGTCGTTCTACGAGGGGTTCGGCCTCCCACCGCTCGAGGCGATGGCCTGCGGCACGCCGGTGGTGGTCTCCAACGCCGCCTCGCTGCCAGAGGTGGTGGGCGACGCCGGCCTGATGGTTCCCGCCGACGATATCGACGCGCTTGCCGAGGCGCTCGCCCGCTTGCTCCTGGATGAGGAGCTGCGCCGCACCCTGCGAGCCGCCGGCCTCCAGCGCGCGGCGCAGTTCACCTGGCCGGCCGCCGCCCAGCGCCTGCTCGAGGTCTACCGGCGGGTTGCCCGGCTGTAGGCGCGCGCGGCGCATAATTTATGCAAGGACTCCGCTGCGGAGAGCCGCTGTGCGCATTGGGATCAACGCCCTCTTCCTGCAACAACCCGCCACCGGCACGGGGCAGCACCTGTTCCATCTGCTCCAGGGGCTAGACCAGCACGATCGCGAGAACACCTATGTGCTGCTCAGCCCGCGGTTCCGGCGCGCCGGCCCGCCCCGCTTCCCCGAGCTCTCGCCGCGCTTCCGGAACGTCCAAGCGGTCAGCGCGCTGGCCCGGCTGGGCGACAACTTCGAGAAGCTCTGGTGGGAGCAGGTCGGGCTCCTGCAGGCCTGTCGGCGCGAGGCCCTTGACCTCCTCCACTGTCCCTACTTCGCCTCACCTATCCTGTCGCCAATCCCCACCGTGGTGACTATCCACGACGTCATCCCGCTCCTGCTGCCGGAATACCGCGCCCGGCTGCTAGGCCGCGCCTATACCGCGCTGTGCGTGCTGGCCGCGCGCCGCGCCCGCGCCATCATCGCGGTATCCGAGTGCTCGAAGCGCGACATCGAGCGCACGCTGCGGCTGCCGCCCGAGCGGGTCCACGTCATCGGCAACGCGGTGGACGAGAGCTACCAGCCCATCCGAGACCCGCGCCTGCTCAGCAGCGTGCGTGAGCGCTACGGCATCGGGGAGCGCTTCATCCTGTACTTCGGCGGTTTCGACGTTCGGAAGAATGTCTTCCGCCTGATCGAGGCGTATGCCAAGATCCGCCCGCGGCTGGATGAGCCCTACCAGCTCGTGCTGGCCGGCCGGCTGCGCCACATCGGGCACCCGCTCTACCCCGACCCTCGCCCCCTGGTGCGCGAGCGGGGCCTGGAGTCGCACGTGGTCTTCACCGGCCAGATCCGCGAGCAGGACAAGGCGCCGCTCTACAGCGCCGCCACGCTGTTCGTCTTCCCCTCGCTGTACGAGGGGTTCGGGATGCCCGTCCTCGAGGCCATGGCCTGCGGCGCTGCGGTGATCACCTCCAACACCTCGGCGCTCCCCGAGGTAGCGGGCGACGCGGCCGTGCTCGTGGACCCGACGGATACCGAGGCTCTCGCTCAGGCGATGCTGGAGCTCCTGCGCGATCCCGGCCGGCGGGCGGCGCTCGGCCAGGCTGCTCGCGCCCGCGCCGCGCACTTCTCCTGGGGCACGGTAGCGGAGCAAACTATCCGCGTGTACGCCCAGGCGGCGGCATGAGAGTCCTCATGCTCTCGAAGGCCTGCGTGGTCGGGGCGTACCAGCGCAAGCTCGAGGAGCTGGCGCGCCAGCCCGGCGTCGAGCTGACCTGCCTCGTGCCCCCCTACTGGCGACAAGACGGCACGCCTATCCCGCTCGAACGCGCACACGTGCAAGGCTATCGCCTCGCGGTGACCCCGCTTCGGTTCAATGGCCACTTCCACCTGTTCTACTTCCGCGGGCTCGCCGCCTGGCTGGCGCGCACCCGGCCAGACATCGTCCACATCGATGAGGAGCCCTACAACCTGGCCACCGGCCTGGCCATGCGGCTGGCTGTCCGGCAAGGGGCGCGTCGCCTCTTCTTCACCTGGCAGAACCTCTTCCGGCGCTACCCCCCACCGTTCAGCCTGTGGGAACAGTACGCCTTCCGCCGCACACACTACGCGCTCGCCGGCAACCGCGAGGCCGTACAGGTACTGCGGCGCAAGGGCTACCGCGGGCCCGTGGCGGTGATCCCCCAGTTCGGCGTCGACCCCGCCGTCTTCTACCCGCGGCCGCGCCCGCCGCGCGCCGCGTTCGTGATCGGCTACGCGGGCCGGCTGGTCGAGGAGAAGGGGTTGCTCCTGCTGCTGGAGGCCGTGGCGCGGCTCCGAGGCGCATGGTGCCTGCAGCTCGTGGGGAGCGGCCCGCTCCAGCCGGCCCTGGTCCGCCGGGCTCAGCAGCTCGGGATCGCGGAGCGTGTCGACCTCCGCCCTCATGTGCCCTCCAGCGCCATGCCGGAGATCGTGGCCGGCTGGGATGTGCTCGCCCTCCCCTCGCTGACGCGCCCCAACTGGAAAGAGCAGTTCGGACGTATCCTCATCGAGGCGATGGCGAGCGGGGTGCCCTGTGTGGGCTCCGACAGCGGCGAGATCCCGCACGTCCTGGGCGAGGCCGGGCTGGTAGTTCCAGAGGGCGCGGTCGATGCGCTCCACGCCGCACTGGCGCGCCTGCAGGAGGAACCGACTTTGCGCCGCGAGCTCGCAGAGCGCGGCCGGGCTCGCGTCCTCGCCCACTTCACCCACACGCGCATCGCCGAGCAGACCTATGCCGTTTATCGCGCCGTGCTGGCGGCTTGACCACCGCACCTCCTAGCCAGGCTCGTGCACGATCGTCGGCACGATAGAGCGTCACCGCGCGCAGGTGCTATACTCAGAACAAGCGAACAGCGGCGGGGCCTTCAGGGCAAGGTGAGGCGCGGCGGTTTCCCGGCGCGCCAATTCCTGACCGGCGGTAATGCTAGACGGCAGAGCCCGCGAGCCCTTCCGTGGCAGGTGCTGGTGGCGGACACGGCGTGTGGTACGGGTGCCTGGCACGGGGGCTGATCTGGTGAGAAGCCAGAGCCGACGGTACAGTCCGGATGGGAGAAGGCGGGATCCCCCGCGCCGCAGCCTGAAGGCCTGCTGCCTTCAGGCTTTTTCATTAACCAACCGCGTGGGAAGCAGGACGTGGACTACATGGCACGGGCGCTAAAGCTGGCTGAGCGCGCGCTCGGCCTGAGTAGCCCGAACCCGGCGGTGGGGGCTGTGCTCGTCAAGGACGGCCGCATCGTCGGCGAGGGCTGGACGCAGGCGCCCGGCCAGGCCCATGCGGAGATCGTCGCGCTCCAGCAGGCGGGCGCGGCGGCCGCGGGCGCCACGCTCTACGTGACCCTCGAGCCCTGCTGCCACTACGGCCGCACCCCGCCCTGCTGCGAGGCCATCGTGCGGGCCGGTGTCCGCGAGGTGCACATCGCGATGCTTGACCCTAGCCCCTGGGTGGCCGGGGGCGGGCAGCGGCACCTCGCGCGCGCCGGGATCGTGACCGTGCTCGGCGAACACGAGCAGGAAGCGCGCCGGCTGAACGAAGGGTACTTCAAGCACGTGGCCACGGGGCTGCCCTTCGTGGCCGTCAAGTGGGCGATGACCCTAGACGGCAAGATCGCCACGCGGACAGGCTCGTCGTTCTGGGTCACCGGGCCGGCAGCGCGCGCCCGGGTCGCCCAACTGCGGGCCCGCAGCGATGCGGTGCTGGTAGGAGTGGGGACGGTGCTGGCCGACGATCCCCAACTGACGGTCCGGCCTGAACTGCTTCGGGCGGCCGCGCCCGATCAGCCCGCCGAGCCCCCGCCCCGGCAGCCGCTGCGCGTCGTGCTGGACAGCCGCGCGCGAACGCCGCCGACGGCGCGCCTGCTACAGCGCAACGGCCATGTGCTGATCTTGGTGACCGACCACGCCCCCGCAGACCGGCGTGCGGCGCTCGCCGCGGCGGGAGCGGAAGTCGTGGTCGTGCCAGAGCAGCACGGGCGGGTGCACCTCCCCGCCGCGCTGCAGCTGCTGGGCGAGCGCGGGGTCACCTCCGTCCTGGTCGAGGCCGGCGGCACGCTGGTCGCGGCGCTCCTCGAGGCAGGCCTGGTTGATAAGGTCTATGCATTCATCGCGCCGAAAATCGTCGGCGGCACGAACGCGCTCACGCCCGTGGAGGGCACGGGGCTGGACAATATGGCCCAGGCGCTCGCGCTCCGCGACGTGACCGTCGAGCAGCTGGGGGACGACCTGCTGGTCACCGGCTACCTGCCTGGTGCGGCTGAGGTGAGCAACGGCGTGGTCGCGACCTGGCGCGTGGCCGGCCCGGCGCACGCCGAAGGGTAGCGGCGCATGTTCACAGGGATCATCGAAGAGATCGGCACCGTCGAGGCGGTGATGCGGCAACCCGGCGGGGCGCTCCTGCGGGTGGCGGCACGCACGGTGCTCACCGACCTGCGGCCAGGCGATAGTATCTGTGTGAACGGGGCTTGCCTGACAGTGACGGAGCGCGACGAGCGCACCTTTACCGTTGGGTTGGCGCCGGAGACGCTCCGGCGCACCACCTTGGGCGACCTCGCCGTGGGCGATGGTGTCAACCTGGAGCGGGCCGTTCCGGTCGGCGGGCGGCTGGGCGGCCACTACGTCCAAGGCCATGTAGACGGCGTGGGGCGCATCACAGCCGTGCGGCCCGACGGCGAGGCGCTCTGGATGACCTTCGCGGCCCCGCCCGAGCTGCTGCCTTACCTGGTCGTGAAGGGGTTCGTGGCCGTCGACGGGATCAGCCTGACCATCACCGAGCGCCAGGCCGACACGTTCAGCGTCACGCTGGTGCCCTATACCCAGCGGGCGGTCACCCTGGCTCGCAAACAGCCGGGCGAACGCGTTAACCTCGAAGTAGATATCATTGCCAAGTACGTCGAGAGTCTGCTGCGGCGCGACCAACACGCCGTGGAACAGGCGGGGACCGCCGCACAGGGGAGGTCCTATGCCGCCTCGGAGTGAGGATTCGCCGTTCGCTACCATCCAAGAGGCCATCCAGGACTACAAGGAGGGCAAGTTCGTCATCATCGTCGATGACGAGGATCGGGAGAACGAGGGCGACCTGTGCATCGCCGCCCAGCACATCACTCCTGAGGCCATCACCTTCATGGCTCGCCAGGGGTGCGGCCTGATCTGCGTACCCATGCTGGGCAGCCGGCTCGATGAGCTGCGGTTGCCCATGATGGTCCGCGATAACACCTCGGGGTTCGGCACGGCGTTCACGGTCACGGTCGACGCGACGGCCAAGCACGGCGTGACCACTGGCATCTCCGCCCACGACCGGGCGAAGACCATCAAGGTGCTTATCGACCCCAATACCAAGCCCGAGGACCTCTCGCGCCCGGGGCACATCCTGCCCCTGCGCTACGCCGAGGGCGGTGTCTTGCGGCGCGCCGGCCAGACCGAGGCCTCGGTCGACCTCGCCAAGCTGGCGGGCCTGTACCCCGCCGCCGTCATCTGCGAGATCATGAACGACGACGGGACAATGGCCCGTCTGCCGGACCTCATCAAGTTCTCCCAGAAGCACAACATCAAGATCATCTCTGTCGCCCAGCTCATCGAGCACCGGCGGCGGACTGAAAAGCTGATCACCAAGCTCGCCCAAGCGCCTATCCCGACCGAGTACGGCGAGTTCATGCTCCATGTGTACGAATCCACGGTGGACGGTGCCCACCACGTGGCGCTCGTGATGGGTGAGGTCCACATCGGCCCGCCGCCCCTGGTGCGCGTGCACTCGCAGTGCCTAACGGGCGACGTCTTCGGCTCGCGGCGCTGCGACTGCGGCGACCAGCTCGAGATGGCCATGCGGAAGATCGCGGAGGAGGGGCGCGGCGTCATCCTGTACATGCGCCAGGAGGGCCGCGGCATCGG
>Ga0070739_10000319_pt1 | contig 97113 bp, 84 predicted proteins | sample Coa_R1_7_FD_66445 | JGI IMG/M metagenome (GOLD analysis project Ga0070739, IMG submission 66445) | Surface soil microbial communities from Centralia Pennsylvania, which are recovering from an underground coalmine fire - Coalmine... | ecosystem: Environmental > Terrestrial > Soil > Unclassified ...
TCATCGGCGCCGGCTTCGACCTGCCTCACGTGCAACCGTACGACGTGGCCTCGGCGATCCTGGTCATGGACCGCCTCCATGCCGTCACCGGCGCGGCGGAGTACGCCGCGCTCGCCCAGACCGCCCGCCGGTGGTTCGACGGGCGCAACCCGGCTCGCCGTCCGGTCTACGACACGAGCAGGGGGCGTGTCGCCGACGGCATCGACCAGGGACGCCTCAGCCGCAACTCCGGGGCCGAGTCCAACATCGTCGGCGCGCACGCGCTCCTGGATCGCACCGTGGAGCAGGCGAGGCGGCTCGGTGCCAATGCGGCGCTTCCCTGGCGAGATGCCGCGATGCCGCGCCGGGCCGTCGACGCCGCGCGGCCGGAGGCCTGACGGCACCGGGATCCGACGCCCGCCACGCCGGACCCACTCGTCAGCGCCTGCCGCGATCGGCGCAACCTGCCCCGCCGCCGACTCGCCGCAGCCTCGACGGTCGACGATCGTATGCGGCGGGAAGCACGGCGGTCGGTCCGCCGCCGTACGAACAATGCAACGCCTTGCGGTGTGCGGTGGACGGCTACGTCGCGGGATCCCGGTCGGGTTGCGCGATCGCGTCGTCGAGCTCTCGCTTGATGACGCTGTAGCACTCGCACGCGACGCCTTCCAGGCCCGGCCGGTCGATGATCGACACGTGGCCGCGGTGGTAGCGGATCAGGCCGGCGGCCTGGAGGATGCCGGCAGAGAGCGTCACCGTCGCCCGGCGGGAGCCCAGCATCTGGCCGAGGAACTCGTGGGTGATGGCGAACTCGTCGACGCCGACGCGGTCGTGGCTCATCAGGAGCCAGCGGCTGAGACGTTCCTCGTTGGAGTGGAGCCGGTTGCACGCCGCCGCCTGGGCGATCTGGCCGAACAGCGCGCTGGTGTACCGCTGCACCACCTCGTAGAGCGCGCCGCGCCGCTCCATCTCGCCGAGGAACGGCGACGCCTCCATGCGCAGCGCCCGTCCCGGCACCTGCGAGATGGCGCGCACCGCCAGCGACCCGCCGGGGACCAGCGGGACGCCGACCACGCCCTCGTTGCCCACCGTGGCCACCTCGACGATGGCGCCGTCCTCGAGCGGCGTCACCAGCGAGACGACCCCGTCGAGCGGGAAGTGCACGGCGTCGATGCGCTCGCCCGGCTCGAAGAGGACGGTCTTGATCTCCAGCGAGACCGGAGTCAGCAGGGATGCCAGGCGTTGCGCCTCGGCCGCGGGGACCGCTGCGAGAACGTGGTTCCGGTTCTGATGGTTGTCTGGGTTGGCTGGTCCCATGCGCGAGCCTCTATTGGATTCTGGCCGGTGATGCGGTGCGCCGTGCCGGCGGCTGCGGAGCGAGAGGGATTCGAACCCCCGAGGGCTTGTCGGCCCTTGTGGTTTTCAAGACCACTCCGATCAACCACTCCGGCATCGCTCCGCCGCGCAGTGTACCTCCGCCGCGACGGGCCGGCGGGGCGCTCAGTTCCGCGCCGGCGCGCCGACATCGCCGTCCTGCGGCCGGAAGTGGACCAGCGCGAGCGCCGCCGGCACGGCGATCGATCCCAGCCCGCGCGAGACGGCGACGTCGCGCATCTCCCAGCGCGGCGCGAACTTGTCCTTGAACCGCGCCAGGGAGCGGTAGTCGTACCCGAACGTGCCGTGGCGGAACAGCCAGTGCCGCAGCGAGCGCGCCAGCCGTCCGTCGGGCGCGTCGCCGTCATGCGTCGAGTCGCGGAAGGGCGCGACTCCGAGCGACGCCACGCGCAGGCCGCGGGCGCGCGCCGCGTCGAGCGCCGCCGCGATGCACAGGTCCATCGCCCCCGCGGGTGCGACGGGTGAGCGCCGGAACATGTCGAGCGCGATGCCGTGCCCACCGAGGCGCAGCCACGTGGTGAACGCCTGCGCGCGCCCGTCCGCACCGCGGACGACGCTGACCGTCGCGTCCGCGTCGAGGATCTCCCCGAAGCGCCCCACCGAGAATCCCAGCTCGCGCCAGGGCCGCCGCGCCAGCCAGGCGTCCGACACCCCGCGCAGCTCCTCCCACGTCGCGCCGTCGACGTCGTCCGCCCGCAGCACCGACGCCGACATCCCGGCGCGGCGGGCCCGCGACAGCTCGTGCCGCAGATTGGCGCGCCGCGGCGACGACGGGCAGAACGACTCCAGGTCGACCACCGCCTCCTCGCCGAATGCGTACACCCGCAATCCTGCGGCACGGTACGCCGGTCGCAGCGACGGATGCGTCTGCATGAAGCACACCGGCAGGCGCGCCGTGCGGCAGATGGCGACGAACTCGTCGACGGCGCGCCGCTGCAGCTCGGGCGCCACCAGCGGATCGCCCGCCGCGACGACCACCCCCGCGGCGACCCGGAACCCGACGACGGCACCGCAGTGCAGCCGCAGCTGCTGCTTGTCCCGCGAGCCTGCCAGGCAGCTCAGCTGCGATGCGGCGTGGCGCCGCCGTGCCGCCTCGACCTCGGCTGCGTCCGCCCGCAGCAGCTCCAGGGCTGCCGTCCTTCCCATGGCGCCGAAGCCTACCCTCCCGGGACCGCCGAGGGCGGTCGCGGGACGGTGCCCTGGGTATACTCGACACCCTCCGCGGGGAGGTGGCTGAGTGGCCGAAAGCGCCCGCCTGCTAAGCGGGTGAGGGGTATTAAACGCTCCTCCGAGGGTTCGAATCCCTCCCTTCCCGCCAGGGCTGCTTCGTGCTCCGTCTTGGGGTTGGTTCCGTTTGGTGCGAACCCCGGACACAACGAAGCCCCGCGGGCTCGGCGTCGGGGCGGCGCACGCTCCCGTCGGAGTTGCCTTTACCTGCTTTGACAATCGTGAACGCGGGCAAGGTCGCGTCGCGGTGCGCAGCGGTGGAGCATCGCCAGCGCAGGCCCCGAAGGCCGTGCAGCCGGGAGTCCCGCCATGTCCCACAGGCGAGGCAGCGCCATGCGATGGAGCGTCGGGGTCGTCGTGGTGACGGCTGCGATGGTCGCGTTTCCCGTCGCCCTGGTCGCCGCCCAGCCCGGGCTGGCCACGCCGCCCGCCCCGCCGCCTGCCGCGCCCCGCCTGCCCCCGCTGCCCGCCTCGCAGCCGGGTGCGGCGGCGACGCTCGACGGGGTGGTCGCCCACGGACCGTTCCTCGCCACGGGCTTCCCCGACCTCCCCTCCGACGACGCCGCCACGGAGGTCGCGGCCCTCGACCCCCGCGACGGCGCCGCCGCCCAGCGCGCCTTCCTCGACGCCTGGGACGCCATGCCCGCCGGCGACCCGCAGCTCTCCGAGCGGTTCGCCGCCGCATTGATGGCCGGCCCGCTGGCCATGAACCAGGACCCACCCAGCCCCGCCGACCAGGCCTTCGAGGGCTTCACCGGCGACCCCGACAACGCCGCCCGGCTGGCCAACGCGGCGGTGGCCCTGTTCACCCTCGGCGTGGCGCAGATGGACGGCGCTGCGGTGACCGACCAGTCGGTCGGCAAGGGCGACGACGTCGAGGACAACGCCACCCAGCTCCTCCAGCTCGGCTACCGGGCGTTCTCGGCCGACGCCCCGCAGGCCGTGGAGACGCTGAGCCTCGACCTCGGCTTCCTCACCCCGCTGGTCGGCGAGTTCAACTCCTCCGCGGTCGACGCGCTGGAGGCGTGGCTGCGCACGCATCCCGCCGACGCGACGGCGCGCTACCTGCTGGGCAGCCTGCTGGGCGCGGGGTTCACCAGGGCCGCCTTGGTCGGCCAGGTGTCGCCGACCCCGCCGCCTCCGCTGGCCGCGGCGATGCAGGTGCTCGCACCCCTGGAGCACGACGCGCGCACCGCCGCGCTGGGCTACTCCGCCGTCGGCGACGCCGAGATGCGCGAGGCGCAGCGGGCCGTGGCGGAGAGGCCCTACGCCGCGCGGCAGGACGCCCGCGACGCGCTCGACGCCTACGACGCCGCCATCCGGCTCAACCGCGACCCCGGCCTGCTGGCCGGCCGCGCCGTCGCCCTCGACTTCCTCGGCGACGAGGCCGGCGCCGTCGCCGCCCAGCAGCGCGCCGTCGCCGCGGCGCCGCGGTCGGCGGCCGGGCTGGTCGAGCTGGCGGCGCTGCAGCAGAAGCTGTGCGACTCGCGGTCGCCGTGCGACGAGTCGGCGGTCGAGGGCACCGCGCGGTCGGCGATGGGCCTGCTGGAGTCGGCATGGCAGCCGCGCGTCGACACGTCGCGCTTCCCGCGGTGGACGGAGCCCTGCCTCTCGGAGTGGAGCGGCGAGGTCGTCGCCGCCACCGACCCCGGCGACGATCGCGGCTACGCCGGCTACTCCTTCGGCAGCCTCGACGACGCCGTCCCGGTGATGCGCACCCCGGAGGGCTGCGGTGCCGGCGGAGCCGTCTTCCTCAGCTACACGCTGGTCCCCACCAGTGACGACACCGGCGTCGACGCCCGCCACGCCGACGGCGCCATGCTCGACACCGCCGCGTCGATCGCCATGCAGGCCGCGGCGCTCCGCGGCACCGCCGGCGACGCCGACACCGCGTACCGGGCCTGGCGCGCCGACGTCGCCGACGCCCGCCTCGGCGCCACCGCGGGCACGGCGGTGTGGACGGGACGCCGCCATCTCATGGCGTCGTACGACGAGGCGGCGCACCTCGTCGTCGCACCCGCGCCGGCGACGCCCGACGCCGGCCCCCAGCAGTGGCCGGAGTCGCTCTTCGTCGCCGACTCGATCCTGCGCCACGCCGGCCGCTTCAGCCAGGCGGCGCGGGTCTGCCAGGCGTCGGTGTCCGCCCTGGCGGGCAACACCTACCCGCTCCGGTGCGAGGGGGAGGACGACTTCCTCGCCGGCGACGCCGCCGCGGCGCAGCGGCTCCTGCAGCCGCTCGACGGCAGGCTGCGGACCCCCGCCGACAGGGACTGGCTGAGCGACGACCTGCTCGCCGCCGACATCCGCCTGCACCGGGATGCCGCCGCCCGCAGCATCGTCGCCGCCGCCACCGACGACGACGTCAGCAGGGAGAAGCTCGGCGAGGTGGCCATGGACGCCGGCGACCTGCGCACCGCCGAGGCGGAGTTCGCCAGGGTGGTGCAGTCACAGCCGCAGGGACGCCCGCCCTCGCTGGTCGCCGAGGCCGCCTTCTCGGACCACGGCATCGTCCTGCTGCGCGAGATCCAGCCCGCCGCCGACGCCACCCCCGACTGCACGACGCACCGCGCGGACTGCGAGACGGCGCGCGCCGACTTCCTCGCCGCGTCGGCGATGGACCCGCAGAACCCGGTCTTCCTGCTCAACCTCGCCTGGGCCGACCGCCTCCTCGACTTTCCGCCGGCAGTGACCGAAACCGTGCTGCGGCGCGCCGTCGCGGAGGACCCCACCCTGTTCCCCGCCTACAACGACCTCGGCGTCCTCGAAGCCGGGCAGGGCGACACCGACGCCGCCCGCCAGGACCTGGAGCGGGCGCTCGCCGTCGCGCCCCAGTACGACCTGGCCACGTGGAACCTCGGCGTCCTCGACATGCGCACGGTCGGCGGAATCCCCGCCGGGCAGGCGCTGCTGGCGGCGGCGACGTCGCGCAACCCCGTGCTGCGCGGCGAGTCGACGGCCGAGCTGCGCACCGACGAGCGCGTCTACGACGTGGCCCTGGGCCGGGGCGCGCTCCAGCCGTTCGACCGCACCTACGGGGTGGCCGCGGCGGCGCTCGGCGGCGTCAGCCTGGGCGCGCTGGCGGTGGGCACCCTCGTCGACCTGGGCAAGGAGCGCGGCCTGGAGACCGTCCTCGACCAGCTGGGCGAGCGGGCGCGGCGCTTCACCGCCGCCGTGGAGCGGCGCCTGGGCCGGGCGCTGCGCGGCATGCGGGCGCGGCCGTGGATGGTCACCGCACCGATCCTGGTGGCGCTGACCGCGACGGTGACGGTGTGGACGGGGCAGGGGAGCGGCCTCCCGTCGGTGCTGATCGCCGCCTACGCGGCGCTGCTCGGCCTGCTGGTGCACGAGACCGGGCACCTCGTCGCCGCCGCGGCGCTGCGCCGGCGGGTGCGCCCGGTGCAGTCGCCGCTGCTCCTAGGCGTCGCCGTCCTCATGCTGCCGCTGCGCCTGCTCGGCGGCCCCTGCGTCGGCCACGAGGTGGTCGCCCGCGAGGGCGAGGCGGCGGGCGCGGCGCCGCGCCGCGACCTCGTCGTCTACTGGGCCGGTCCCGCCGCCAACCTGCTCGTCGCCGTCGCCGCCGGGCTCGCCGCCGTGGCGCGGCCGCTGCCCATGCTGCGCGTCATCCTGCTGGTGCAGCTCGGCATGGTGGCGTTCAGCTTCCTGCCCGTCGAGCCCATGGAGGGTTCGCGGCTGGGCAGGGTGCACAGGCGGCCGCTCGCCGTGTTCCTGCTCGCCCTCGTGGTGGTCGCCATCCTCTTCTCGGAAGGCGTGCTGTGACGCCCCATCGCGCCCGGCGGATTTGACGCGCACGCGTCATTGCCCCAGACTCCGGCGGCATAGGAAGGCGGACGTCCGGGAGGCGGCACGCAGTTCGCGGCGTGAGCGCACGTCCGCCGGCACAAGGAAGGGAGAGAGCCGTGGAAACCTCGATCCGAGCGCGCGCCGGCGCGCGCCCATCACGCCGGGCACTGGGAGTGCTCGGCGCCGCCGCCATCGCCGCGGCGGCCATCGCCGCGGGGCCGCAGGTCGCCGTCCGCGCCCAGGCCGGCTGCCCGAACGGCACGTCGCAGAACGGCGGGACGATCTCGCCGAGCGGCGGCGTGCCGTTCATCCTCTGCAGCGGGATGATCGCCAGCTTCGACGGCACGCCGCTCGACGTCGACGTCTCCATCCCGGCGTCGGCGAGCGGCGCGCTGCCACTGATGGTGATGATGCACGGCTGGGGCAACAGCAAGACCGAGTTCGAGTCGACCACCCTCGCCGGCGACGGTGCGCACTCGTACGACTGGAACAACGCCTGGTTCACCGCCCAGGGCTACGCCGTGCTCACCTACACGGCGCGCGGCTTCCATCAGTCCTGCGGCAGGGAGAACTTCGTCCCTGTGGTGAACGCCGCCTGCGCCGGCAAGGCGAGCTGGACGCACCTCGCCGACCGCCGCTGGGAGGAGCACGACACCCAGTACCTCGCCGGGCTGCTCGTCGACGACGGTGTCGCCGACGCCAGCCACATCGCGGTCACCGGCGACTCCTACGGCGGTGGGCAGAGCTGGCTGCTCGCCCTGTCGCAGGACGAGGTGATGGCCACCGACGGCTCGACATCGAGCTGGACGTCGCCCAACGGCACCGCGCTGCACGTCTTCGCCGCCGTGCCGCAGTACACCTGGAGCGACCTGCTGGAGGCGCTGACCGACAACGGCGGCGCGTCCGACGGCGCCAACGGCGCGCCCGCCCAGGCCGACCACACGTCGCCGATCGGCGTCGAGAAGGCGAGCTACGTCGACGGCCTCTTCGCGCTCGGCGAGCAGACCGCGCAGTTCGCGCCGCCGCAGGTCGATCCCACCGCCGACCTGGTGTCGTGGTTCGCCGGCCTCAGCACGGGCGAGCCGTACGAGGTCAACCCGCAGGTGGCCAACGCGATCACCCAGGTGACCCAGTTCCGCTCGCCGTACTACATGGCGGTGCCGCCGGCGGGCCACGAGGTCCCCGTGCTGGCGCTGCAGGGCGTCACCGATCCGCTCTTCCCCGCCATCCAGGCGGAGCAGGAGATCCAGAAGCTGACCGCAGCAGACGCCGCCTACCCGGTGTGGTCGATCTACGGCGACATCGGCCACTCCTACGCCGCCAACCCGGGCGCGGTCTGGCAGACGCTCAACGGTGACGCCAACACCTGGCTCAGCACCATCCTCGCCGGTGGCACGCCCACGCTGGCGCGTGCCACCGTGGCGACCGTCGTCTGCAACTCGTCGCAGAGCACGACGTACCTCACCGGCAGCAGCCTCAGCGCCATCGCCACCTCGACGGTGACCCTCAGCTCCAGCACCACCGCGACGACGACAAGCGCCACCCCGCCGGGCCAGGAGGCCGAGCGTGCCGACCCCATCGTCAACGGCGGCGCACCGGGAACCACCCCCGGTTGCGTCACCATGCAATCGCAGACGGACCAGGGAGTGGCCGCCTGGACGTTCAGCCCGAGCACGCCGATCACCGTGGTGGGCAGCCCGGTGGTCGATGTCAGCGCCACCCTGCTCGGCACCAACGCCGTGGTGGCGACCCGGCTGTGGGACCTCGACCCGCAGTCCGGCCGGCAGACGCTGATCACCCGCAACGTGTACCGCCTGGCCGGCACGCCGGGCTCGACCGTCCCGCTCAGCTACGAGCTCTGGCCCACCGGCTGGCAGCTCGTCTCCGGGCACCAGCTCAAGCTCGAGATCACCCAGGACGACGCGCCCACCTGGCGCGCCGACAACCTGCCCTCGGCGCTGCTGCTCAGCGGCGTCAGCCTCACGCTGCCCACGGCGTAGGGGACCCCTGGAGCCGGTCGCCGCCCGGGCGCGGCGACCGGCCCATCGCCCGGCGGGCTAGGATCACGCCATGGCCGACCCCCGACTCGCGCTCCGCGGCCGCCGGGTGCTCATCACCGGCGCCGCCGGCGGGATCGGCGGTGCCACAGCGGCGGCGATGCGCCACCTCGGCGCCACCGTGGTGGGCGTCGACCTGCAGGCGTCGCCGCCCGAGATCCTCGCCGCCGACGTGCGCGACGCCGAGGCCGTGCAGCACGCCGTCGACGAGGCGGCTGAGCGCATGGGCGGGATCGACGTGCTGGTCAACGCCGCCGGGATCGGCATCGCCAACGACGCGGGCGCCTTTCCCGACGCCGCCGCCCGGCGGGTGCTCGACGTCAACCTGCTGGGCACCTGGACGGCCACCGCCGCGGCGCTGCCCCATCTGCTCCGCGCCCACGGGCACGTCGTCAACATCGCCAGCGGGCTGGCCTACGTCACCGTTCCCTTCGCCGTCGCGTACACGGCGAGCAAGCGCGCCGTCACCGCCTACTCCGACACGCTGCGCATGGAGTACCGCGGGCGCATCTCGGTGAGCACCGTGTACCCGGGCTACGTGCGCACCCCCATCCACGACGCGCCGGCGGCGCAGGGCGTGTCGCTGGAGGGAGCGGTTCCTGCCGAACCTGTCGAATACACGGTGGGCGCCATCATCCGCTCCTGCGTGACCCGCAAGCGCGACCTGGCCACCGGCCGCGGCACGGCGGTGGGCATCTTCCTGGGGCGACACGCGCCCTCCCTGCTCGACGCGCTGGTGGCGCGGCGCTTCGAGCGGCGCTTCGCCGGCCGGGAGCGGCCCGCCTTCCTGCGCAGCTTCGACAGCGAGACGCCGGACGCGCTGAGCGCTCCGCGCAGCGCGCCGCCGGCCGGCAGCCAGCGCTAGGCGGTTCCCACCAGCCCGTCGAGCTGCGCCGCGTGCTGCTCGAGGTGGCCGACCATGAACTCGTCGACGATGCGCGGCAGCGGCATGACGCCGAGGGTGGAATGGAGGCCGCGGGCGGCCCAACCGGCGTCGGGGACGTCGCGGAGGAACGCCCGCGTCGCGCCGATGCCGTCGCGTGTGCGCTGCCACAGGGACCGCACCGCCTGGTTGCGGTCGCGCTCGATGGCGGAGATGCGGCCTGCGTCCGCCTTGGTGCGTCCGAAGGGCACGGGCTCGCCGTGGTACGCGGCGATCACCTCGCGCGCCTGGGCCAGCCAGTAGGGCAGGAACTCGGCGAGGTGGGCCCACACCTGCCCCCACTCCCAGGTCTCGCCGGTGGGCGGGTCGGGGTCGGTGCGGCGGCCGCCCGCGCTGCCGGCGTCGCGCTGCGCGTGCTCCGCGAGGCGCCGCTCCACGGCGTCGAGACGCTGCAGGAAGTCCGGCGCCGGCGGCGCGTCGCTCATCGCGCCACGACGCGGTTGCGCAGCACTCCGAGCCGGTCCACCTCCAGCTCGACGACGTCGCCCGGCCGCAGCCAGGGATACCTCTCACCGCCGTGCACCAGCGAGAGCTCGAGGATGCATCCCGTGCCGCACGTCCCCGAGCCGATGACGTCGCCCGGCTCGACGCGCGTGCCGCGTGACGCCCACGCCAGCATCTCCCCGAATCCGTAGTGGATCGTCGCCAGCGACGAGCGTGACCACTCCTCGCCGTTGACACGCGCGACCATCTGCAGGTCGAACGCCCTGTTGCTGCGGAGGGGCTCCAGCTCGTCCGGCGTCACCAGCATCGGGCCCAGCGAGGTGGCGAAGTCCTTGCCCTTGACGGGGCCCATCGACAGCTTCATCTCGCGCCGCTGGATGTCGCGGGCACTCCAGTCGTTCATCACCATGTAGCCGGCGATGTGCTGCTCTGCGGTGGAGGCGTCGAGGTCGGCTCCGGCCCTGCCGACGACGGCGGCGACCTCCAGCTCGTAGTCCATCTCGGCCGTGCCGGGCGGCATGGCCACGTCGACGTCGGGCCCGACGGTGGCGTAGGGATTGCTGAAGTAGAAGACCGGGAACTCGTACCACTCGGGGATCATCTCCAGCCCGCGGCGCTGACGCGCGGTGCGGACGTGCTCCTCGAAGGCGTAGAAGTCGCGGATGGTCGGCGGCCTGGGCAGCGGGGCGCGCAGCTGCACGTCGCTCAGCGCGACCACCTCCGCCGGCTCGCGCAGTGCCATCGCACCCATGCTGTGCAGGCGGTCGCCGTCGTCGCCGAGGAGGTCGACGAGCGCGGTGCCCTGCGGCATGGCGTGCACGTCGTCGCCGTGCAGCACGCCGCAGCGGTCGTGCTGCGTCTCGGGATGGCGGTAGGTGACGAACCTCACGCCGTCAGCTCGACGGCGCTGAGCTCGGCGATCCGCGCCATCGCCGTCTCCACCGCCTCGCGGCGCGCCGTGAAGCAGAGGCGGAAGCGATCCGGCATCCCGAACGCGATGCCGGGCGCGACGATGACGAGCTTCTCGGTGAGCGCCTGGGCGAAGGAGAGCGCGTCCTCCCAGGGGCTGCGCATCCAGAGATAGAGGCCGCCCTGCGGCGCCGCGACGTCGAGGCCCGCGTCCTGCGCGCATCGCACCGCATGGTCGCGGCGCTCGCGGAACGGCTGCAGGTCGACGTCCCAGGAGTCGAGGTGGAGCAGCATGCGCTGCATCGTGGCGGGCGCGTTGACGAAGCCGAGCGCGCGCTGGCACAGCTCCAGGCCCCGCTGCACCTCGACGTCCGCCAGCTCGGGATGCACCGCGAGATAGCCGATGCGCTCGCCGGCGAGCCCGAGGTCCTTGGAGAAGGAGCGGGCCAGCACCGTGGCGCCGTAGAACTCCATGGCGTTGAGACTCTGGTGCGGCGGGTACACCAACCGCCGGTAGACCGCGTCGACGATGAGGACGACGCGCCGCCCGCTGCGCCGGCGATGCTCCTCCAGGAGCGACGCCAGGGCACGCAGCTCGCCGGCGGTGACGACGTGGCCGCTCGGGTTGTTGGGCGTGTTGAGGATGAGCGCGGCCGTGCGCGGGCTCAGCGCGGACTCGATGCCGCCGAGGTCGAGCGACATGTCCTCGCGCGAGGGCACCGGCACGAAGCGCGCACCGGCGGCCGCGCAGTAGGCGCGGTACTCGCCGAAATAGGGCACGACGCCGATCACCTCGTCGCCGGTGTCGACGAAGGCGCGCAGCGCCAGCGACATCGCGGCCCCGGCGCCGCCGGTCATGGCGACGCACTCGCGAGTCACGCCGGGGAGCTCGACGTCGAGCGCCGCCCGCTCACGCACCTCGGGGTAGCCGAGGTTGGGCATGTAGCCGAAGCGCTCCCGGCCGCGCTCGGCGGCGGCGCGCTGCAGTGCCTCGCGCACCTGCGGCGAGGGCTCGCCGAGGGGCTGTCCGAGGGCCAGGTCGCTCACGGCCTCGTCGCCGTGCAGCGCACGCAGGCGCTGTCCCTCGGCGAACATGCGCCGCACCCAGGAGCCGGCCTCGACCTGGGCCGCCGCCCAGCGCGACAGCGTCGACTCGTCGCCGACGGGCCGGCCCGCGACGTCGCGTGGCGCGTCGCTCACCGCTCTCTCCAGGAGTACGGGTAGGTCGTGTCCAGAACGCTGCGCGCCGCCGAGGTGCGGTGCAGCGGGCGGAACGTGTCGACCATGACGGCGACCTCGTCCGTCTCTCGCGGCCGGTCGAACGACGCCTCCAGCGCGCCGGGCTGCGGTCCGTGCGGCACGCCGCCGACGTGGTGGGTGATCGAGCCCTCGCTGATCCCCCGGCGCGCGGCGTACGTGCCGCCGGCGTAGTAGAGCACCTCGTCGGAGTCGAGGTTGCTGTGGTGGTAGGGGAGGATCACCGCCTCGGGATCCCAGTCGACCTTGCGCGGCACGAAGGAGCAGATCACCACGTTGCGTGCCTGGAAGGTCTGGTGCATCGGCGGCGGGACGTGGAAGCGCCCGGCGCGCGGCTCGAAGTCGTGGATGGAGAAGGCGACGGGGTACACCGTGCCGTCCCAGCCCACGACGTCGAAGGGATGGTGGTCGAGGCAGTAGCGGGTGATCCGTCCACCGCGCTTCAGCCACACCTCGGCCGGGCCCTCTCCCTGCTCCAGCTCCTCGGGAGCGCGGAAGTCGCGCTCGCTGTAGGGCGCCATCTCGGTCAGCTGCCCGTTGCGCGCCCGGTAGCGGTCCGGCGAGTCGACCAGCCCGCTGCACTCGATCACCAGGATGCGCGAGGTGCGCACGTCGTCCAGGGAGAGGCGGTAGACGGTGCCGCGCGGCACCACCACGTAGTCGCCCTCGTGCACCGGCAGGCGGCCGAACTGCGAGAGCAGCACGCCGCTGCCCTTGTGCAGGTAGAGCACCTCATCGGCGCTGCCGTTGACGTAGAGCGTCTCCTGCTGGTGCGCCGGGACGGCCAGCCCGATGCGCACGTCGTCGTTGACCAGCAGGAACTGGCGCCCGCTGATGACGTCGCCGTCCGCTCCCAGCCGCCAGGCCTCGAGGTGCGCGTGGTCGTGGACGGGCTGCTCCTGCAGCGACTCCATGTCGGTCGGCCCTGGCGCGACCTCGCTGGCGCCCTCGGGCATGAAGCGGTGGTAGATCAGCGACGACGGGCCGCTGAAGCCCTCGCGGCCGAAGAGCTCCTCGAAGATCGGCCGGCCGTCGCGCTCCATGCGCGTGTGCCGCTTGCGCGGCACGTCGCCGACGCTGCGGTACGGACGCATCAGAGGTTGCCCCGCGCAGCCTGCTCGCGCTCGATGGCCTCGAAGAGCGCCTTGAAGTTGCCCTTGCCGAAGCCGCGCGCGCCCTTCCGTTGGATCACCTCGTAGAACAGGGTGGGCCGGTCGGCGACGGGCCTGGTGAAGATCTGCAGGAGGTAGCCCTGCTCCTCGAAGTCGACCAGGATGTGGTTGCGGCGCAGCGCCTCGACGTCCTCGCTGACGCCGTGCTCCTGGGTGCGCGCGGCGATGTCCTCGTAGTACGTGTCGGGGGTGGAGAGGAACTCGACGCCGCGATCGCGCATCGCTGCCACGGTGCTGACGATGTCGTCGGTGTGGAGGGCGATGTGCTGCACGCCCGGGCCGTGGTGGAAGTCGAGGTACTCCTGGATCTGCGACGCCTTCAGCCCCTGCGCGGGCTCGTTGATGGGGAAGGTGATCATCGTCTGCGGGTCGCGCACCACCTTGCTGCGCAGGGCGCTGTACCGGGTGGCGATGTCGTGCTCGTCGAACTCCTGGAAGACGTCGAAGTCGAAGACCGAGTGGTACCACTCCACCCAGGTGTCCATGCGGCCGAGCTCGACGTTGCCGACGCTGTGGTCGATGTGGCGGAGCCCCACGCCCCCACCGGAGACGCGCTGGGCGCGGTAGCCGGGAAGGTGCGGCCCGTCGTACTCGTCGCGCTCGACGAAGCGGTGCACGGTGTCGCCGAAGGTGCGGATGGCGGCGATGCGCACGGCGCCGCGCTCGTCGCTGACGACGTGCGGCTCCTCGACGCCGGTCGCGCCGCGCCGCACCGCGGCCTGGTAGGCCTCGCCCGCGTCGTGCACACGCAGGGCGATCGACTTCACGCCGTCGCCGTGCAGCCGCACGTGCTCGGCGACCTCGCCGTCCGGCGTCAGCGGCGCGGTGAGCACCAGGCGCACCCTGCCCTGCTCCAGGACGTAGGAGGCGCGGTCGCGCACGCCCGTCTCGGGACCGGAATAGGCGACCACGTCGAACCCGAAGGCGCTGCGGTAGAACTGCGCCGCCTGGCGCGCATTGCCGACGTAGAGCTCGACGTGGTCGGTGCCCAGCAGCACCGGGACGTCGGTGCGTGCCGGCCGCTGCAGGACGTCAGCCACGCGCCGCCGCCTTCTCGCGCGTCCCCAGTGCGCGGCGGGTGGCGTCCAGCCCGTCCCAGAACGCCTTGACGCCGTCGAGCATCTCGGCCGCGCCCTCGAGGAACTTCTCCTCGTCGAAGCCGGGACGGCGGTAGGCGTCGAGCAGCTCGGTCATGGTGTGCGCCGCGTGCTGCGACTCGACGCGGTCGTGCCAGGTGAAGAAGGCGAGCCGAAGGTCGGGGCACTCGCGGTCGCGATACGCGTCGAGGCCCCGGATGAGCTGCTTCCAGAAGCCGGCGGCGGCCCAGTGCTCGACGGCGAAGGAGGCGCCCTCGGCGATGTCGGGATCCTCGCTGCCGTAGAGGCGGGACAGCTCGTCGCAGAAGAACACCGTGCTCGGCGTGCCGTGCTTGCGCTTGCCCAGCTCGTCGAAGCTCAGGCCCAGCGGCCTGGCGAACTGCAGCAGCCACTCGAAGTGGGCCGCGGTGAACTTGTAGGTGCCGCCATCGACGGTGCCCTCGGTGCTGACCAGCTCGGGATCGCCCATGCGGTCGATGGCGTCGGCGTCGACGGGCCGCTCCTGCACCGGCGAGGTGCGCCCGCTGCGGAACACCACGCCCAGCTCGTTGGCGAGGATCTCCTTCGACTCGCGCGCCTGCTCCAGCGTCGGCGCGTTGATCGTCTTGAGCAGCTGGGCGACGATGAAGAGGTTGCTGAAGACGGAGAACTGCTGGCACAGGTCGCGCACCTGCTCGCGCGTGGCCTCACCCTTCTCGAACCAGTCGCAGTAGGCGTTGCGGGTCACCACGGGGTGCTCGAAGACGGCCTTCTTCACCCGCGCGTAGAACCGCTCCCACTCCGGGGTCTGGGGCAGGGCGGGCTGCGCATGCGTCACGGCTGTGGCCATGGGCTTGTGGCCTCCGGGAGGTTGTGGCAAGGCTCGGATTGGCGAGATGATCCGAGGCCAATTGTCCGCTCTGTGAACATCTCTGTCCAGCAGAAGTAGCAATTCGTGGACTGATTGTGCTTGAATTGCCGCCGGCGGCCGACGGAGTGTCCGCCACGCGGCGGGGCTCGGGGCTCCGGCTGGACGGACTGCTGCGCGTGGCAGGCGTACGGAGGCAGGCGATCGCGATGAGCCGTCAGGACCCCACCGACGAGGAGGAGCTCGAGGTCGAGGCGGATGCGGCCGAGGACACCGTCCCCGCGCGGCGCCGGCGGCCGGCCGGACCCGACGCCGAGGTGGCGGGCCGCGGGCCCGTGCCGGTCGACCGCATCGACCGCCGCATCCTCGAGCTGCTTCGCGACGACGGCCGCATGCCGGTGGCGGCGCTGGCCGAACGCGCCGGGATCTCGCGCGCCAACGCCTACACGCGCCTCGAGCGCCTGCGCGGCGAGGCGGTGATCCGCGGGTTCACGGCGCAGGTCGACTCGGGCCGCCTCGGCCTCGGCATCGCGGCGCTGGTGCTCATCTCCGGCCGGCAGCCCGCCTGGCGGGCGCTGCGCGAGCAGCTCCTCCACATGCCGGAGATCGAGTACTGCGCCTTCACCACCGGCGAGTACGACGCGCTGGTGCTGGTGCGCGTGCCCGACGTCGAGACCCTGCGCGACGTCATCCTGGAGCGCCTGCAGTCGTCGCCCGCCGTGCGCGCGACGCAGACCATCTTCGTCCTCGACGAGGTGGTGCGCCGGCCGTTCGTGCTGCCGTAGCACTCGCTACGCTTGCCCGCATGGCCCGACCCGTCAGCGCCGCGCCGGCGGTGGAGGTGCCCACCGCGCCGCGGCTGATCGGCGCGCGACGGCTCAGCGCCGTGGTGTTCGTCTCCGGCGCCGGGTCGCTGGCCATCGAGATCTGCGCCTCGCGGCTGCTGGCACCCTACTTCGGCAGCTCGACGGTGGTGTGGGCCAACGTCATCGGGCTCATCCTCATCTACCTCTCGGTGGGCTACTGGGTGGGCGGCCGCGTCGCCGACCGGCACGCCTCGCCGCGACTGCTGGGGCGGCTGCTGCTCGTCGCGGCCGCGGTGATCGCGGTGCTGCCCTTCGTCGCCAGGCCGGTGCTCGACGTCGCGGTGCGCGGCTTCGACGCGGTGTCGGTGGGCGCGGTGGTGGGGTCGTTCTTCGCCACGGTGGCGCTGTTCTCCGTGCCGGTGACGCTGCTCGGCATGGTCTCGCCGTTCGCCATCCGCCTGGCGCTGCGCGACGTCGGCGAGGCGGGCACGGTGTCGGGGCAGCTGTACGCGCTCTCCACGGCGGGGAGCATCGCCGGCACCTTCGCGCCGGCCCTGGTCACCATCCCCACGGTGGGGACGCAGCGGACCATGCTCGGCGCGGCGGTGCTGCTCGGCGTCGCGGGGGCGGCGTTGCGCGGCTGGCGATCGCTCGTCGTCGCCGCAGTGGCCTTCGGGCTGCTGTTCGTGCCGCCGGGCGCGATCAAGGGAGACACCGGGCTGCTCTTCGAGACGGAGTCGCCCTACCAGTACGTGCGCGTCGTGCAGACCGCGGACGGCAAGCGCGAGCTGGAGCTGAACGAGGGCGTCAGCCAGCAGTCGGTGTGGCGTCCCAACACGGTGCTGACCGGCGGGGAGTGGGACATGTTCCTCGTCGTGCCCCCGCTGCTCACCCACCCGGTGCGCAACGTGCTGGTGATCGGCAGCGCCGGCGGCACCATCCCGCGCGCCTACGCGCAGTTCTACCCGGACGCGCACGTCGACGGCGTCGAGATCGATCCCGCGGTGACGCTCGCGGCCCGCCGCTTCATGGGGCTCGACGACATCCCCAACCTGCACGTCCACAGCGAGGACGGGCGCGGCTACCTGCGCTCCACGTCGCAGCAGTACGACGTGATCGTCGTCGACGCCTACCGCGAGGAGTACGTGCCCTTCTACCTGGCCACGCAGGAGTTCTTCCGGCTGGTGCAGTCGCACCTGCGCCCGGGCGGCGCGGTGGCGCTCAACGTGGCCCAGGTGCCGGAGGACCACCGCCTCCCCGACGCGGTGGCGGGGACGCTGGCGACGGTGTTCCCGCAGGTGTGGCAGTGGCCGGCGCTGCGCTTCAACCAGCTCGTCGTGGGATTGACGTCGCCGTCGGCGCTGCCGGCGATGCAGCAGCGGCTGACCGCGCGGCTGGCGCCGCCGATCGCGTCGCTGGGGCCGCTGTTCTCGACGCAGGCGTTCCGCACCGCGCCGTCGTCCGACCCCATGACCGACGACCGCGCGCCCATCGAGTGGATCACCGACCGCATGATCATCGAGCACATCTCCCGCGGCGAGGGCCTCGACGAGTCGCTGCTGCCGACGGCGCCATGAGCGAGGTGATGTGGCGGCGCGAGGACGGCGGCGTCGAGCACGTCGTGGTATCCGCCGCCGCGGGCGGGGGTGTCGACGTCGACGGCGTGGTGGTGTGGCCCGGCGACCGCGGCGAGGCGCACCGGGTGCGCTACACGCTGCGCTGCGACAGCGCCTGGCGGGTGCGCGAGCTGCGCGCCGAGGCGCCGGAGGACGGCACCATGCTGCACGTGCACGCCGACGGCGAGGGTTCGTGGCGCTCCTTCGACAGCGTCGGGCTGCCGCATCTCGACGGCTGCGTCGACGTCGACCTCTACGCGGTGGTGTTCACCAACACGCTGCCGGTGCGGCGGCTGGGGCTGGAGGTGGGCGAGTCGCGCACCATCGACGTCGCCTACGTGCGGCTCCCCTCGATGGCCGTGGAGCGGATGCAGCAGCGCTACACGCGAGTTGCTGCCGATGTGTACCGATACCAGTCGGTCGCCAGCGGCTTCACCGCCGACCTGCGCGTCGACGCCGGCGGGCTGGTGGTCGACTACCCCGGGCTGGCGCGCCGCATGTGGGCGCGCTGAGGCGGCTCAGTAGTCCTGCAGGTACTCGGCGTTGTCGGGGAAGCTGAGCGGCTCGAAGCCGAACTGGCGCGACACCGCGCGGGGGTGCGTGGTGTTGCGCCGCTGCAGCATCTGCAGCTGCACCGGCGTGACCGGCGGGTTGGGCAGCAGCTTGTCCATGATCACCGCGGGCGGCAGCAGGGCCATCACGGGGACGTGGACGCTGGGACGCCGCGTGCCCATCACGCCCTTGATGACGTCGATGATCTGGTCGAGGGTGAGCCACTCGGGGCCGCCCACCTCGGCGACCAGCTTGCGCGGCCCGCGCTCGATGCACTGGGCGACGATGCGGGCCAGGTCGGCGACGGCGAAGGGCTGGAAGGTGGCGGTGCCGTCGCCGGGCACCGGCACCACGGGGTTCCAGCGGATCAGCTTGACCAGCTTGGTGAAGAAGCCGTCGCCGGTGCCGAACATGAGGCTGGGGCGCAGCACGTCGACGGGGACGCCGCTGGCCAGCATCGCCTCCTCGCCGGCCCACTTGCTGGCCAGATAGGGGTAGGTGGGGTCGGGGTCGACGCCGAGTGCGCTGAGGTGCACGACGTGCCTGACACCCGCCTCGCGGGCGGCCTTGCCGACGTTCTCCGCGCCCTGCCGGTTGACGGCGTCGAAGGTCTGCGACCCGCGGGCGCGGATGACCGCGGTGAGGTGCACCACGGCGTCGCAGCCTTCGAGCGCCTCGCGCAGGCCGGCGCCGCTCACCACGTCGGCGCGCACCCACCGCCCGTTCGACGGCCGCACCACCCCGCTCCGCCCGCGCGAGATGAGCCGCAGGTCGTGCCCGGCGTCGCTCAGCGCCCGGGCCGTGTGGAGCCCGACGAAGCCGGTGCCTCCGGTGATGGCGATGCGGGCCACGGGTCGTCTCCTGTGCAGGGCGGGGCGGCGGAAGGCGCCGCACAGGGTACGGAATCGCGTCGCCGCAGCGCCGCCCGGGGGTGGTGCCGCGCATGGCCCGGGGCATTGCCCATCGAACACCTGTTCGCTACAATGTGGCTCCAGCCTCGAGCTCTCCCGTCGATCCCAACCCCGAGGCCGGACGTGGACAAGTCGACAGGACCGCCGCGGCCGCGCGGGTGACGACGCGGGTGGCGGGAGAGATGAATGGCTACCTCCAGCGACCTTGCGGAGGCGATCTCCGCACTTCAGCGACGCTACGGGTCGGCCGCGGTGCGACGGGGTGGCGACCCGACCCCGGCGGGCGTGTGGCCCACCGGGCTGCCGGTGCTCGACCGGCTGCTCCCCGGCGGGCTGCCGCTGGGGCGGATCACCGTGGTGGCGGGGCGCCCGGCGGCCGAGGCGCCCGCCGCCACCGGCCGGCTCACCCTGCTCCAGGCGCTGCTGGCCGGGGCGAGCCGCTCCATGCAGGTGGCCTACGTCGACCTGCCGGGCAGCCTCGACCTCGGCTACCTCGCCGACCTCGGCGCCGACCTGCACTCCTGCCTGGTCCTCCGTCCACCGCGGGCGGCGCTCGGCCCTGGCCTGGCCATGGCGCGCACGCTGGTCCGCGCCGGGGTGCCCTGGGTGGGTGTGGCCCTGGGGACGCGTCTCCCCGGCCCGGCCGCCTGGGAGCACCCGCTCACCGCGCTCAGCGAGGCGGCCTGGTCATGCGGCGCCGTGGTCTGCTTCTCCGCGCCCTCGCCGCTGCCCGCGCCGCTCGCCTACGCCTCGTCGCTGACCCTGGGCTGCACCCCGCTGGCCTGGCAGGAGGCGCACGGCGACATGGTCGGCCTGCGGGTGCGGCTCGACGTGCTCAAGAGCAAGGTGGGCGCGCCGGGGGCGAGCGGGGCGGCGCTGCTCCGCTACCCGCGGCCGCACGCGGTGGGCGACGTGGTCGGCCTGCCCACGCTGCTGCCGGGGCACGGCGAGATCGAGCCGGCGGCGCCGTCGCAGCCGGGCCACGGCGGCGCGCCGGCCGACCTCCCGGCCCTGGCCGGATAGGCGCCGGCGAGGCGACGACGGCATGTCCCGCATCCTCTGCGCCCGCTTCCCCCACCTCGGCCTGCTGGCCGCCTGGCGCACCCATCCCGAGCTGCGCGCCGAGCCCGTGGTGGTCGGCGGCGCGCCGGAGCTGCGCCTCCCCGTGGTCGCCGCCTCCGCCGCGGCCGAGGCGTCCGGCGTGCGACCCGGGCAGCCGCTTCGCGAGGCGCAGCAGCGCTGCCCGGCGGCGGTCTTCGTCGCCCTCGACGAGCCGGAGGTGGACCGCCTGCGCGAGGGCGCCGTCAGCGCCCTCTGCACCGTCTCGCCCGCGGTCGAGGTGGGCGACGACGAGGCCTTCGCCGACCTCAGCGGCAGCCACGCCGCGCATCCCACCGAGCCCGCCTGGGCCGTCGCCGTCGCCCGCGCCCTGGCCGCCGCGCTGGGGCTGACCCCCGCGGTCGGCGTCGCCGGGTCGCGCTTCGTCGCCCGCACCGCCGCGCGCACCGGCGCCCCCGGCCACGTCCGCCGCGTCAGGCCGGGCGAGGAGGCGGCATTCCTGGCGCCGCTGCCCCTCCACCTGCTCCCCGGCGACCGCGCCGTGCTCGCCCGCCTGGCCCTGCTCGGCCTCGACTGCGCCGGCGCCGTGGCCAGCCTCGCCCTCGCCGACATGCAGCGCCAGTTCGGCCCAGCAGGGCTGGCCGTCCACCGCCTGGCGCGCGGCGACGACGGCGAGGGCGTGCACGCCTGGACGCCGCCGCGGACCATGGCCGAGCGCGCCGCCCTCGACGGCGCCGCCGTGGCCGACCTGGAGGCGCTGCGCCAGGGCGCCCGCGGGCTGGCCGGCGCGCTCGGCGCCCGGCTCCAGGCGGGGGCGCTGGCGGCCGGCCGGCTCGCCCTGCACCTGGAGGAGGAGGGGGGAGGTGAGGTCACGGCGGCGCGGGTGCTCCCGGCGCCGGCGGGGAACGCCGAGGAGCTCTGGCCCGCGGTGCTCGGCATGCTCGGCGAGGCGCGGCCCCAGGCACCGGTCAGCGCCGTCCGGCTGGTCGCCGGCCAGCTCGCCTCGGGCGGGGGGCGCCAGGTCGACATGTGGCGCGGCGGCGACGCCCGGCGGGACTCCGTGCTCCGCGACACCATGCGCCTGCAGGACCGCTTCGGCCGCGAGACGGTGTTCGCGCCGAGGCTGGCCGTCGACCCCGGCGACCTCCCGGAGCGCCGCGGGGTGTGGGACGTGGCGGGTGGCCGGCAGCCGGCGACCACCCGGCGTGGCGCGGCGGTCCGGCGGTGACCGAGCTCTTCGACCTCCCCGTGGAGGTGCGGACGGACGAGGGCGGGAGGGTCGAGGCCCTGCGGCTGCCCGAGGGCTGGCGGGTGGCGGCCCGCACCCTGAACCGCTGGCTGGTCGAGATCGACTGGTGGCGCGAGCCGGTGCGCCGCGACTACCGCCGATGCCTCCTGCGCAGCGGCGACTGCGTCGAGCTGTACCACGACCTGGCCACGGGGGCGTGGCACCTGGCCCGCCGCTATGACTGAGCCGAGGAGGCGCGCCGCCCCCGCCGTGAGCCGCCGGGGTGCTCCTCCGCCATGGGAGGGGACCGGCGGAGGTCCGGCGGCCGGGTCGGGGACGGCGCTGGGAAGGATGGGAGGGTCCTCGTCAGTGCTGGCTATCTGCAATGGCTGATACGCACGAAAGACTACTACACAACGCAGTGGTGATGTCAAGCGCCTGGGCCGAGCTGGCCGCCCGGTCGCACTACTCCTTCCTGGAGGGCGCCTCATCCCCGGCCGAGCTGGTCGAGGTCGCCGCCGCCCTGGGCATGCCCGCGCTGGGCCTCTGCGACCGCAACGGCCTCTACGGCGCGGTCGAGCTGGTCCACGCCGCCGGGCGCGCCGGCATCCATCCCGTCATCGGCGCCGAGCTCGACCTGCCCGGCGGCGACCGCCTCCGCCTGCTCGCCGCCGACGGCGAGGGCTACCGCAACCTCTCCCGCGCCATCAGCGCCGCCCAGCTCGCCGGCGAGAAGGGGCACCCGCTGCTCGACCTCTTCGGAGATGCAGACAACCCTGACCAGAACCTCCAGGCCCCGCACCGTCGCAAGCAGCTCGCGCCGCCGCCCGCGCGCCCGCTCTCGCTGCGCCCCAGCGCGGGGCCGTTCCCCGAGGGCTGGCCCTCGCTGCCGTCGACCAGGGAGCTGCCCGCGGGACCGCCTGCGCGCGTCGATCCAGGAGACCTGCAGGGCTGCTTCGTCCTCGCCGGGGGACGCCAGAGCACCATCACCGACGCGCTGCTCGCCGGCGACGACCGGGTCGCGCGGCGCCACCTCGACCGCCTGCGCGAGGCGTTCGGCGCCGACCGCGTCGGCCTGCTGCTCAGCCATCACCTCCATCCCGCCGACACCTGGCTGGCCGGCGAGACCGCGCTGCTGGCCGAGCGCTGCCGGGTGCGTCCGGTGGCCAGCAACCTGCCGGTTCATGCCACACCTGGCAGCAAGCCGCTGCTCGACGTGCTCACCGCCATCCGCGACCGCACCACGCTCGACCGCGCCGCGGCGCACGGCCTGCTGCTGCCCAACCGGCAGCACCACCTCAAGCCCGAGGCGGAGCTCCGCGCCCTGCTCGACCTCTATCCGCACGCCTTCGAGGGCGCCGCCGAGATCGCCTCACGCTGCAGGGTCGCGCTCGACTTCCGCGACGTGCGCTTCCCCGGCTTCCCCGTGCCCGAGGGCGAGACGCCCTTCAGCGTGCTCTACAAGCTCTGCCACGACGCGGTGCCGCGCAGGTACCACCCGGTCACCCGCGAGGTGGCGGCGCGATTGCAGCGCGAGCTGGACGTGATCGAGAAGACCGGCCTCGCCGAGTTCTTCCTGATCACCTGGGACATCATGCGCTACGCCCGCGAGAACGGCCTGCCGGGACAGGGGCGCGGCAGCGCCGCCGACAGCATCGTCGCCTACCTGCTCGGCATCACCCGGGTCGACCCCGTCGAGCACAACCTGCTCTTCGAGCGCTTCCTCCACGAGGAGTACACCGGCACACCCGACATCGACATCGACTTCTCCACCGACCACCGCGAGCAGGTGCTGCGCTACGTCTACGAGAAGTACGGCGAGGAGCGCACCGGCATGGTCGCCAACGTGGTCACCTACCGCCCGCGCATGGCCATCCGCCAGGTGGGCGCGGCGATGGGCTTCCCGGAGACGATCGTCGACCGCCTGGCCAAGTCGGAGAACGGCTGGTACGAGGGCACCGTCGACGACGCGCTCGACGCCGCCGGCCTCGACCGCGCCGCGCACCGCGACGCGCTGCCCTGGGAGCAGTTCAAGGACGTGCTGCACCGCATCGAGCGCGTCCCCCGCCATCTCGGCATCCACGTCGGCGGCATGCTGGTCACCGGACGCCCGCTGGTCGAGGTGGCGCCGGTGGAGCGCGCCACCATGCCCGGGCGCGTCGTGGTGCAGTTCGACAAGGACGACGTCGAGGACCTCGGCCTCATCAAGATGGACCTGCTCGGCCTGCGCACCCTCAGCGTGATCCACGAGTGCCTGCAGCTCGTCGAGCAGACCCACGGCGTGCGTCCCGACCTCGACGCCCTGCCCCTCGACGACCAGCGCGTCTACGACATGATCTGCAGGCCGGACACCATCGGCATGTTCCAGATCGAGTCGCGCGCCCAGCAGCAGTCGCTGTACCAGTCGCAGCCGCGCGAGTTCAACGACCTCATCGTCCAGGTGGCCATCATCCGGCCCGGGCCGATCCAGGGCAACGCGGTGCACCCCTACCTGCGCCGCCGGCAGGGGCTGGAGCCGGTCACCTACGCGCATCCCTCGTTGGAGCCGATCCTGGCGGAAACGCGCGGGGTGATCCTCTACCAGGAGCAGATCCTGCGCATCGTCATGGAGGTGGCCGGCTACTCGCCGGGCGAGGCGGACGGCTTCCGGCGGGCCATGAACCGGCACCGCTCGCGGGTGGAGATGGAGTCGCTGCACGACGAGTTCGTGCGCCGCTGCCAGGCGCGCGGGCTCGACGCGGCGACCTCGGAGCAGATCTTCAGCGCGGCGGCGGGGTTCGCCCAGTTCGGGTTCTGCAAGTCGCATGCGGCGGCGTTCGCGCGCACGGCGTACGAGACGGCGTGGTTGAAGCTGGAGCATCCGGCGCACTGGTTGTGTGCGCTGCTCAACGCGCAGCCGATGGGGTTCTACCATCCCTCCGTGCTGGTCGAGGACGGCAAGCGGCACGGGGTGCGGGTGCTGCCGGTCGACGTGGCGCGGAGCGTGGAGCGGTGCGCGATGGAGAGGCTCGGCGACGGCGCCTGGGGGGTGAGGCTGGGATTCAACTACGTGCGGCGGCTGGGGCCGGCGGGGCGTGCGGTGTGCGGGGAGGCGGTGCGTGCGGGGCGCAACACGTCGGTGCGGGAGTTCTGGGAGGCGACGCGGTTGCAGCGGCCGGCGATGGAGAACCTGGTGATGCTGGGGGCGTTCGATTCCGTGGCGCACGGGAAGGCGAGGCGTGAGCTGCTGTGGGAGTTGCGGGAGAGCGAGGATTCGCTTGGGCCGAGGGCTGTTCCAACCGAGCCCTCGTCGGCGGGGGAACGTCGCGCGAGTTCGCGCGAAAGAGAGAATTTTTCAGAGCGTGATGCAAGTTCGCGCGAAGGGAAGAATGTCGCACCGCCGCGCGGTCGCGGACTGGCCACGCGGCGCGCGCGCCCGCTGCCCGAGAAGCTGCAGCCCACCCTGCTCGACGCCCCAGCCCCCGCACCGCCGCTTCCCGACCTCACAGAACGCGAGCGCGTCGCGGCCGACTACCGGCTCAGCGAGGTGAGCACCGGCCCGCACCTGATGAGCTTCCTGCGCAAGCAGCTCGACTCCCTCGGCTGCATTCCGCTCGCGGGGGCCCACACCATCGCCGACAGGCAGCGCGCCCGCGTCGCCGGCCTGGTCATCGTCCGGCAGGCGCCGTCGTCGGCGAGCGGCTTCCGCTTCTTCACCCTCGCCGACGAGACCGGCCACCTCGACCTCGTGCTGCGTCCCCGGGTCTACCAGCGGGTGCGCAACGTGGCCAACTTCCACCCGCTGCTGCTCGTCGACGGCGTGATCGAAGCCGAGAACGGCCGGCTCAACCTGCTGGTGGAGCAGGTGCGCGCCCTGGACGGCAACGGCCGGGTGATCCCCGACGCCAGGGCCCGCCACGGCGGCGGCGCCAGCCGGGATGCTCCGCGCCAGCAGCACGGCCACATCACGCCGCCGGCGGACGAGCTGCCCAGCTCACACGACTACCGCTGACTGCGCAGCACCGCCACCACGACGAGCACCGCCAGCGCGGCCGTCGCCACCGCCGTCAGGACCACGCCGACGCCCGCCAGTCTCTCGCTGCCCCAGGTCCGCATGCCCACAGCCTAGGCAGCGGAGATGTTAGGAAGCCACCGGAAGGTCGTACGGTTCGCCCCCGGTCCGCACACGGTCCGGTCACGACCCCCGGGCCGCCCGAGGGCTACGATGCCGGCAGATGCCCGAGCAGCCCACCGACCTCGCCGAGCGCGTCCGGGCCCTCACCGACCGCCGCCGCATCGCGGTCGTCCCTCTGCGCGGCGTCATCGGCGGTGCGGTGAAGACCACCGACCTGGTGAGGACGCTCGACCGCGCCAGGTCGAGCGACCAGGTCCGCGCCGTCGTCCTCGACATCGCCTCGCCCGGCGGCGACGCCGTGGCCAGCGAGACCCTCTACCGCGCCGTCCGCCGCGTCGCCGAGCGCAAGCCGGTGGTCGCCTGGATCCGCAGCGTCGGCGCCAGCGGGAGCTACTACGCCGCCTGCGGCGCCACCCGTATCGTCGCCTTCCCCGCGGCCATCGTCGGCAGCATCGGCGTCATCTCGGTCCGTCCCGTGCTCACCGGGCTGCTCCGCCGCGTCGGCGCCCAGGTGCTGATCACCAAGACCGGGCGCTTCAAGGACCTCGGCGCCCCCTGGCGCGAGGCCACCGAGGAGGACCGGGCCAAGGAGCGCGAGCTGGTCGACGCCATGTTCCGCCACTTCACCGACGCCGTCCGCGAGGCCCGCCGCTACGACGCCGAGGCCCTGGCCCGGGTGACCACCGGCGAGGTCTGGCTGGCCGACCGGGCCATGGAGCTCGGCCTGGTCGACGCGCTTGCCGACGAGGACGAGGCGATCCAGGAAGCCCAGCAGCTGGCCGGCCTGCCGCGACGCAGAGTGGTCCGGCTGCAGCCGAGGCGCAGCGTCCTGCAGCGGCTCGGCGTGCCCGCCGCCGGGATGGGTCCGCCCGGCGAGCGCTGGCTCGTCGAGCTGGAGGGACAGGCCCGGCTGCCCCGCCTCTACACCTGAGGCGCGGGCGCGGCCAGCATCACCTCGGTGTCGGCGACCAGGCGGTCGGCGAGGGCGTCGACCACCCGGGTCGCCGTCTCCAGCGCCTCCGCCGGGAAGCCGCGCGGCGCCAGCCGCGAGCAGACCACCACCGCCACCACCTCGCCGTCGCGGACGGCGGGCAGCAGCAGCAGCGAGGTCGACTCGATGTTGGTCCGCCGCTGGGGGCGGTGCGAGGGCGCCTCGGTCCAGGCCACCGGCCGGGCCAGCCGCACCACCCGGTCGACCAGCTCCGCCGGCACGCCCGCCGGCTCGGCGCCGCGGCGCTCGGCGGGCAGCAGGTAGGCGCGGTCGGCCCCGACCTGCTCGGCCAGCCGGGCGAGCGAGGCCTGCACGCCGCGGTCCATGGCCAGCCGTCCCCAGACCGCCGGCGCGGTGCGCACGCTCGCGTTGTTGACGGCGAAGTTGACCACCATGCCCAGCAGCGTGGCCAGCACCGCGGCGACCATCTCGTGCAGCCCGCGGCTCAGCAGCGCGAAGGCGGCGAAGACGACGAGGCCGGAGAGCACGGTGCCCCGCAGGTACCGCCATGGGCCCTCGCCGACCGCCCGGCGCCGCTGGTCGGCGAAGGTCCACACCCGGTTGAGGGTGGTGTTCCAGGCCACCGAGAGGACGAAGGCCGGCACGAAGGCGAGCAGCGGGGCCAGGCCCGCCCAGGCGGTGAGCGCCCAGAGCACGGGCAGGAACACGGCCATCCCGCTCAGCCCCACCAGGGCGAACTTCCAGAGCCGCGCCGACCCCCGCACGTCGAAGAAGAGGGAGCGCAGGTGCCGTAGATAGAGGAGTCCCTGCTTCATCGACGCCTTGCTGACGCCGGCCTCGCGGGGCTGGAAGCGCAGCGGCACGTCGCGCACCTCGATGCCCGGCACGCAGACGAGCAGCTCCAGCAGGATCTTGAACCCCACCGGGCGGAACTCGATGCCGTCGAGCAGCGCCCGGCGGCAGAGGAAGAACCCCGAGAGGGGATCGGCCGTCTGCCGCGCCTCGCTGAAGAGGAGCCGGGCCACGCGGGAGGCGCCGCGCGACACCGCCCGCCGGGTGAAGCCGTCGAGGCCGCCCGTCGAGCCGCCGGGGACGTAGCGTGAGGCGACCACCAGGTCGGCGCCGCGCTGGGCCTCGGCGAGCATGGCCCGGATCGTCTCGGGAGGGTGCTGCAGGTCGGCGTCCATGACGCAGACGAAGCGCCCGCCGGCCATGCGCAGGCCGGCCACCACCGCCGTGCTCAGCCCGCCCGTCCGCTCGGCGCCGCTGCGGAAGAGGCAGCGCACCCGCCCGGGCCGCTCGGCCATGAGGCGCTCGAGGAGCGACGGGGTCTCGTCGTCGCTGTCGTCGACGAAGCAGATCTCGGCGTCGACGCCCTCCAGCACCCCCAGCAGGCGCTCGACCAGGGGGGCGACGTTGCCCGCCTCGTTCCGCGTCGGGACGACCACGCTGAGCAGGACGGGATCAGGCATCGCCGAACAAGGATACGGGAGGCCCAGGCGCCGCTCGAACCGCCTCGGTGCCTCCCCGTTGACGACCCTGTGACGCTCGGGATTGACGACCTTGTGACGCGATTGACCCGTTTGTCGGCAAGTGGCGGTATAACCTTCCCTGACCCCGGCGACCTATACTCCGTGCCCCGGGCCGGGCACCGGGGCCCTGCAAGATTTGTTGCGATCCGGTCGTCTACTGGGGTGAGACGGGGGCGGGGTGTCCCTCCCAACCTCGCCGGGGCCCGCGGAGCCTGTTCGTCACCAGCTTGAGCCCACTGTCGCGGTGGTGGGTGGTTGGAGGAGAAAGCGGAGCAGTGGTAGCCCGTGCACGACGCGGCCTCACCACGCTGGGCGACCAGTCGATCCTGTTCGCCGCGGCCGCACGCGGCATCTTCTCCCGCCCCTTCTACCTCGCCGAGTTCCTCGAGCAGTGCCGGTTCATCATGACCGCCTGCTTCGTCCCCCTCCTGCTCACCGGCCTGGGCTGGGGGACCATCGTCGCCCTCGAGGCGGGCAACTTCTTCAAGCTGGCCTCGGCCGAGTGGCGCATCGGCGGCTTCATGGTGCTGGCGAACGTCCGCGAGTTCGCCCCCGTGGCCACCGGGCTGATGGTCGCCGCCGTGGCCGGCACCGCGGTCACCGCCGACCTGGGCGCCCGCAAGGTGCGCGACGAGCTGGAGGCCCTGAGCGTCATGGGCATCAGCAACATCCTCTTCATCGTGGTGCCCCGCTTCGCCGCGATGGCGGTGATGACCGCGCTCTACAACATCCCCATGATCGCCTTCACCTGCCTCAGCGGGTACCTGGCCAGCGTGGCCCTGGTGGGCGTCAACAGCGGCGCCTTCATCTCGACCTTCTACACGCAGGGGACGCTGCAGGACCTGTACGGCGGCGAGATCAAGTGCATCGTCTTCGGGATGCTCGTCGCCACCATCTGCTGCTACAAGGGGATCACCGCGAAAGGTGGGGCCGAGGGGGTGGCCCGAGCCGTCCACCAGGCGGTGGTGGCCTGCTTCGTGTCGATCCAGATCTTCGAGTACCTCTACACGCCGACGGTGCTCGCCTTATTCCATTCCAACAACGTGCTGAGGTGAGGTAGTGGCGAGCATGGTCGCGGGAATGCAGACCCGCCTGCGCACCCTCGGCGAGATCGTGGGCTTCGCCGGCAAGGGCATCGTGCAGATCCCCCAGTCGACGCGCTTCATGCGCGAGGTGTGGTGGTACGCCGCCTTCCTGGCCATCGGCTCGACGCCGATCGCCCTGACGCTGACCTACTTCACCGGCAGCGAGTGCAGCGTCGAGGCGTACTACTCGCTGTCGCAGATCGGCGCCCAGTCACTGGCGGGCGTCTTCAACGCCATCTGCGACACGAGAGAGATCACCCCACTGTTCTTCGGCTTTGCAGTCGGGGCCAAGGTCGGCTGCGGCCTGGTGGCGGAGCTGGGGACCATGCGCGTCAACGAGGAGATCGACGCGCTGCAGGTGATGGGCATGCCCACCCGCATCTACCTCGTGTCGACGCGGCTGTTCGCCTCCTTCATCGTGCTGCCCTTCATGTACATCCTGGCCCTGGCCATCAGCTACCTCGGCTCCTACGTCGTGCAGCGCTACCAGATCGGCCAGATCTCCACCGGCATCTACGCCGACTACTTCTACCGGTTCATCAACGTCCAGGATCTCGTCTTCTCGATGATCAAGGCGGTCGTCTTCGCCGTGCTCATCGTCTGCGTGGCCGTGTACTACGGCTACAACGTGACCGGGGGGGCGGTGGGCATCGGGCGGGCGGTGGCCAAGACCATGGCGACGGCGCTGGTCCTGACCGTCGTCGTCAACGCCCTCCTCACCCAGATCTTCTGGGGAAACAACCCCAACCTGCCGATCCAGGTGTGAGAGCGACATGAGCGAGATGTACCCAGCAACCGGCACCGAGGGCCTCGGCATCACCGAAGCCGAGCTCTCCGGGCAGCCCGCCGCTCCGGCCGACGCCCGCTCCAGCACCACCGTGCGCGAGCCGCAGGCCCCCGAGCGCAACGGCCAGGCCCGCGAGAACCAGCCGGGCACCAACCAGTCGGTGTCCACCTGGAACAAGGAGGCGGTCATCGAGCTGCACGACGTCAGCAAGGCGTTCGGCTCGTTCAAGGTGCTCGACGGCGTCACCTGCCGCATCCCCAAGGGCGAGATCACCGTCCTCATGGGTCCTTCGGGCACGGGCAAGTCGGTCACCCTGCGCCACGTCGTCGGCCTGCTCTCGCCGGACAGGGGCGACATCGTCGTCGAGGGCAAGCACGTCCCCCAGCTCAACGAGAAGCAGCTCCTCGAGCTGCGCCGCTCCATCGGCATGCTCTTCCAGGACGGCGCCCTCTTCAGCTCGATGAACCTCTACGACAACGTCGCCTTCCCGCTCCGCCAGCACACCCGGCTGCCGGAGACCAAGGTCCGCGAGATCGTCATGCAGCGGCTCAACGAGGTCGGCCTGGCCGGCGCCGAGAAGCGCATGCCCAACGAGCTCTCCGGCGGCATGCGCAAGCGCGCCGGCTTCGCCCGCGCCCTGGTCATGGAGCCCAAGATCCTGCTCTTCGACGAGCCGGACTCCGGCCTCGACCCGGTGCGCACCACCCTGCTCTGCGACCTCATCCGCGAGATCAACGGCAAGTACCAGGCCACCTCGATCGTGGTCAGCCACGACGTCGGCGCGGTGCGCCGCTTCGCCGACAACATCGGCATCCTCTACAAGGGGAAGATGCGGCACTTCGGCACCAAGTCCGAGATCGAGGACTCGCCGGACGAGTTCGTCAAGCAGTTCTTCAACGCGGCCTCGGAAGGCCCGTTGGGGATGGACTGAGAGAAACCACCCCGGATATGAGTCTCTGAGAAAGGGAATGAATCGCTCGATCGCCGTCGGCGCCACCGTGGCCACCCTGCTCGTCGCGGGCACGGGTGTGGCTCTGGCGTCGCCTGGCATCTCGGCGGGCTCGCAGCACGAGTTCACCATCACCTTCCCGACCGCGTCGGGCCTGGTGCTGGGCAGCGACGTGCTCGAGGCCGGCTCGAAGGTGGGCACGATCTCCGACATCGTCCCGCTGCAGAACGACCGGGCCAGCGTGACGGTGGACATCGAGAGCGACCACTGGCCCATGCACCAGGGGCTGCAGGCCGACATCCGGCCCAAGTCGCTGCTCGGCGAGATGTACGTCGACCTCCACGACGGCCCCGCCACCAACCCCGTCTACGACACCAACCGGGTGCTCAACGCCCCCGGCGACAGCGTGCCCGTCGAGCTCGACCAGTTCGTCAACTCGCTGGACAGCGACACCCGCTCGGCGCTGCGCATCCTGCTCAACGACCTCGGTGCCGGCATCGCCGGCGAGGGTGTCGACCTCAACCAGGCCATCAAGACCGGCCGCGACGATCTCGCCCATCTCGCGGTGACGGGGCAGACGCTGAACAACCGTGATCCGGATCTCGACCGCATCCTGGTCGGGCTCGACGGTCTCTTCCAGAAGCTGACCCAGGACGACCAGCTCAACCAGATGAGCCAGCTGATCGACAACGGGAAGGCCACGCTCGACGCCGTGGAGGCGGAGGAGCAGTCCTTCAGCCGGTCGTTCAACGACGCGGAGCGCGCCCTGGCCGAGGCCAACACCTCCTTCGACTCGGTGATCAGCCACCTGCGCGGCACCCTCGACATCGCCCCGCAGCTGCTGGCCAACGTGCACGACGAGTCGAACCTGCTGGCCTTCGCCGCCTCGGCCACGCTGGCGCCGCACGCGCCGGGCTCGACGCAGCTGAGCTGTGGATACACCGGTTGCCAGGTCGACATGCTGGCCCACGGGATCCTGGTCGGCCCCTACACCACGGGCGGTGCGCAGGAGTGGGTGACGCCTGGGGGCTCGAGCAGCTCGCAGGTCACCGAGGTGCTGCCCATCTTCCGCGTCTGCCTGGGCAAGCCCAACGCGCCGGGGCAGCCGCAGAGCTGCACGGGCTCGCCGAACACCACCGCCTCCGTGGCCGTGCCCTACCAGGGCGGCGGCGGTGGCGACATGGCCACGCTGGCCGGGCTCCTGGGGATCTAGCGAGATGCGCAGTCGCTGGAACCTGCCCATCTACATCGCCTACGTGGCGATCTGCATCACCGCCGTGGGCTTCATCGTCCTGCAGATGGGCATCACCCTGCCCTGGTCGCACCCCTACCGCCTGACCGCCACCTTCCGCGACGCAACCGGGCTGCTGGCCAACAACGAGGTGCTGATGAACGGCACCAAGATCGGCCGCATCGACAGCGTCTCGGCGGTCAACGGCCAGGCGCAGGTGGACATGGTCGTCGAGAACGGCGAGGGGCTGCCCATCTACAACAACGCCGAGGCGATGGTGCGCATCAAGAACCTCCTCGGCGAGACCTACGTCGAGATCAACCGGGGCACCGCCTCCAGCGGCACCATGCCGAGCGGCGGCAGCATCCCGGTGAGCCGCACTCTCACGCCGGTGCAGATCGACGAGGTCCTGGCGGTGCTCGACCCGCAGAGCCGGCAGCGCCTGCAGCTGCTCATCGACGGCGCCGGCGACGCCCTGGCCAGCAACGGCAGCAACCTCAACGACCAGGCCCACATCGTCAACCAGCTGGCCACCTCGCTCAACGGCCCTGCGGCGGAGCTCAAGGTCCGGCAGGGCCAGCTCGAGGACGTGATCCTGGAGCTGCAGAAGTTCTACGACATGCTGTCCCAGCAGCGGGACACGGTGCGCCAGGAGTTCGGCACCTGGGCCCAGGTGATGGCCCAGGAGGCAGCCCAGGAGCAGGCCATCAAGGGCACCATCACCCAGGCGGACACGCTGCTGCAGAGCCTGAACACGCTGGTCAGCGGCGAGGTTCCCAACATCCGGGCGCTCTTCGACGACCTGCCGGGGACGCTGACGGCGTTGAGCTCCTTCCTGGGACAGACCAACCAGATCCTCTCCCCGACCACGGCGACGGGCAAGCCCGGCCTGACCAGCTCGCAGCTCCTCAAGGCGATCGACTCCATCTTCATGAACCTGGGCACGACGTTCGCCGACACCGACCAGACCTCGAAGGACGACCGGGGCGCCCCGCAGCACCTCTGGTCGGTCTACGGCGTGCAGTGCAACGGTGACTGCAGCGGCGCGCAGACCTCGGGAATGGGCGTGACCGCGCCCAACAGCACCTGGCAGGCCGTGCTCAGCGGAGGTGCCGGATGAACACCGGACGCATCCTCCGCAACGCCATCATGGTGGCCGTCTTCGCCGCCGTCTGCGTGCTCGGCATGGAGTTCCTGGCCGTCAACATCGGCCAGCCCAACCCGCTCAGCTCCGACTACACCGTGCACGCGGTGTTCACCGACGCGGACGGCGTTCCCACCGCCGCCGACGTGCGCGTGGCCGGCGTGCAGGTGGGCAAGGTCACCGCCGTGGCCCACGACCCCAACAACCCCGGGTTCTCGGTGGTGACCCTGCAGATCTCCAACGGCAACGCCGTCCCCGTCTACAGCAACGGCTTCGCCATGGTTCGTCCCAAGACCCTGCTGGGCGAGAAGTACATCGACCTGGCCGTGGGCAACAGCGCCGCGGGCTCGGCGATCCCGGCGGACGGCTACATCCCGGTGAGCCACACATCGAAGGACGTGGAGAACGACGAGATCTTCAACGCCTTCGACGCCCAGACCCGGCAGCAGCAGAAGGTGGTCCTCCAGGAGCTGGACGCGGCCACCAAGGACCGCGCCGGCGACATCCAGGCGATCCTGCCCCAGCTCACCGCCATCGTCCAGGACCTGAGCCCGGTGGCCAGGGTCTACGAGAAGGACAACCCGCAGGTCGACAACATCTTCGTCAACTTCAACACGCTGATGCAGACCCTCGCCGACGAGCACGAGCAGCTCGCCGGCCTGCTGGCCAACGGCAACACCGCCCTGGGCGCGATCGCCCAGCGCGACGACGCGCTGATCGGCACCCTGAAGGGCTTCTCGGACGTCGCCAACGAGTTCAACACCGCGATGGCACCCACCGTCGACGCGCAGCGCAGCGCGCTGCAGAAGCTGGCGCCGACGTTCGACAAGCTCAACCAGATGTTCTCGCTGATCAGCGACCCGCAGCAGGCCTGCGCCGACGCGCACAACGTGCCCCAGGTCTGCGGCGTCGCCGAGGTGTTCACCGGCACCCTGCTGGGCAACATCAACTATCCCAACGACCAGCTCACCGTCACCAGCAGCAAGCCCTGCGCCGCGCAGGGCTCCAGCCCGCCCTGCGGCGCGGGCCCTGCGGTGACGACGTTCTGGGACTCGATGTTCAGCAACCCGACCTCACGATTCCAGGACAGCAGCTGCTCGGCGCAGGGCATCGCCGACAGCTCGCCGTCGTGCAGCCACAGCGCCCAGAACATCGTGCTCTCGCTGCACTGCGACGAGGCCACCAGCATGATCAGCAACCTGCTGGGCAGCATCCTGGGCAGCAGCTCGGCCGCGCAGCAGCAGATCAACCAGATCATCGCCACGGTCAACCAGCAGTGCAGCCCCTCGCAGCACACCGGATCCTCTGGATCGACGGGCGCGAGCAACAAGCCTGCTGACTTCCCCGACGTGACCGGCCCCTGGGCAACGGAGGCGTCGTGGCTCTCGGGGTACACGACATGAGCACCACCGGCCGGATCACCGCGGTGCTGCTCTCGTCGCGCACCCTCATGCTGCTCGCCTGCGGCGCGGCGGCCGCCGCCGGCGTGGCCTTCCTGGGCGGCGGCTCGGGCCACCAGGTGGTGGCGCAGTTCACGGATGCCGACGGCCTCGTCGCGGGCAACGAGATCCGGGTGGCCGGGCTGCAGACGGGTGGCACCGTCGACTCGGTGCAGGTTCAGGTGCAGAACGGCCAGCAGGTTGCGGTGGCCGTCCTGGACATCGACGACGCGCACTGGCCGCTGCACCAGGGGACCACCTTCGCGGTGCGTCCCAAGGGCGTGCTCAGCAACGTGTACGTCGCCATGAGCCCCGGTCCTGACAGCGCGTCGACGGTGGACACCGGGCACGTCTTCACCACCAAGGACACCTCGAGCCCGATCCAGCTGGACGCCTTCTCCAACCTGTTCAACACGGACGTGCGCGAGTCGATCCGCACCCAGATCCAGGAGGGAGTGGTGGCCTTCGGCGGCGCGGGCGCGGGCAACACCAACGGCCTGCTGCAGAACCTCAACCCGCTGACGGCGGACCTCAGCCCGGTCACCGCGGTGCTGGCCCAGGACTCCCCGGAGCTGGACAGGCTCAACGGCGAGTTCGACACCATCACCCAGGAGCTGGCCGGCGAGGACAGCAACCTCCGCGGGCTGATCCAGAACGGCAACACCTTCCTGCACACCATCGCCGTCAACGCGGCGGCGACGCAGGGCACGCTGGTGCACGCCGCAGGCACGCTGGGCACCATCGACCAGGCGCTGCAGGGTGAGGAGTCGAACCTGCAGGCGATCTTCCAGAAGGGCCCGTCGAGCCTCGACTCCTCGGCCAACCTGGCCACCATGACCAATCCGGTGCTCTCGTACATCAACCCGCACATCCAGAGCCTGGACGTGCTGCTCAACTACTTCCTGAGCGCCACCGGCTGGCAGACGACGTCGCCGCAGCCCGGCAGCGAGCCGGTCATCAACAGCCGCATCGACGCCACCCTCTACGCGGGCAACGCGCGCTACGCCATCCCCTGCGGCGGCCAGCAGTGGGACGCCAAGTCCGGCGGCCCCAACAACTCGGGCAACTGCACCCAGGCGCAAGCGCTCCCGGCCCCCGACGCCTCGTCCACTGCGGCGACGTCCGGCGGCAACGGCATCACCGGCTCCGCGGGAGCGACCGGCAGCGCGGCGCAGCAGCAGGCGCAGAACTCGGTCGTGCAGGCCTACGGGAGCATGTTCCAGTGAGCGAGCGCGGCCGCCGCATCAGCCCGATCGTCGCCGGCCTCATCGCCGGGGTGGTCATCGGCGTGATCGTCGCCATCATGGCGAAGATCAACCTCGACTTCGCCGCGCCCTGGTCCTCCACCCACACGGTGAGCATGGCGGTGACCGACGCGGACGGGATCTCGGCGAGCAGCGACGTGCGCATCGCCGGCCGCCTGGTCGGCCAGGTCACCGGAGTGCAGTCCGAGGGCCAGTACTCGACGGTCACCTTCCACGTCGACGACAGCGAATGGCCGCTGCCCGCGGACACCACCGCGTCGATCCGCCTGGCCACCCTGCTCGGCCAGAAGTACGTCGAGCTGCAGCCGGGCAGCGACAAGAAGGACCACCTGGCCGACAACGCCACCATCGACCTCACCCGCACCAAGCCGGTGGTCGACTTCGACCAGATCCTCAGCACCTTCGACCAGCCGACCCGCACCGCGCTGACCGACATCATCAAGACGGCCGGCGCTGCGGTGAACGGGCAGGAGGGCACGCTGCAGCAGCTGCTGCCGGCGCTGGGCGACCTCTCACAGCACTCGGTGACTCCGACCGGCGAGCTGGTCACCCGCGACTCCGAGCTGAGCAACATCCTGGTCAACCTCGGCAGCACCGCCGACCAGCTCGACCAGAGCCGCAACGACCTCGCCGGGGTGATCGACAACCTCAACTCGGTGACCGGCGCGCTCGCCCAGAACACCGACTCGCTGCGCGGCTTCATCCGCAACACGGACGCCTGGAACCAGACCACCGACGCGGTGCTCGGCAACGGCGGCGCCCAGAACTTCAACGCCGGCCTGGCGCGCCTCGACTCGCTGGCCGGCCGGGTCAACGCCACGTTCGCGACGCTCATCCCGCAGTCGCAGGCGTTCGACGACGACCCGGTCTACGGCGGCAAGAAGCCCATCGACTCGGCGATCGACCTCATCTACACCATCGGTGACGCCGCTTCGCAGGGTGACGCCTGGGGCAACTGGCTGCGCCAGAACGTCAACAGCGCCGACTTCAGCGGCCTGGTGCCCACCGTGGCCAGCCCGTCGGGTGCCGGAGCCGCCGGCACCGCGCCGAAGAGCGGCAGCCCGCTGCCCAAGCCGCCGCCCCTGCCGCCGCTTCCGATCAGCCCCCAGATCCCGCTTCCCGGACTGCCGTCGATCGGCGGCAGCAACGGCTCGTCCACCAACGGAGGAGGCGGCGTGCTGCCCACCAGCCCCAGCCTCACCAGCCCGGGTGGCATCAACCTGATCGACTTCAGCGACCAGTGGCTGGCGGACTACAGCGCCGATTGGGGAATGTGGTGAACAGGCAGCCGCGCTTCAACCCGCTCTACGTCGGCGTCGGCGTGATGGTGGCGATGCTGCTCATCGTCGCCGGCATCGTGGTCAGCGGCATCCCCGGTGGCCCCAACGTCTCGCTGCCGTGGAACAGCACGATGACGGTGAAGGCGCTGATGTCCACCGCCGACGCGCTGGCCCCCAAGGCCGCCGTGGAGATCGCCGGCGTGAAGGTGGGCGAGGTCCACTCGGTCGACCTGCAGAACAACCAGGCGCTGGTGACCATGGTCATCCAGTCGCAGGACGGCGACCTGCACCAGGACGCCAAGGTCCAGCTGCGTCCCCACGGGCTGTTCGGTCCCAAGTACATCGAGCTGACGCCGGGGACGCAGGCGGCGCCGCTGCTGCACGACGGCGACGTCATCCCCGCCTCCCAGGAGGTCCTTCCGGTCGACCTCGACCAGATCCTCCAGGAGCTCCAGGCCAACGAGCAGCACCAGCTCACCGTCGCCCTCGTCGAGTTCGGCAAGGCCGCCGCCGGTCGCGGCAGCGACTTCAACCAGCTCGTCGCCGCGGGCAACACGCTGAGCCAGACGCTGGCCTCGCCGCTGCACCAGGTCGACAGCGTCACCTCGAACCTCAGCGACATGCTGGTCCAGGACGAGTCGTTCAACTCCAGCTTCGCGCAGACGCCGCTGGACAAGCTGGTCGAGGCGTCCAACGTCAGCCTGCAGGCCTTCGCCGACAGCTCCGCGCAGCTCGGCGACCTGCTGCAGCAGGCCAACAGCACGCTGGCCAGCCTCGACACCGCCCTGAACGGCGAGGCCGGCAACATCCGCACGACGCTGGAGAAGGCGCCCGGCGTGATCGACCAGCTGACCACCTTCAACGACCTGCTGGCCCGCTTCTCCGGCGCGCTGAGCGGCAACGACGCCGACGTCACCCAGAAGAGCCTGCTGCTGCCCGATTCGCCGACCAACCACGGCGTCCTCGCCGCCGCCATCGAGAACCCGCGGTCCGCGCTGAGCAGCTACGACGGCAACTGCACCCCGAACACCTTCAGCAGCGTCAACGGCAACATGGGGTTCTGCTCGCTCGACGGGCACTACCACTACTTCCGGGTGCAGAACTTCGGCGGCAACAACGCGCCGTCGCCGGCGTCCTTCGCCCTCCCCGTGCCCAACCCGGACACTGCGGCCAGCCTCTCGGCGGCGCAGGTCGACGGAACCGGCAACGCCAACGACCTGATCTCGTTCGGAGCTCTGATAGGCTTCTGACGCCGACCGGCCGTCCACGCCTCACGGCGCACCGGGGATGGACGCAACGGAGGACATGTCATCGTGCTCGCGGACCGGCGATCACTCCCTGACGCGTCGCGGGACGCGTGCTGAGCCGCCTGCGGCGCCTCCATCCCGTCCGCCTGGCCCGGCCGATGGCCCGCCGGCCGGGCCGCATCGCCCTGGTCTCGGCGCTGCTCTGCGCCGTGGCCGGCGCCGGCTTCGCGCGCTTCGCCACCGACGCCGGACCTGACCTGCTGGTCGGTCAGTCGTCGCAGGCCAACCAGGTCTACCAGCGCTTCGCCGCCAACTTCGGTGCCGACCCCATCGTGGTGGTGCTGGCGGCGCAGAACCCCACGGCGCTCTACCTGGAGCGCAACCTCCTCCGCCTCGGCGCGCTGGAGTCCGACATCGCCGGCGACTCGCGCGTCGCCACCGTGCTCGGCCCGGGGACCATCGCCGGCTCCGCCCAGCACGCCGCCGCGGGCGAGGTCACCCGGGTGCGCGACGAGTACCCCTACTTCGTCGCCGAGACGGCGCTGGCCAGCGCGGTGCAGAACGGCCAGCAGGATCCCAACACGCTGAGCTCGATCGAGTCCAACGCCTTCCAGGCGGCGCAGGTGGCCATGGCCGCCGACGTCGTCAAGGCCACCCAGGACGCCGACACGGCGCGCAACAACTACGAGCAGCACCTCGACCAGCACCAGAGCGACCCGGTGCTGCGGGGCCGCGAGCAGGTCGCCGAGCAGGCCGCCTCGCAGACGCAGCCGCCGCCGCTCTTCGCCCAGTACCTGGCGGGGCCGACCGGCAAGGCGGACAACGCCGTCGCCCAGCAGCTCTTCGACCGCCTCACCGCGGGGTTCGGCGACTGCGACGACGACATCGCCGGCGTCCTGCACATCACCGCCACGTGCCAGGTGTTCCTGGAGCGGCTGCTGCTCGACCTGCCCAACTGCCCGCCGGCGACGAGCCACCAGTTCTGCCCGCCCAAGCCGCAGTGGGCGGCCGTGCTGCCCAAGCCGGCGCCGGGTGGACCGTCGTACGCGGTGATCACCGTGCGGCCCAAGCCCAACGTCGTCGGGCACGCCGACCAGATCAACGGGCTGGTGCAGATGATCCGCACCCAGCTCGACCACGGCCTGCCGGGCTCGTCGAACTCGGTGGTCAAGGGCCTGGGCGGCTTCGACCCCACCGAGTGCGGCGGCGACGTCGGCACCGCGCAGCAGCCCAGCGCCTGCGAGCAGCGCTACAAGGACGTGCCGCTCACCTACACCATCGCCGGGGCGCCGCTGTTGGTGCAGGGCGTGGCCACAACCATGACGCATCTGCTGCTGGCGCTGTTCCCCGTCGCCTTCCTGGTCATGCTCCTCCTCCTGCTGGGAAGCTTCCGGGCGCGCGGGCGGATGTGGCCGCTGGTCGCGGCGGGCGGCGCGACGCTGTTGACGGTCGGCGGGGCGCTGCTCGTCGGGGTGCCGATCAGCCCGGCGGTGCTGGCGGGCGTCCCCGTCCTCGTCGGTCTCGGCGTCGACTACGCGGTGCAGCTCCTGGCGCGCTTCAACGAGGAGCGGGACCGCGGGCTGGGGCTGGAGGCGTCGCTGCGCGTGACCCTGGCCAACACCGGGCCGGCCACCCTGGTGGCGGGGACCGCGACGCTGGCCGGCGTCGCAGCGCTGGCCGTGCTCACCGGAGTCGACCTCGGTCCGCTGGCGGCGGTGCCGCTGGTCGCCGAGTTCGCCCTGGTGCTCTGTGCGGGCGTGATCCTCTCCTGGCTGGCGGCGGTCTTCCTGGCGCTGCCGGCGGCGGCCTGGCGGGAGCGGCGGCTGGAGCGCGCCGGGAAGATCGAGCCCGCCGCGATGGTGGTGGAGGAGCCCTCGCCCGAGCCCGCCGCCCGCACCGCCGCGCTGGCGACGCGCTGGCGCGCGGTGCTGGTGCCCGCGGTGATCCTCGCGGTGCTGGGCTGGGCGCTGATGCCGCGCGTGCCCATCGAGACCGGCGTCGAGCAGCTGCTGGCGCCGTCGCTCAGCGAGCTGGCCGACATCAACCAGGTGCGCGCCCAGCTCGGCTACGACAACGAGCTCGACTTCGCGGTCGAGGGCGACCTGGTCGGCACCACGCCGGCCACGGCGGTGCCCGACTCGGTGAGCTGGATGAGCAAGGCGGGCCTGGGCGCGATCTGCGACCACTCGTCGCAGGTGGCCCTCGAGTCGACCATCGGGGACTTCTTCGTCGGCACCAACGACACCGGCAGCCTGAGCTGCAGCGCGCTCAATGCGCCGCCGTCGCCGGCGCCCTCGCCGAGCCCGTCGCCCAGCGGCAGCGCGGCGCCCGCCACACCGGCGCCCAGCAGCTCACCCTCGGCGCTGCGCTCCTCGCCGGGTGCGACCCCGGGCCCGCGCGTCGACGGTGACGTCGTCCAGGTGGGCAACGCGGTCGCCCAGGCGGCCTCGCCCACGCCCGCCCCCAGCGGCAGCGCGGCGCCGTCAGCCGCGCCGACGCCGTCCGCCCCCGCATCGCCCGGCGCGCAGCCGACGCCCGCCACGACGCCGGCGGTGACCAGCCCGTCGGCCAGCGGGACCCTGCAGAGCGCCTTCGTCTGCGCCCTGCGCCTGCTGCCGCCGCTGGCTCGCAACCTGGTCGGGCCCATCCCGCTGGAGACCCAGCCCTGCCCGGTGCGCGACCTCTACCGCAACGTCTTCCTGGGCTCCGACGCCACGCCGATCTCGCCGAAGATGGCCCGCATCGCGCTGGGCGTGACGCTGACCTCGGTGGCCTCCGACGCCAGGCTGATCGACCAGCTCATCGGCGAGATGAACAGCTCGCCGGACAAGCCGAAGAACGCCACGGTCACCCCGACGGGGCTGACGGCGCTGGCGGCGCAGGCGTACGAGACGCTCTCCGGGCGCATCCTCCTGCTCAACCTCGTGCCGCTGGCGGTGGTCGCGCTGGTGCTGCTGGCCATCTTCCGTGACGTCCGCCGCGCCTTCCTGCCGGTGCTCCCCGCCGCGGTGGCGGCCGGCTGGGCGACGCTCGTCATCCTCGGCTTCGGACGCCTGCCCGGCGGCGCCGCCGGCACGCTGGGCACCCTCAACCCGCTGACGGTGGTGCTGGGCGCGCTGGTGATCGCCCTGGGCACCGAGTTCGGCGTCGTCCTCCTGCAGCGCTTCTACGAGGAGCGCGGGCGCGGCCTGTCGCCCGAGGAGGCGGCGGGCGCGGCGCTTCGCGGCGTCGGCCGGGCGATCCTGGTCTCCGCGCTGACGCTGGGCGCGGGGTTCGCGGTGCTCGCGGTGAGCGGTCCCTTCCCCGGCGGGATGCCGCTGATCGCCGACTTCGGGCTTGCGGTGCTGATCGACCTCGCCCTCGCGGTGGGCGCCGTGTTCCTGGTGATGCTGCCGCTCGCGGTGGCCCTGGAGCGGAGCAGCCCGATCTCCGTCCCCGCGCCGGTCCGGGGTGGCTTCGAGCGGCGCGAGGGTGTGCCCAGCAACCGCGCTCTGAAGCGGGCCCGCGACATGGCGCGGCGGGAGGGGGCCGCCCGGCCCGCCGCCGTGGACGAGGAGGAGGAGGCCGCGCCGGTCGCCGCGGTGGACGAGGGGGAGGGGGAGGCCGGGCCGGTCGCCGAGGAGGTTCTCGAGAGCGAGCCCTGGGGCCGGCGGAGGCGCGCGGAGACCGTTGCGGCAGCCACATCTCCTCGGGTGCCAGAGGAGCCTGCGGCGGGGACCGAGCCAGATGTCTCTCCTTCCGGGGCCGGCAGAGCCGCACCGGCGGACATTGCACCCGCGCCATCGGAGGAGCCCCGGCGCCTCCCGGGCATGTCCGGCCGCCGCCGCACGGCCGCAGCACCGCGGGCCACACCCGCCGCGCCCGCCGCGTCGCCGCCCGTGCATCGCGTGCCCGGCGTCTCCGGCCGCCGCCGCCCCACCACCGACGAGACTGCCGGCGCCGGCCCCACGCCGCTGACCCCGCAGCCGCCTGCGCCGCCCGCCGAGCCCGCGCGCCGCCGCATGCCCGGAGGCGTCGTCCGCCGCCACACGCCCGCTCCGGACGCCGCGCCGCCGTCCGAGCCCGCGCCGTCGCCCGAAGCCGCGGCTCCCCCCGCCGCACGTCCCCCGCGCCCGCGTCCTCCCGACGACGCGCCTCCGTCCCAGCAGGGCCCCGACGGCCCGCGATCGCGCCGCCGCCGCCCACCGCCCTGGGTTCGCAAGAACCAGCCCCCGCCCCGCGACGACTGACTCAGCGCGCCCCCGCGCTGTACACGACGCTCAGCACCACCAGCACGAAGAGCAGCACCGTGGTCATCGCAGCGTAGGGCAGCAGCGCCGCGGTCAGCGCCCCGATGGTGGGCAGCTCGTAGATGCCGCGCGCCGCCAGCGTCAGCAGCACGATGTACCAGGCCAGCGCGGCGTAGCGCAGGTACCCCACCGCGGAGGCCACGTCGTATGCGCCACTGCTGTCCAGAACTGCGGCGACGAGCGAGGCCACCTCGAAGACGATCAGCACCGGCACCGCGAAGCCGCTGGCCACCAGGTACTCGCGCCGCCGCGACGGCGCACCCATCACGCGCGCGCCGGCGTCGACGATCCAGGCGTCGACCAGCCAGGTCCCCAGCAACACCAGCGGCAGCAGCAGCGAGAGGACGACGGCGGCGTGCCGCCCGTCCACCCCGCCGGCGATGCGCGAGAGCGGCTCGACCAGAGTCGCAGCCAGCCCCACGCCGCCGCACACGATCCCCGCCACCAGCACCACGGTCCCTGCCGCCACCGGGCCCCGCTCGGCCACGATCAGCGGGAGGCGGCGCTGCGGCCGCAGCAGCGCGTCGGCGACGTCGTGGACCACCATGGGCGCCGCTACGGTAGCCGATCCGCGCTCAGGCCAGCCCCGCCAGCGAGCCGGCCAGCGTGGGGTCGCTGAGCTGCCCGTGGAAGACCTTGGCGACCCGGCCGTCGCGGCCGATGAAGAAGGTGACGGGCAGGGCGCTGACGAGGTAGGCGTGGCCCACCTGGCTGGAGGCGTCGAGCAGCGCCGGGAACCCGATCCCGTAGGGCGCCAGGAAGCTGCGCGCGTCGCCACCGTCGTTGAAGTCCACGGTGACCACGTCGACCCCGGAGGCGTGGCGCTGCGCGTACAGCTTCTGCAGCAGGGGAAGCTCCGCCTTGCAGTTGTCGCACCAGGTGGCGAAGAAGTTGAGGACGACGACGCGGCCGCGCTCGGCGGCGAGGTCGAAGTGGCTGCCGTCGATGGCGGTCCCGCTGAATTGGGGAGGCACCTGCCCCACCGCGGGGGTCCCCGCCGACACGGCGGCCACGCCGCTGTCCGCCGGCGCCGTGGCGGAGCGCACCACCACGAGCACCACCCCGACCGCGACGAAGATGGCGACCATCGTCCCGATCCGCCAGGCCCGCCGTCCCACCATCCTCACCGTCTCCATCGCCGTCAGGCTACCTCGCGCCGGGCCGTCCCGGCGCTCAGACCCTGGCCCGCGCACGCTCGATTGACGCCCGCTCCGAGGCAGGCGTAGGATTGCTGACACAGGAGGTCAACAATCTGAAGATCAGCATGAAGGCGGACTACGGGATCCGCGCCCTCCTCGACCTCGCCGAGCACTACGGGGACGCGCCCGTGCCGTCGCACGACATCGCCGCGCGGCAGCACGTTCCCGGCCCGTTCCTCGACCAGCTGCTCATGTCGCTGCGCCGCGCCGGGCTGGTGCGCAGCACCCGCGGCCCGCGGGGCGGCCACGTCCTCGGCCACGCGCCCGAGGAGATGACGCTGGCCGAGGCGGTCGACGTCCTCGAAGGGCAGGCCGCCCAGATGGAGTGCTTCACCGCGCCGGAGTCCTGCGAGCAGAGCTTCGGCTGCAGCATCCGCACCTCGCTGATGCGCGCCGAGGAGGCGAGCCGCAAGGTGCTCGAGGAGACCACCCTCGCCGACATGGTGCGCGAGCGCCAGCAGCAGGGCGTCTTCCACGGCATCTACCACTCCATCCCGGTGACCGAGCAGCGCGCGTGAGCGAGGACTTCACCGAAGAGCAGATCGAGCGCTACAGCCGGCACATCGCGCTCGGCGAGATCGGTCCTGCTGGGCAGCGCAAGCTGCTGGACTCGCGCGTGCTCGTCCTCGGCGCGGGCGGCCTCGGCGCCCCGGTGGCGATGTACCTCGCCGCCAGCGGCGTGGGCACGCTGGGCATCATCGACTACGACCACGTCGACCTCAGCAACCTGCAGCGCCAGATCATCCACCCCGACTCGGCACGCGGCGAGCCCAAGGCCGAGGTGGCGCGCCGGCGCGCGCAGGAGCTCAACCCCGACGTCGACGTCGTCGCCCACGACGTCATGCTGAGCCGCGACAACGCCATGGAGATTCTGGCCAGGTATGACCTGATCGTCGACGGCACCGACAACTTCCAGACCCGCTACCTGGCCAACGACGCCGCCTACCTGCTGGGCAAGTCGCTGGTGCACGGCTCGATCTTCCGCTTCGAGGGACAGGTGTCCGACTTCGTGCCCGGGCACGGCTGCTACCGCTGCCTCTACCCCGAGCCGCCGCCTCCCGGCCTGGTGCCGTCCTGCCGCCAGGCGGGCGTGCTGGCCGCGCTGCCGGGGGTCATCGGCACCATCCAGGCGGTGGAGACCATCAAGCTGATCACCGGCAGCGGCCGGCCCCTGGTGGGCCGCCTGCTGCTCCACGACACCCTGGCCATGACCTTCCGCGAGGTGCGCCTGCGCCGCAACACCGCCTGCGCGCTCTGCGGCGACCATCCCACCGTCCGCGAGCTGATCGACTACGCCGAGTTCACCGGCGGCCCGCTGACCGCAGCCGCGCGGCTCTAGGCGGGGAGCGCACTGCGCCTTGGCGTCGCTGCTCCTCTGCCTCTTCGACGGACCTCGCGGCGAGGGCGTGCACACCGTGCAGCAGCTCGCCCGCACCGCACTCGCCGCGGGGCACCGGGTCGGCGTCTTCCTCGGCGGCGAGGGCACCTTCCACGCCGACACGCTTGCGCCGCTGCGCAATCAGGGTGCACGCGTCGTGTCCTGCAGCGCGGACGCGGCGGTGCGCGGCTGGGACCGCCCCGGAACGGCGGGCCGCGGCTCCTTCGTCGACCTCGGCACCATGGCGAGCGAGGCCGACGCCATGGCCAGCTTCGGGTGCACCGCGTCGCTCGACGGTCGCGTGGTGGTGCGCCACGGTCCCGCCGACGAGCTTGGCTGGATCGCGCTGCGCGCCGCCACCGCGCTGACCTTCACGGGCAGGCCGGTGCGGGTGATCCTCGACGGCGCGGGGTCGGGCTGGGCGGCGCGGCGTCTCGACGCCCGCGCCTGGCTGGACGGCGACCCCGGTCGCGACCTCGACGGCCTGGTCGACGACGCGGGCGGCTCCGTGCTGGTGGGCGCGGCGACGCTGGCGACGCATGCCATCGAGGCCACCGCGGTGCGCGAGCCGGTGCAGATCGTGGACGACGTCTGGCAGGCGGCGGCGCCGGCGCAGCCGATCAGCGCCACCCTGCACGCGGTGACGCAGTCGATCACCGATCCGCTGGCGGTGCATGCCATCGCCGCCGACGCCCATGCGCAGACGCAGGTCCTCACCCTCGGCCTCCACGACGGCGTCTACGAGGCCACCGTGCTGGCCCGCTCGCTCGGTGAGGAGGGTCGCACCCGCGTCCGCCTCTGCGCCGAGGACTGCCGGCGCCGCGGCGTCGTCCCTCCCGAGGATCGCGCCGACGAGTACGCTGCCATCCTCGACGCCATCCTCGCCGCCCCGGCGACCTTCGTCTGGTAGACCGATGACCTCCCCCCAGCTCGATGACAAGCTCGACGCCGCCCGCGCCCGCCTGCGCGACTGCGGCTCGGTGCTCGTCGCCTTCAGCGGCGGCGCCGACTCCGCGCTGGTCCTCGCCCTGGCACAGCAGGCGCTCGGCGACCGCGCGGCCGCCGGCATGGGCCTCAGCGCCGCCTACCCCGCCGAGGAGGTCGACGCAGCGCGCGCCGTCGCCGCCCAGCTCGGCGTCCGCTTCCTCAGCGCCGGCACGGCGCAGCTCGCCGACCCCGCCTTCCTGCGCAACGACTCGCAGCGCTGCTACCACTGCCGCGACGAGCTCTACACCGTCATGCGCGCCCTCGCCGACGCGCACGGGCTGGTTGCGGTCGCCGATGGCACGAACGCGGACGACCTGGGCGACCATCGTCCCGGGCGCCGTGCCGCCGTCGAGGCGGGCGTGGTCTCGCCGCTGGCCGACGCGGGGATCACCAAGGACGAGGTGCGCCAGGCGTCGCTGGCGCTGGGCCTGCCCACCTGGGACAAGCCGCAGCAGGCCTGCCTCAGCTCGCGCATCCCGCGCGGCACGCCGATCACCCTGGTGGCGCTGCGCCGCGTCGAGAAGGCGGAGCGCCTGCTCCACGCCGAGGGCTTCCGCCAGGTGCGGGTCCGCGAGCACGGCGAGTGCGCGCGCATCGAGGTCGAGGCGGAGGAGATCACCCGGCTGCTCGACCCGGCGGTGCGCACGCGCATCGTCGACGGGCTGCGCAGCGCGGGCTACGCCTTCGCGTCGCTCGACCTGGAGGGCTTCGCCAGCGGCAAGCTCAACCGGCTGGTCCCCGCGGAGGAGCTGGAGGTCGCGCGATGAGCGCGTCCGCCGCCGAGCTCAGCGAGGACGACCTGCAGCGCTACGCGCGCCAGATCGTGCTGCGGGAGGTGGGCCCGGCGGGGCAGCGGCGGCTCGGCGCGGCGAACGTCGCAGTCGTCGGCGCCGGGGGGCTGGGCTCCGCGTCGCTGCTCTACCTCGCCGCCGCCGGCGTCGGTCGCCTCACCGTCGTCGACGACGACCGGGTCAGCCTCGACAACCTGCAGCGCCAGGTGCTCCACGACACCGCCGCCGTCGGCGAGCCCAAGACGCACAGCGCCCTGCGCCGCATCGACGCGCTCAACCCCGAGGTGCGCGTGCGCACCGTGGAGCGCCGCCTCGACGCCGGCAACGCCAAGGATTTGCTGCGCGGCCACGACGTGGTTCTGGACGGGAGTGACAACTTCTCGACGAAGTTCGCGGTCAACGACGCCTGCGTCGAGCTGGGCATCGCCGCGGTGATCGCCGGCATCCTGCGCTTCGACGGGCAGGTGGTGACGGTGCCGCCCGGCGCGCCGTGCTACCGCTGCCTCTTCCGCGACGAGCCCCCGCCCGGCCAGGTGCCCACCTGCAGCGCCGCGGGCGTGCTGGGGCCCGTGGCCGGGGTGGTCGGCAGCCTGCAGGCGGCGGAGGCGCTTCGCCTCCTGCTCGGTGCTGGGGCCTCGCAGGAAGGTCGCGTGCTCACCGTCGAGCTGCTCGACCCGCGGGTTCGCGCCGTCCCCTTCCCGCGCGACCCCGGTTGCGGCGCTTGCGCGCGCCGTCCGCTGTGAGGCGTCGCGCCACGCCGCGTCGCCTGGCGTCTGCCGTCGCCGTGTCGGCGCTTGCCGCGGCCACCGCCTGCGGCGGCGGTGGCCCCACCGGCGTCCGCGCTGCCACCCAGCCGGTGCTCTGGCCCACGTACCACGCCGACCCGACGCGCGGCGGCGAGGACACCGCCGACGGCCCGTTCGGCACGGTGTCGCACGCCTGGACGTCGGTGTCGCTGGACGGCCAGATCTACGCGCAGCCCGTCCTCGACGGGAGCACCGTGATCGTCGCCACCGAGAACGACACGCTGTACGGCATCGACGCCACCTACGGCGGCGTCCTCTGGTCGACGCACGTGGGCACGCCGGTCAACCAGAGCACGCTGCCCTGCGGCGACATCAACCCGCTGGGGATCACCGGCACGCCGGTGCTCGACCCCGCGACGCACACCGTCTTCGCCGTCGCCGAACGCGTGCCCGGCGGAGGCGGTGTCGAGCACGTGCTGGTGGCCGTCGACGACCGCAACGGCAGCCTGCTCGGCACGCGCAGCGTCGATCCCGCGGGCATGGACCCCACCGTGCAGCAGCAGCGCGGAGCGCTCCTGCTCGGCAACGGCGCCGTCGACGTGCCCTTCGGCGGCCTGGCCGGGGACTGCGGCAGCTACCACGGCTGGGTGGTCGGCACCCCGGAGAGCCTGGCCGGCGGCCAGTCGGTGTGGGAGTCGCCGGGCACGGGCGAGGGCGTGTGGGAGCCCGCCGGAGTTTCCGGCGACAGTGGCGGAAACGTGTACGCCGCCACCGGCAACGCGCTCACGTCGTCGCCCTGCAACGGCGGCAACAGCGTCTTCAAGCTCGACGCCTCGCTGCAGGAGACCGCCCGCTTCGCCGACCCCAGCTGCACCACCGACAACAGCAACGACGCCGACATGGGCTCGGCCGGCGCGCTGCTGCTGCCCGACGGCAGCCTCTTCGTGCTGGGCAAGCAGAGGACCGCCTACGTCGTCGCGCAGTCGACCATGGCCGAGCGCAGCTCGCTGGGCGGCGTGTGCTTCTCGATCGGCGGCGACGCCTACAGCGCAGGCCGCATCTACGCGCCCTGCCTCGACGGCAGCGGCCTGGTGGCGCTCGACTACACGAGCGCGAGCGGCGCGCTGTCGGTGGCCTGGCACGGACCGTCGGACGCACAGGGGCCACCGGTCGTCGCCGGCGGGTACGTCTGGGTTGCGGCCACCGGCAACGCCAGGCTGTACGCGCTCGACCCGAGCAACGGTGCGGTGGTGCAGCAGTTCGGCGTGCCGTCGATGGCCCACTTCACCTCGCCGAGCGCGGGCGGTGGGCGCGTCTTCCTGGCCGCCGGCAGCGTCCTGCTCGCCTTCGCAGGGCAGAGCCCCTACGTCCCGGGCCCGCCGCCCTCGCAGGGGTACTGGACCGTGGCGACGGACGGCGGCGTCTTCGCCTACGGCAGGTCGCAGTTCTACGGTAGCAAGGGCGGGCAGCCGCTCAACGCCCCCATCGTCGGCATGGCGGCGACGCCGGACGGCGGCGGCTACTGGCTGGTCGCCAGCGACGGCGGCATCTTCACCTTCGGCGACGCGGGGTTCTTCGGCAGCAAGGGCGGCCAGCACCTCAACGCGCCCGTCGTGGGCATGGCCGCGACGCCGAGCGGGCGCGGCTACTGGCTGGTCGCGAGCGACGGGGGCATCTTCACCTTCGGCGACGCGGGGTTCTTCGGCAGCACCGGCGGGCAGCGTCTCAACGCGCCCGTCGTGGGCATGGCGGCGACGCCGAGCGGCGGGTACCGGATGGTCGCGGCCGACGGCGGAATCTTCGACTTCGGCCCCGGCGCCGCCTACTACGGCAGCGAGGGCGGCAGGGCGCTCTTCGCTCCCGTGGTCGGCATGGCCGGCGCCCCCGGTGGCGGGTACTGGCTGGTCGCCTCCGACGGCGGCGTCTTCTGCTTCGGCCCGGGCGCCGGCTTCCACGGCAGCACCGGAGGGCAGCGGCTCAACCAGCCGGTGGTCGGCATCGCGCCCACCTCCGACGGGGCCGGCTACCGCATGACCGCCCGCGACGGCGGCATCTTCGACTTCGGCACGGCCCAGTACTACGGCAGCCAGGGCGGCCTCCCCCTGAACGCGCCGATGGTGGGGATCGCCGCGACGGGCTGAGGCCAGGACGCCACCGGGCCGCCGTGGGTTATGGTACACGTGACCTAAACACCTCCCGGGGACCTCATGCCGTGGACGCCACCAGCCCGACGCTCGACCCCTCCCTCGCCGAGCGCATCGAGCGTCTGCGCCGCGAGCGCAACGCCGTCATCCTCGCCCACAACTACCAGCTCCCCGAGGTCCAGGACCTCGCCGACTACGTCGGGGACTCCCTGGGCCTGAGCCGCCAGGCGGCGCGCACCGACGCCGAGGTCATCGTCTTCTGCGGCGTCCACTTCATGGCCGAGACCGCGGCCATCCTCAGCCCCTCGAAGACGGTGCTGCTCCCCGACCTCGAGGCGGGCTGCTCCCTCGCCGACACCATCACCGCCGACCAGCTGCGCGCCTGGAAGGCGCAGCACCCCGGCGCCGTGGTCGTCTCGTACGTCAACACCACCGCCGAGGTGAAGGCCGAGTCCGACTACTGCTGCACCAGCGGCAACGCCGAGGACGTGATCAACTCCATCCCTCGCGACCGCGAGATCCTCTTCTGCCCCGACATGTTCCTCGGCGCCCACCTGGAGCGCGTCACCGGACGGAGGATGCACGTGTGGATGGGGGAGTGCCACGTGCACGCGGGCATCGACCCCGAGGCGCTCGACCTGATGCGCGGCGAGCATCCCGACGCGGAGCTGCTCATCCACCCCGAGTGCGGCTGCACCACCTCGACGGTGTACCGCATGTCCTCCGGCGACCTGCGCGGTGTGTCGACGGTGGTGACGTCGACCGAGGGCATGGTGCGGCGAGCCACCGAGTCGCCTGCGTCGACGTTCATCGTGGCCACGGAGGTGGGGATCCTCCACCGCATGCAGCGCTTCGCCCCGGAGAAGCGGTTCCTGCCGGCGTCGCGCGAGGCGGTGTGCGGCTACATGAAGAAGATCACGGCGGAGAAGGTGGCGGTGGCGCTGGAGCGGATGGCGCCGCGCGTCACCGTCGAGCCCGCCATCGCCGACCGGGCGCGCCAGGCGATCGAGAGGATGCTGGCGGTCGCCGTGTAAAGAAAGAGGGCCGCGGTGCGGGATCCGCGGCCCCCAGGGGTGACTGAACCGGCTACCGCCCTACTCGCACTGCGCCACCGACTGGTCGACGACGCTCGACCCGTTGACGGTGACCTGCGCCGACCCGCTCACGCACACGGTGCTGGCGAACGCGGTGGTGGCGGCGAGCCCGGCCGAGGTGGCCAGGCCGGCGACGGCTGCGACGAGTGCTGCGACCCTCTTCATGGCCCCTGTCCCTTCGTGTGCATGAGCTGACGTCTCGCCTTCCCGCGGGAAGGTGCTTTCGGGAGGTCAGGACGCACCACGCCGCGCGGTTTGACATCGTTCCCTCGCCGAGCGCCGCCCCGAGCGGCTGTGGGACCATCGCCCGCCATGACCGGGCAGACGGCGGAGATCGGGGTGATCGGCGGCTCCGGCCTCTACCGCTTCCTCGACGACCCCGCATCCCTCACCGTCGACACGCCCTACGGCGAGCCCAGCGACACCCTCACCGTCGCCGAGCTGGAAGGTCGCAGGGTCGCCTTCCTCCCGCGCCACGGCTCGCGGCACACCATCCCGCCGCACCGCATCAACTACCGCGCCAACCTCTGGGCGCTGCACGCGCTGGGGGTGGAGCGCGTCCTCGCGCCCTGCGCCGTGGGCAGCCTGCGCGCCGAGCATGCGCCGGGAACGGTGGTGGTCTGCGACCAGTTCGTGGACCGCACGCGCGGACGCGCCGACACCTTCTTCGACGGCCCCGAGGTGGCCCATCTCAGCTCCGCCGACCCCTACTGCGCCGAGCTGCGCCCACTCGCCGTGCAGGCGGCGCGCGACGCGGGCATGGCGGTGCGCGACGGCGGCACCATGGCGGTGGTCAACGGACCGCGCTTCTCCACGCGCGCGGAGTCGCGCTGGTTCAGCGGCCAGGGCTGGGACGTCGTCGGCATGACGCAGTATCCCGAGGTGGTGCTGGCCCGCGAGCTGGGCATGTGCTATGTGACGCTCTCGCTGGTGACCGACTACGACGTCGGCCTGGAGCACGACGACAGCGTCTCCGCGGTGACCCAGGAGGAGGTGATTGCCGTGTTCAACCGGAACATGCCGAAGCTGCGCGAGGCTTTGCGGCGGCTCATCGCGGCGGCGCCCGCGCGGCGCGGCTGCGGCTGCGCGGCGGGCGCGCCCGGGACGCTGACCCACTGATGGGCGCGCCGGTCAGCGTCGAGCTCGACGAGGGCGGTGTCCTCGACGTCACCCTGTCGCGTCCCGAGGTGCGCAACGCGCTCGACAGCGAGTGCTTCCGCCTCGTCGGCGAGGCCTTCGGCGTGCGCGCCCACCAGCGCGACGTGCGCACCGTGGTGCTGCGCGGCGCGGGCGAGCACTTCTGCAGCGGGCTCGACCGCAACCTGCTCGCCCAGCTCTCCGCGGCGGGTGGCGGCGGTGCGGTGCACGAGGGCGGCGGCGAGGGTCTCGCCTGGCAGCGCGCGCTGATGGAGGTGGAGCGCTGTCCGCGGCCCACCGTCGCGGTGGTGCAGGGAGCCTGCGTCGGCGCCGGCGTGGAGCTGGCCCTGGCCTGCGACTTCCGCATCGCCACCACCGACGCGCACTTCTCGCTGATGGAGATGCGCTACGCGTTCCTGCCCGACCTGGGCGGCCTCCACCGGCTGCAGCGCGAGGTCGGGCCGGCGCGCGCCAAGGAGTTCGTCTTCTTCGGCGAGCGCCTCGACGCCGAGACCCTGCACCGCTGGGGCGTGCTCAACGAGGTGGCCGACCGCGAGGCGCTGGAGGTGACCGCCCGCCGCTGGGCGGAGCGCTGCCGCAGCGCGGCCCCCCTGGCCGTGGCCGCGGCCAAGCGGCTGATGCAGCGCGACCCGGGCGGCGCCGACGCCGAGGCCAGCCTGCGCGAGTCGATCGAGGCCAACGTCGACCACCTGCTGCGCACCGCCGACTTCCGCGAGGGGCTCACCTCCGCGATGGAGCGGCGCCCGCCGCGGTTCACCGGCGAGTAGCTGCCGCTGATGGCAGAAACTCTGCTGCTCGCCCTCGACCAGGGGACGACGGGGACCACCTGCCTGCTGGTCGGCCTCGACGGCCGGGTGCACCGCCGCGCATACCGCGAGATCGAGGTGCGCTACCCGCGCTCGGGCTGGGTGGAGCAGGACCCGCTCCAGCTGGAGTCCTCCGTCGTCGATGCGTGCGCCGAGCTGCTGGGCGACGGCGACGTGCAGCCCGCGGCCATCGGCATCACCAACCAGCGTGAGACCGTCGTCGTCTTCGAGCGCGACACCCTGCAGCCGGTGGCGCCCGCCATCGTCTGGCAGTGCCGCCGCAGCGCGGACATCTGCGCGGAGCACCGGCAGCGCGGCGACGAGGAGGAGGTGCGGCGGCGCACCGGGCTGCTCCTCGATCCCTACTTCAGCGCGACCAAGATCGAGTGGCTGCTGCGCGAGCAGCCGGAGCTGCGGCCGCGCGCCGAGCGCGGCGAGCTGTGCGCTGCGACCGTCGACGCCTGGCTGGTCGCGCGGCTCACGGGGCGCGGCAGGGAGGTCGTCACCGACGCCGGCAACGCCAGCCGCACGCTGCTCTACGACCTGCGCGAGGGCGACTTCTCCGCCGCGCTCTGCGACGTCTTCGGCGTGCCGCGCGCCATGCTGCCCGAGGTGCGCGACAGCGCGGGCCGGCTCGGGGTCACCGACCCCTCGCGCTTCCTCGGTCGCAGCATCCCCATCAGCGGCGTGGCCGGCGACCAGCAGGCGGCGCTGTTCGGGCAGGCGTGCTGCGCTCAGGGGATGAGCAAGAACACCTACGGGACGGGGTCGTTCGTCCTCGTCAACGTCGGCTCCGCGGCGCCGCCGCCCGCGCACGGGCTGCTCACCACCGTGGCATGGCGCATCGCCGGCCAGGACACCTTCGCGCTCGAGGGCAGCATCTTCGTCACCGGCGCGGGGATCAAGTGGCTGCGGGACGGTCTCGGGCTCATCCGCGAGTCCGCGGAGGCCGGGCCCCTCTTCGACAGCGTGCCCGACGCGGCCGGCTGCTTCTTCGTCCCCGCCTTCGCCGGCCTCGGCGCGCCCTACTGGGACCCGCACGCGCGCGGGGCGCTCGTCGGGCTGAGTGCGGGGGTGGGCCGGGCCCACGTGGTGCGGGCGGTGGTCGAGGCGATGGCCTACCGCACCCGCGACGTCGTCGAGGCGATGGAGCGCAGCGCCGGGATCCGCTTCGACGAGCTGCGCGTCGACGGCGGCGCCAGCGTGATGGACGGCCTCTGCCAGTTCCAGGCGGACCTGCTCGGCCTGCCCGTCGCCCGGGCGGCGTCGGCGGAGACGACGGCGGTGGGGGCCGCCTGGCTGGCGGCCGTGGGGGAGGGGCTCCTGGACGGGCCCGCCGCGGTCGAGGCCGCCTGGCGCCCCGGCCGCCGCTTCGAGCCGGCCGCCCCCGGCCGGCGCCCCCAGGCGCAGTACGCCGCCTGGCTGGAGGCCGTCGCCCGGGTGCGCTGACCGTGCCGGCACAAGGTCCCCTCGGGATCATGCGCGGCTCCGCCGCGCGCCTCCCGGCGCATCACGCGAGCGTCAGCTTGCGGCATGCGCCGAGGGTGGGGGCGCGGCGCTCCAGCCGCGGGGGCGGGATCTGCCCGCCCACCGTGCGCGGCGCTCAGCCGCGCGAAAAACCCGCCGGGGCCGTCGTGCGGCTTCGCCGCACAAGGCCCCCCGGCGGGGCGCACCCTTGCAGCCCCGCCGGGACGCGGACCCCCTCGGCGGTCAGCCCCCCGACACCGCAAACCCGTGAAATGAAAAGGCCAGGGGCTTGTGACCCCCGGCCTTTCCAAGGAAGGGAATGAGCTTCAAGTTCAGGGTCGGGCGAGCAGTTCGCCGCGACGTCCGTACTGTACCGCCCAACCTGTCAACGCGCTGTTCAGGTTCCGTGAATTGTTGTTAAACCCCCCGCCGCGCTCGTCCAGCCCGCCCGGCCCCGCTTCAGGACCCTCGCACATCTGTCCGGCACGCTGACGCGCGCCAGGTTCGGGGGAGCACCCCCAGGCCATCATCCGCCGCTGGAGTGCGGCCGGATGACAGCCTTCCCCCCGCCCCAGCTATCCTCCGAGCGCCCGCACATGCCTCAACGCCACCCCCTTCTCTATGACGTCGAGCGCTGGCGGCAGTGGCGCTTCCGGCTGCTGGGGCTGGCCGTGGTGTGCCTCCTGCCTGCATTCCTCGGCGGGCTGCGCCCAGCCCAGGCCAGCGCCAACGCTGCGGTCACCCAGCTCTACGCGCTGGTGGCGGCCTTCCTCGTCGCCCTGGCGCTGATGTTCTGGCTGCGCTCGCGGTCGAGCTGGATGGCGGTCGACGGCGACGAGCTGGTGGTGAAGATCGCCATCAGCGGGCGCCTGCGGGTGCCCCTCGGCGAGGTGAAGCGGGCGCGCCTGGCCAAGCTGCGCTCGGTCTTCGACCGGCCTGAGATGAAGCGCCTCCGTCCCCGGCCCTATCCCAAATGGCAGGACCGCGAGGCGCTGCTGCTGCACATCGACAGCGAGGCGGTCGACCTGGTCAAGCTCCGCCGCATGCTGGGCGCGCGGTGCGTGCTCGGCCGCGAGGTGATCGTGCCGGTGGTCGACGGGCCCGGCCTGCTCCGCGAGATCGACCGGGTGGTCGCCCCTGGCCGGATGTCCGCCGCCAGCGGCGAGGGCACCAGCCGGGGGGCGCGGCGAAGGAAGAAGCGGTGACGGAGGGCAGCGCCCCGCCGGTCGTGGAGGAGGCGGACCACACCGCGTTGGAGCGCCGCCGCGTCGAGCCAGGGCCGGTGCCCAGGACCGGCGCCCGGGCCTTCCTGGAGCTGGGGCGGGCCGACCTGGTCTGGCTGCTGGTGCTGGTGCTGGGCGCCTTCGTGCTGCGGGTGGCCAGCCCCGTGTACCTCAACGCCCTCGACCCCTCGGCGACGCAGAAGAACGTCGCCAGCGCCTGGGGCGTGGGCTACCCGCTCAACAACGACGGCTGCATCCAGGACGTGCCCGTCGGTCCCCACTACCAGGCCAGGAAGGTGTGCGGCTTCGTCTTCGACGAGGTGTACTTCCCCGTCGACGCGGCCAAGGACGCCGCCGCCGTCGACTACTTCGACCCCGAGCCGCCGCTGGCCAAGCTGCTGATGGCGCCGCCCATCATCATCGGCGGCTTCGACAGCGGCGCATGGCGCACCACCACGGTGATCGCCGGCAGCCTGCTGGTCGGCCTCGTCTACCTGATCGCGCGGCGGCTGCGGCGCGGCGACCGCTTCTTCGCGGTGGCGGCGGCCGTGTTCATGTGCTTCGACGGGCTCTCCTTCGTGGAGTCGCGCACCGGGGTCATCGACATCATCGCCATCATGTTCGCGGCGCTGCTCTGGTATGCGTTCCTGCTGCACTGGCAGGCGCGGACGCGGCGGCAGTGGACGGCGACGCTCTACTTCATGGCGCTGGTCGCGGGACTGGCCTTCGGCGCCAAGCTGACCGCGCTGGCACCGCTGGTGATCGCCGTCGTGCTCATCGTGGGACGCTTCCTCGAGCCGCTGGCGATGGACCTCGTCCCCGCGCTGCGGCGCATCCGCGGGACGCGCGGCGGCGAGGCGGCGATGTGGCGCGACGCAGCGGGCGGCGGTCGCGCCCTGGGCCACTGCGTGATGGCCTCGGTGGTGGCGGTGTCGATCTTCTCGGCCTGCTTCTCGCGCTATCTCAGCTACGAGCACACCACCGTCTACCACTTCTCCGACTGCACCCAGGAGTCGGGCCTGATCCTGGCCGGCACCGACACGCTGAAGGTGCCATGGACGCAGGTCGGCCGCATCCGCGTGCCCGACGTGGTGACGGCGGAGCGCAACATCGTCGACTTCGTCGCCGCCGGGCTGCAGTACCACAGCGCCGAATGCCACGGCCATCCCTACGCGTCGGACTGGTACACCTGGCCGGTGATGTTCCACCCGGTGCTCTTCTACGCCGACTACAAGAGCTTCACCACGCCCAACGGCGCGACCGAGCGCGCCTGGATCAGCGACATGGGCAACCCCGTGGTGTGGTGGCTGGCCATCCCGGCGCTGCTCTTCTGTCTCTGGAAGGCGGTGGGCGGACGCGGGCGATGGCCGCTGCTGCCGGCGTTCGCGGGCGTGGTCGGCTTCGGCATGTTCTACGTGCTCGCCTACAGCACCAGCACGCCCCACCTCCGCTACCTCGGCTGGCCCGTCCTGGTGGCGGGGCTGTGGTACGGCCTGCGCCGCTGGTGGCGGATCGCGCTGGCCTCGCTGGGCATCGTCGCGCTGGCCGAGATGATCGCGCGCTACCACGCCGCGCCGCGCTACGACCTGGTGCGCGTCAGCGTCGACAACGGGTTCAAGGTCGCCTTCGTGGCCATGCTCGCCTTCGGTGTCCTGCTGGTGGTCAACGCCGTGGTGACGCGACGTTTCGTGCCCAGCTTCATCCTGCTCGGCTACCTGGCCGCCTGGCTGATGTGGGTCAACGGCAACGAGCGCCGCGTGCTCTTCTTCTACCACATGCTCGGCGCGCTGATCTTCATGTGCCTGGCGCTGGCGTACGCTCTCACGCATCTGCGGCGCGCGTCGTTCAACCTGGGCTCGCGGCGCGTCCCCCTGGCGTCGCTGTCCTACGCGGCGATCGCCCTGGTGCTGGCGGCGTTCGTCTTCTTCTACCCGGTGTGGACCGCCATGCCGCTCACCAACAGTGACTTCATGATGCGCATGTGGGTGGCGAGCTGGCAGTGACCGTCCTGTACTGGCTGCTCACCGCGGCGGCGGGCGGCCTGGTGGCGGGGGCGGTGCGGGTGCCGCTGCGCATCGAGGAGCGCGTCGCCCTGGCGGTCGTCGCCGGCGTGCTCGGCGGCGCGGTGTGCGCCCTGGCGCTGTCGACGGCGTTCGGCGTCGGCACCGCCACGGCGCTGGGCGGCCCCGTGCTCCTCGGCGCCATCGGGGTGCTCGGCTGCCTGATGAGCGGCGGGATCGCGACGTCGTGGCGGGAGTCGGCGGAGGAGGTGCCACAGCGCTGGCGGTCGCACGAGCTGATGGTGGTGGCCGGAGTCACGGTGGCCGCGGTGGTGGGGTTCAGCGTGCTCTTCGCACACACGCTCTTCACACAGGACGGCTCCATCTCGTCCAACGTCAACACGGTGTGGGCCGACTGGTCGATGCACGCGACCACCGCCAACAACTTCGCCCTGGGACACAACCTGCCGCCGGACGATCCCATCTTCAGCGGCACCGCGCTGCTCTATCCCTTCCTGCCCGACTTCCACTCGGGGATGCTGGTGACGCTGGGCAGCAGCATCGAGGCGGCCCTCGCCGTCCCGAGCGCGCTGCTGTGCGTCGCCATCACCCTTCTGGTGCTGTCGGTGGCGCGGCGGCTCACCGGGTCGCTCACCGTCGGCGTTCTTGCCATGGCGATGTGCATGCTCGGCGGCGGGCTTGGCGCCGAGGGACTGTACTGGGACGCCTGCACCGCACACGGGACCGCGGCGTCGCAGTGCGACCCCGCGCGGTTCGTCACCGATCCCGTCGGCGCGGTGGGAACGGCGGTGCATACCGCCGGCAACCTGCCGGGCGCGATCGCCGCGCAGCCGCGCTCGTACGACGCGCTGCTCACCGACCAGGCGCATCCGGCACCGCTCAGCAACCTGCAGTGGTACACGCCGCTGCTCGCCTGGTGGCTGCCGCAGCGGCCGTTCCTCTTCGGCTTCGCCGCCGTCCTCTGCGTGTTCCTCCTCGTCCTCGCCGCGCGCGGGCAGCCGGGGCGGCGATGGTCGCCGTTCGTCGTCGCAGGAGCGCTCTGGGGGCTGCTCCCGCTGGTGCACGTGCACTCGTTCATCGCGCTGGTGATCCTGGTGCCGTTTCTGGCCGTCTGGTGGCGGCGGCGCGAGTGGCTGGTGATGCTGGGGATCGCCGCGGTGCTGGCGGCGCCCCGTCTCGCCCAGCTCGCCCTGAGCAACGAGCACGGCACCGCCGCGCTGGGCAACACCTTTCCCTGGCTGGAGCCCGGCTGGCTGTCGGGCGCCGTCTCCACGGCGTCGAGCGAGCATCGCGGGCTCGGCGCTGTCAACGTGCTGTGGGCGGTGGGCGGGGGGATCCGCTCACTGCTCACCCCGGAGTGGTGGGGCTTCTGGCTCGTCAACTGCGGGATCGTGCTGCCCGTCATGGTCGTCGTCGCGCTGGCGGCGGCGGCGCGCTGGGCACCGGCGGGCTCGCGCGTGCGAGCTGCGGGTGATCGGGTGACCGGCGGCCTGCCCGCCGACCTGCTGCGCTTCACCCTGTCCTTCCTGGCCATCTTCGCGCTCTGCAACCTGGTCGTCTTCCAGTCGTGGGACTGGGACAACACCAAGCTCTTCGCCTACTGGTGGTTCGGCGCCGCGCTGCTCGTCGGCGCGCTGGTGGTGCGGCTGTGGCGCGGGCGGTGGTGGCTGCGCACGCTGAGCACGATCGGCTATGCCAGCGTCATCATGACCGGCACCGTGGTCATGCTCCGCTTCCTGCCCTGGACCCCTGCGTCGCTGAGCAACGCCGGGCCCTTCGTGTGGGAGGACGCCTCGGCGCAGCAGATGGCGGCCGAGGTCGAGCAGCGCACCGCGCCCGACGCGGTGATCCTCACCCAGGGCGTGCACACCGACCCGCTGCTCACCCTGGCGGGGCGGCGCACGGTGGTCGGCTACACCGGCTGGCTGTGGAGCTACGGCATCGACTACCGGCAGCGCCAGGCAGACGTCGCGGCCATGTACCAGGGCTGCACCACCGGCAGCACGTCGTGCCGCGCCACCGAGCTGCTGCACGAGTACGGCGTGTCCTACGTGGAGATCCCCGCCGACAGCGCCGCCCAGTTCCCCGTGGGCAACCGGGCGTGGTGGCAGGCGCTTCCCTCGGTGGCCTCGAGCACCGGCAGCGTCGTCTACGACGTGCGGGGCGTGGCGGGATGAGCGGCGCCGGGGTGGTCGACGCGCACTGCCACATCCTGCCCGACCGGGTTCGTGCCAACCTCGACCAGTTCTGCGCCGCCGACGCCTGGTTCGGCGCCTGCCATGCGGGGCCGGGCGCCGCGGTCGCGTCCGCGGAGGCGCTGGTCGCCGACATGGACGCGGCGGGCGTCGACCGGGCCGTCTGCTTCACCTGGCCCTTCGCCGACCCCGCGCTCTGCGCCGAGGCGAACGACTACCTCGCGGCCGCGGTGCGCCGCTTCCCGGCGCGGCTGATCGGCTTCGGCTGCGTGCAGCCGCGCGACCCCGGCGCCGCGCAGGAGGTGGAGCGCTGCGCGCGCATCGGCCTGCGCGGGCTCGGCGAGATGAACGCCGACGCCCAGGGGTGGGCGCTCGAGGACGTCGCCACCGCCACGCCGGTCGTCCGCGCCTGCGTCGCCGCCGGGTTCCCCTGGACCCTGCACTGCAGCGAGCCGGTGGGACACGCCTACCCCGGCAAGGGGACGGCAACCCCCGACCGGGTGGCGCGCTTCGCCACCGAGTTCGGCGACCTGCGCATCGTCGCCGCGCATCTCGGCGGCGGCCTGCCCTTCTACGCGCACATGCCGGAGGTCCGCGCACTGTGCCGCGCCAACCTCTGGTTCGACACCGCCGCCGCGCCATTCCTCTACGACGCCACCGCCTATCGCACCGTGGTCGACCTGGTCGGCGCCGACCGCCTGCTCTTCGGCAGCGACAACCCGCTGCTGCGCGCACCGCGCTACCTCGCGCAGCTCGACGCGCTCTCGCTCAGCGAGACCGACCGAACCGCATTGCTCGGCGGCAACGCCGCGGCGCTGCTGGGTACGTAGGGCGGCGCGCGCGATGTCCGACGACTGCCTCTACGTCCCCGACGGCGACCTCTACGTCCCCACCGAGCACACGCGCGGTCCCTGGGACCCGCGCGCGCAGCACGGCGGCGCACCGGCCGCGCTGCTGGCGCACTGCGTCGAGCAGGTCGAGGCGCCGCTGCCGATGGACGTCGCGCGGATCACCGTCGAGCTGCTGCGTCCGGTTCCCGTCGAGTCGCCGGTGCGCGTGCAGACTCGCGTCACCCGGCCGGGCCGCAAGGTGCAGCTCGTCGAGGCGGTGATGGCGCAGCCGGACGGCACCGAGCTGTGCCGCGCCGTGGCCCTGCGCATCCGCCACGAGGACGTGTCGCCGCCGGTGCGGGGCGTCGAGCACGTCGAGCCGCCGCTCCCGCCGGCGTCGGGCAGAGCCCAGCCCGGGATCGGCGGCGACAGGGCGTTCGCGGTGACCGGCGTCGAGCTGCGCTTCGTGCGCGGCATCTTCCTGCAGCCCGGCGCGGCGACGGTCTGGATCCGCCTGCGCATGCCCGTCGTGCCCGGCGAGACGCCGAGCGGGATGCAGCGGGCCTGCGCCGCCGCCGACTTCGGCAACGGCGTCAGCTCGGTGCACGAGTGGGGAAGGACGCTGTTCATCAACCCCGACCTCACCGTGGCGCTGGCGCGGCAGCCCGAGGGCGAGTGGATCTGCATCGACGCCGTCACCCATCCAGGACCGCACGGGAGGGCGCTGGCGGAGAGCCGGCTGTTCGACCTCGACGGCGTCGTGGGCCGCAGCCTGCAGTGCCTGCTGGTGGAGCCGCTCTAGCCCTCGTCGACCGGCTCGATGCGCAGCGCCACCAGGGGACAGGCGTTGACGGCGCGGCGCGCCAGCGGCAGCAGGTCGCGGGTGAGCGGCGTGGCGTCGAGCATCGGGTATCCCCAGTCGTCGAGGGTGATCCGCTCGGGGAGGATCTCGGCGCAGTAGCCGTGCCCGTCGCAGCGGATGATGTCGACGCGGACGCGCTGGCTCATCGCCGTCCCGCCGCGCCCGGCACCGGCGGCATCATCGAGGCGCGGTTGGCTCCGTCGCAGGCGCCGGAGCGCACGTGGTGCTCGACGTCGGCGGCGAAGCAGCGCAGCGCGCTGAGCACGTGTCGCACCGCGCCGTCCGGGTGCCGGCAGCCGCCGCGGCCGCGCACCATCCCGGTCCAGCGCTGCAGCAGCGCGACGTCCTCGGCGCACCCGGGCTCGCCGTCGGCGAGCCGCCACAGCGCGGCGGAGATCGCCGCCAGGCCGTGCACGCAGGGGCCGCACTGGCCCGCGCTCTGGCCGGCGAGGTACGCGGCGATGCGCGCCGTCTCGACCAGCCCGCAGCCCGCGGCGGGCAGCGCCGCGACGATCCCGCAGCCGAGCGACGCGCCGTCCACCGCCTGCAGCGCCGCTGCGTCGAGCGGCAGGTCGCGGGCCACGTCGGCGCGGATCCAGGTTCCGAAGTAGCCGCCCAGCAGCACCGCCTGCACCGGGACCGACACGCCACCGCAGCGCGACACCGCCTCGCCGACGGTGGTCCCCAGCGGCACCTCGACGACACCGGGACGCACCACCGCCCCGCTGACGGTGAGCAGCGCGGTCCCCGGTGAGGTTTCTGTCCCCATCGACCGGAACCACCCGGCGCCGAAGCGCGCGACCAGCGCCGCGTGGGCCATGGTCTCGGTGTTCTGCACCAGCGTCGGCCGCCCGCCCACGCCGGACTCGAACGGCCGCGGCGGCACCGCGCGCGGTCGCGCCGGGCCTCCCTCGACCCGGCGCACCAAGGCCGACTCCTCGCCCGCGACGTACGCGTGCGGAGCGCTGACGATGCGCACGCGGATGGGATCGACCCCGGCGCGCCGTCGCTCGCGCAGCGCATGTCGCAGGGCGTGGCGCGCGGCGCGGAACGGCGCGCCGAGATAGACGACGACGTCGCGCGCCGCCAGTGTCTCCGCCGCCAGCATCGCACCGTCGAGGACGAGGTGCGGCCGGAGGCTGATCAGGGTGCGGTCCTTGGCGCTCCAGGGCTCGCCCTCGGAGGCGTTGACCACCACCACGGCGTCGCCCAGCGAGTTCTCACGCACCGCCGCCCACTTGCGCGCGGTGGGGAATCCCGCGCCGCCGCGGCCGCGCAGTCCTGACCGCTCCAGCTCGGCGAGGAACCACGGTCCGCCGGCGGGCCGCCGTCCCAGCCGCGCGAGATGCGAGTCGAGGGACTCCGCGCCGCCCGTCCCGTCGCCGAGCAGGCGCTGCGCGTCGAGGGGGATCTGCTCGCCGGCGACGCCGGCGACGGCCAGCGCGCTCACGGCAGCGGTGCCCCGCCCCAGGCGACGAGGTCGCCGGTGACCACCGCCGGCCCGCCGGAGAGGTCCACGTGGACGCGCCCCGTGCCGCAGGCCGCGTCGATCGCCGCTCCGACGGTGGCGGCCGCGGCGCACACCGTGGTGGCCCCGCGCGTGATGCGGATCTGCGGCGCGCCCGACGGTGACGTCGGTGAGTCGATCACCACCAGCAGCGAGGGGTCGCGGCGGTCGCGCAGCGCGATGACCGTGACGCCGTCGCGCGTCGCCACCGTGCCGTCGACGGTGTCGCGCAGCACCGCCGGCGTCGGCGCCGCGGAGGCGGCGGGCAGCGTCGTCCCCGCACGGGCCGCCCAGCCGGTGCTGAGCGGGCCGTTCATCGCCCACGCGCCCAGCACCAGTCCGCCCATCAGCGTCGACGTCGCCATCCAGGTGCGCACCGGCAGCCACACGCGCCGCGCGCCGGCAACGCGCCATAGGACGGCGCAGAGCACCGCGCCCGCGCAGGCGGCGTCGAGCATCACCGACCACGGCTCGCGCGCGTCGCTGCCGGTGCCCAGCCCGTGCACCAGCGCCAGCGGCCAGCAGAGGTAGGACAGCCAGTGCACCAGCCGCCAGGCGCGGTGGCCGAGCTGCGCGCGCAGCATCGAGGTGATGGCCACCGCCAGCAGGAGCTCGACGGCCAGCACGCCGAGACCGAGCCAGACGGGGCGGTACGAGCCGCCCACCGGCACCACCGCATCCCGCCATCCGAGGTGCGCGAAGGGATCGACGACCGCGGTGGCGATGTGCACCACCAGCAGTGCGACGGCCAGGAGACTCAGGTTGCGATGCAGCGTGGCGGTGACGAAGCGCGGCCACAGCGGCGTGCGCCAGCCCACCGCGCCGGTGATGCCGAGCACGGTGACGGCGGTGAGCAGGAGCAGGCTGATCGTCCCCGCGCCGCGGGTGGCGAACCAGAGGGGACTGGGAGCGCCGCCGCTCACGGCAGCACCTCCCAGCCCCCGACGTGCCGCACCTCGCCCGACGGCGTGCACAGCCGTGCCGGCAGCCCCTGCGTTGCCAGCCACGATGGTGCGGTGTCGCCGAGCACCACCGCGGCGGTGCTGGCGATGTTGGCGTCGACACACGACGAAGCGACGACGGTCACCGCGGCCCACGTCTCCGCGGCGGGCAGCCCGGTGCGCGGGTCGACGATGTGGTGCAGCGTCCGGTCACCGCGGCTCCAGCGACGGGCCGTGGTGCCGGAGGTGGCCAGCCCACCGCTGTGGAGGCGGACCATCTCGCCCGGCGCACCGGGCAGGTGCGACGCCGCCAGCCACACCTCCCAGCCGCCGGCCGGCAGCTCGCCGGCGACGGCGATGTCGCCACCCAGGCTGACCAGCACCCCGGTGCCCGCAGCCGCGGCGGCCGCCCGCGCCGCACGGTCCGCGGCGAGCGCCTTGGCGGTGGCCCCGAGGTCGAGCATCACGCCGGCAGGGACCCGCAGGCGGCATGCGCCCGAGTCGAGCTCCACCCTGCGCCAGCCCGGGACCGGGCGCGACACCAGCGCCAGGGCCGGCCCCTCGGGCGGGAGGGACGCGAAGTCGACGTCGTAGCCGATCGCCCGCATGGCCGCCCCGACGGTGGGATCGACCAGCCCCCCGGTGAGTGCTGCCGCACGAAGGGCCACGCCGACGGCCTCGGCGAGCAGCGGCGAGACCGGCACCGTCCGTCCGCGCGCGGCGTCGACGCGGCTCAGCTCGGAGTCGGCGCGGAAGCGGCTGCAGGCGAGGTCGATCGCGGCGAGCTCGGCCTCGACCGCGGCGGCGGCGTCGTCGAGGCGGACGCCGTCGGTGCAGCGGACGTCGACGTCGCTTCCCAGCGCCCGCCAGCGCGCGGCGCGGAGGACGGCTGCGCTCACCGCGGCGGCGAGGGGGTCGACTGCGGGGGCGGCGGCGGAGGGGGAGGCGGCGCCGGCCTCGCCGTCGGCGCCGGGGCGGGGGCGGCCGCAGGCGGCGCGGACACCGGGTGCGACGCCGTCGTCGCCTGCTGGGCCGGGGCGTGGGCCGCCGACGCGACGCTCGCCGCCGGTGCCGCCTGGGCGCTGCGGGACGGCGGCACGGGGGCGGGCTGCAGCGGCGCGGGGGTGGGCAGGAGCTTCGCCGCGTCGGGGAGCGAGGCGGGCTCCACGGCCGGCGCGGGCACGGCGGGGGGTGGCGCCACGGCCGTGGCGTGCGCCGCCTCCCAGGTTGCGGCCGCGCCCGCGGCCACCAGGCCGGTCAGGCCCAGCGAGCCGGCGACGGCGCCGCCGGTCAGCCGGCGCACCCGCGCCAGCGCGTGGTCGCGGAGGATCTGCTCCGGGTTGGGCCGCTCACCGGGGAGGTGCGGGCGCCCCCCGCGCTCGGGGCGCATCACCCGTCGCCTCCGGGGCTCGGCGAGGGTGACGGTCCAGGCAACGGCCAGTGCTCGCCGGGGTCGGGCGTCTCCGTCGGCTCCGGGGTCGGTCGGGGCGTCGCCGCCGGCGGGGCGGTGGGTGGCGGGCTGGGCGCGGCGCCCTGCGTCGGCGGGGGAGCGACGGCGACCGGCGCAGCCGGTGGCAGCGTCACCTCCGCGGGAGCCGCTTCGACCCATGGCGTCTGGGTCGCCTCCACCGGTGCCGGAGCCTGTGTCGCGGGTGCCGCCGTCGGTCCGGCGAGCAGGGCGCGCAGATCGAGGACGCCGCGCGCGGCGGTGGTCACCGCGGGCGTGGCTCCACCGGCCGTGGCGAAGGGGCCGGCGTGCGCCGTCGCGGCGAGCCCGGACAGCGCGCTGAGCACGGCGATGCCGCCGGCCACGGCCGAGAGACGACCGGAGGGTTGCATCCTGGGGGGGACCTCCGTGCGACCCGCGCGCTGATACACACTGCCCTGTGCGGGGGCCGGCAGTCCGGGGCTGCATCCGGAAGGTCGCACCCGCCCGCCGCCGGGATACGGCACCACAGGACCGTGACATCTCGTGCAACGATGCGCCCATGACCCCCAGGGGCCTGCACATTCAAACGAGCGACGAGCCCGGCGTCCTGCACCGCCTCACCGGCGAGATCGCCGCGGCGCAGGCCAACATCCTGACCGTCGAGACCGGCGCCACCCACCAGGGCGTCACCAACATCTACGTCGAGGTCGAGGGCGACGACATCGACGCCCTCGCCGCCCGGCTGCGCCAGCAGCCATACGTCATCGCCTGCAGCGAGCCGCGGCCGATGGACCGCATCTTCGGCGCGCGGCTCATCGTCATCGGCGGCGGCGCCCAGGTCGCGGCGGTGGCCAGCGGCGCGGTGCAGGAGGCCGACCGCCACAACATCCGCGGCGAGCGGATCTCCGTCGACACCATCCCCCTGGTCGGCGAGGCGGAGATCGCCGAGGCGGTGCGCGCCGTGCCCCGGCTGCCGCGCGCCAAGGCGCTGGTGCTGGCGGGGTCCTTGATGGGCGGGGAGATCGCCGACGCGGTGCGCGAGGTGCGCGCCCAGGGGATCCCGGTGATCTCCCTGAACCAGGTGGGCTCGGTCACCGAGGCGGCCGATCTCGTGGTCACCGATCCACTGCAGGCGGGCGTGATGGCGGTGATGGCGATCGCACGCACCGCGCGCTTCGACCTGGCGCGGGTGCGGGGGCAGACCCTCTGAGCCCGGACGAACTGTCCGTCTGGCGCGAGCGGCTGGAGGCGATGGCGGCTGCGGTGGCCGTCGCGGTGCGCGGTTACGTGGGCACCGAGCGCGGGCGGGAGTCGCTCAGCATCGGCGCCGGCGGGGATCGCACGGCGATGGTCGACCGGGTCGCAGAGGACGCGGTTCTCAGCGCCTGCGCGCGGCTCGCCGGCGACGGTGCGCGCTTCCTGCTGCGCTCCGAGGAGGCCGGTGACCGGGCGTTCGGTGCCGCGCAGCCCGTGCTGCTGGTCGATCCCGTCGACGGCAGCATCAACGCCAAGCAGGGGCTGCCCTACCACTGCACCTCGCTCGCGCTCGTCGACGGAACGACGTTCGGCGACGTCGCCGTCGGCGTGGTGCGCAACCTCGCAGGTGACGGAGTCTTCAGCGCCGTGCGCGGCGGCGGCGTGCTGCTCGACGGCGCGCCCATGCAACCGCTCGACGTCGCATTGCAGAACGGGCGCATCCCCGTGCTGCTGCTGGAGGCCGCGGCGCAGCCGGCGCGCGTCGTGGAGCAGGTCGAGCTGCTGCGCCACGCGGGGCGGCTGCGCCTCATGGGCGCGGCCGCGCTGAGTCTCTGCCAGGTCGCGCGCGGCGCCGCGACCGCGCTGGTGTCGACGGGCGGGATGCGTTCGTTCGACTGCGCCGCCGGACTGCTCGTGCTGCGCGAATCCGGTGCTGTAGTCACGGATGCGAACGGCGACGACGTCATGGACGTGCCTGCAGATTTCAGTTCACGTGTGCGACTCGTGGCGAGTCGAAACGCGGAAGTGCACCAAACTGTTCTGTCCTTGCTGAACCGTTCGAACGTCGCTTGACGGCCTCGTGCTCGATTGCGCGCCCGTAACGCAGCCGTTACCCCGGCGTGACAGGTCCGTAGCGGGATGATCCGATCAAAGCGGGTGGTCGATACGGCACACTGTCGCCCGGGCGGAGAGCCCGGCGCCCGCCAGCCGGTTCTTCGCCTTTTTCTTTGCCTTTCGATCGGTCCCGTCGACTCGACGCACCGCGTGCGCTCCGGGGCCGCGCAATGAGAGCGTCGAAGTCGGCAGACTCGGCGCCATGCTGACCGCCGACAGTCTCGACGTGGTCATGGTGTCCCTCGAGGGCCCGGACCAGTACAGCCAGGCCGGCGGCCTCGGTGTTCGCGCCCGCGAGCTGACCCGCGCGACGGCGGCGTTGGGACATCGCACCACGCTGGTGTTCGTCGGCGATCCCGACCGGCCGGCGGAGGAGACCGTCGACGGTGTGCGCCTGCTGCGCTGGGCGCAGGAGGTCTCGCGCCGCCATCCCGCGGGCGTCTACCAGGGCGAGGCGGAGAAGCTCGCCCTGGTGAACGCGTCGCTCCCCATGCATCTCGTCGACGCCGTCGTGGCGCCCGCGGTCGCGGCCGGACGTGTGGTCGCGCTGCTCTTCGAGGAGTGGCAGACGGCGCAGTGCTGCGTGCTGACGTCGGACCTGCTGCACGCGCGCGGGCTGCGCGACCGGTGCGTGCTGCTGTGGAACGCCAACAACCTCTTCGGCTTCGACCACATCGACTGGGGACGCCTGGCCTACGTCTCGACGCTGACCACGGTGAGCCGCTACATGAAGCACGAGATGTGGTCGCACGGGGTCGATCCGCTGGTGATCTACAACGGGATCCCCGAGTCCGCTGTGTCCCCGGTCGATGCCGCGGCCGTGCGGGCGATTCGCACTGCGGCGGGGACTGCGTGTCTTGCCTTCAAGATCGGTCGCTTCTCGCCGGACAAGCGCTGGCACCAGGCGGTGTCGGCGATCGCGGAGCTGCGTTCGTCGGGCGTGCCTGCGCGGCTGCTGATGCGCGGCGGCATCGAGCCGTTCGGCGGCGAGGTCCTCGCCCATGCGCGATCGCTGGGGCTCGACGTGGCGGCGTGGCAGCGGCCTGTTGCCTCTGCTGCGGATGTGGCTTCGGCGTTGCGCTCGACCGGCGGTGCGGCGGTGGTCGACCTGCAGACGTTCCTCCCCGATGCGGTGGTGTCGCAGATCTACGCCGCGTCGACGGCGGTGCTGGCCAACTCGGGCCACGAGCCGTTCGGTCTCGTGGGGCTGGAGGCGATGGCCGCGGGTGGGGTGGCGATGGTGGGCGCGACGGGGGAGGAGTACGCGCGGTCGTACGCCAACGCGATCGTGGTGGAGAGCGACGACGGCGCCGAGGTCGCGTCGGCGCTGCGCGGCCTGGTGGAGCGACCCGAGCTGGCGCGACGATTGCGTCGCGCTGCACGCGCCGACGCGCGCGAGTTCACCTGGCCGCTGATCCTCGACGGGTTGTTCGAGCGGCTGCGGTATGTGGCCGAGCACCAGGGGGTTCACGCCTTTCCCCGAGGTTGACCGCCTGCACCACCATCACCCGTCCTTAACCCCCGGATTGCGATGATGCAGCTGGCAGCAGGATTCCAAGGGAGGTCTCCGTCGCATGCGCATCCGCGCAGCGCTCACCGTCGCCGCCGTCGCGACGGCCGCCGCACCCCTCGCCGCCGCGTGCGTGCCCGCAGCCGCGGCCGGGGCGTCGCTCGAAGGGGTGCCCCGGGTCGAGCACGTCGTCACCCTCGTCCTCGAGAACGAGAGCTTCAGCACCACCTGGTCGCCGAGCAGCCCGGCGGCGTACCTGAACAGCCTCGTCCCCCAGGGCGCCTTCCTCCCCGACTACTACGGCACGGGACACGTCAGCCTCGACAACTACGTGGCCATGACCAGCGGCCTCGCCGGTCCGCAGGTGGCCAACACGTACACCGACTGCCTGGGCATCAACCTCTACACCTGCGTGCAGGAGGTGAGCACCGCCGCCACCGCCGGCAACGGCAGCACGCCGAGCATCGCCGACCAGATCGAGAACGCCGGGCTGACCTGGAAGCAGTACGCCGACGGCAGCACCAGGCCCTGCGTCCACGACGACTACTCGCCGGCCGCGACGGGCTCCGGCATCCCGCCCGGCGACAGCTACCAGGGCAACGGCGGCACGCCGACCAACAACGGCGCCGGCCCTGACTACGCCGACCGCCACGTCCCCTTCCTCTACTACTCGAACATCATCGGCGACGCCGCCTGCTGCGACGCCCACCTGCGCCCGTACACCGAGCTCGGTGCCGACCTCGCCGCCAACACCCTCCCCGCGTACTCCTTCATCACCCCCGACACCTGCCACGACGGCCACGACACACCCTGCTCGGGCGGCGGCCCCGGAGGCCTGGCCAGCGCCGACCTCTTCCTGCGGGCCAACCTCGCCCCGCTGCTCGCCTACCTGCGGACCCACGACGGCGTGCTCTTCGTCACCTTCGACGAGGGCACCCCCAGCGACACCTCCGGCTGTTGCACCGGCGGCCCGGCCGGCGCCGGCGGCTTCGGCGGCCGGGTCGGCATGCTCGTGCTCGGCGCCCCCGTGCTGGCCCACGCCACGGTCGCGACCGCGTACGACCACGCCTCGCTGCTGCGCACGACCGAGGACATGCTGGGGATCAGCGCCCACCTCGGCAACGCCGCCACCGCATCGCCCATCACCGGGATCTGGGCGCCGCCGGCGGCCGGCTCGACGGTCAGCACGTCCACCTCGACGTCGCCCGGGGCAGGCGCCACGCCATCGGCGATCGCGACGCCGAACACCTCGGCTCCCGCCGCCACGCTGACCCTGCTGGCCCCCGCCACGCTGCTCGCCGGTGCGGCGGTCTCCCGCCGGCGCCGGAGGCGCTGAGGGGAGGCTAGGCTGCGGTGCGGGCGGCTCGGCGCCCGGTGACCACGGCGAGGCGGTCGCGGGCGACCTTCTCGGTGAGGATGGGCAGGAAGCTGGCGATCCGCGCCGAGGCGGCGAGCTCGCTGTAGATCTCGCTCACCGTGCGCTCCACGTCGCCCTGGGTGACCCGCCCGGGGAACTCGACCAGCAGGACTGCCGGAATGTGCCGGAGCGCCTCCGGCAGCTCAGCGGCGGCAGGTGACGGTGCGGCGGTCGTGGTCATGTTTCCGGAATCTCCTGGAAGGTCTGCCCCACCTCACACCCTATCAACCTCCAGGCCCGAGCCGGCGCCGGATCCGGTTAAGGGTTGGTTAGGACTTCTCTGCGGGGGCGGGCAGGGTGAGCACGAAGCGCGTGCCGCGCCCCACCTCGGAGTCCAGCTCGACCCGTCCCCCATGCTCGCGGACGATCTTGGCGACGATGCTGAGCCCGAGCCCGCTGCCGCCCTCCGCCCGCGACCGGCTCTTGTCGACGCGGTAGAAGCGGTCGAAGACGTGCGCCCGGGCGTCCTGCGGGATGCCGATGCCGTCGTCGCGCACCGCCACCGCCACGTAGCCCGCCGGCGCCGCCGCGCCCTCGACGGCCACCGAGCCGCCCTCGCGGTTGTAGCGGATGGCGTTCTCGACCAGGTTGGTCAGGGCCCGGCGCAGCGAGAGCTGGTCGCCCACGGCCACGGCGGTGCCGGGGACGGCGGCGCTCACCGTGATCCGACGCCTGGCCGCCAGCGGCTCCATCTCGTCGACCACCGACTCGGCGAGCGACGAGAGGGCGACCCGCCCGTGCGGCAGCGGCTGGTCGCGCTCCGCCAGGGCGAGCATGTCGTCGACGAGGCGGCGCATCCGCTCGGTGGCCTCGGCGGCCGACGCGGCCACCTGGCGGTAGTCCTCCTCGGTCGCGTTGGGGTCGCTGCGGACGCCGTCGACGGTGAGCTGCAGGGCGGTGAGCGGGGTGCGCAGCTCGTGCGAGGCGTCGGCGACGAACTGGCGCTGCTGGGCGAAGGCCCGGTCGAGGCGCTCGACCATGTCGTCGAAGGAGTCGGCCAGCTGCTTGAGCTCGTCGTCGCCGCCCTTGAGCGCGATGCGCTCCTGGAGGTTGTGCGAGCCGATGCGCCGGGCCACCGCCGCCATCTGGGTGATGGGGCGGAGCGCGCGGTCGGCGGCGTAGGAGCCGATGGCCACGCCGCCCAGCACCAGCGCGAAGAAGCCGAGGATGGAGAAGTAGCGCAGCCGGGCCAGGGTCTCGGCGCGCGCCTGCTCCTCGGCGAGGTCGACCGTCTGCTGGGTGATGGAGAACCCGCCCGTCGGCGCCGGCACCTGGATGGTCACCGGGACGGTGGTGAAGTGCGCCGCCGCGTTGACGAAGACGAGCAGGGCGGCGGCCGACCCGGCCAGCAGGATGACGTAGTAGATGGTCAGCCGCACTCCCAGCGAGCGGGTGCGCCCGATGTGGGGGATGCGCCAGCGGCTGCCGCGCTTGGCCGGCGACTCAGAGGCGGTAGCCACGTCCAACCACCGTCTGGATGTAGCCGGGGCCCTCGAAGCCGTCGTTGATCTTGCGGCGCAGCTTCATGATGTGCACCCGGACCGTGTTGGTGAAGGGGTCCGCCTCGCTGTCCCACACGTGGTCGAGCAGCTCCTCCTGCGACACGATCTTGTCGGGGTGGCGCATCAGGTACTCGAGGACGCCGTACTCCTTGCGGTTGAGGGTGATGTCGACCCCCCGCCGGGTGACCCGCTGCGTCGCCGGGTCGAGGTGCAGCTCGCCGTGCTCCAGCACCGGCTGGCGGGCCACCCGGTCGCGCCGGAAGACGGCGCGCAGCCGGGCCAGCAGCTCCTGGAGGTCGAAGGGCTTGGTCAGGTAGTCGTCGGCCCCGGCGTCGAGGCCGGCGATGCGGTCGTCGATCGACGTCCGCGCCGTGACCATGAGGATGTAGCAGTGCGGCTGTGCGGTGCGGATCTCGCGGCACACCGTCATGCCGTCGACGCCGGGCAGGTTGAGGTCGAGGAGCACCGCGTCGTAGTCGCTGGCGGCGGCGGAGTCGAGCGCCTCGTGGCCGTTCTCCGCCACGTCGACCGCGTAGCCGTTGCGGCGCAGGGTGCGGCTGAGCGCGTCGGCGATGGCCGGCTCGTCCTCGACGACCAGGAGTCGCATGGCGGCAGACTACAGCGCATCTCCCGTCAACCCGGTGTGAACAATCGCCGGTCCAGGCGTGCGGGACGGGTGAAGTAGCATCGCCTGATGCAGCCGCTGCACGTCGCCATCGTCTGGCACATGCACCAGCCGTACTACAGGGACGACCGCACCGGGCGGTTCATGCTGCCCTGGGCGCGGCTGCGCGGCAGCAAGGACTACGGGCGCATGACCCGGCTGGCCATGCGCCATCCCGGCCTGCGCATCACCATCAACTTCGTTCCCTCGCTGTTCGAGCAGCTTGCCGACTACGCGCAGGGCGAGGGCCACGACCCGCATCGCGAGCTCTGCCTGCGACCCGCCGCGGAGCTGACCGCGGAGGACCGCCGCTTCCTGGTGGCGCTCACCCGGGGCACGGGATTCCCCGAGCGGGTGCGGCTGTTCGCGCCCTTGCAGGGGTTGCTCGACCGCCTTCGCAGCGGCGACCCCGACGCCCTCGCCGGCGCGATGGGCGACGAGGAGCTCTGCGACCTGCAGGCCTGGTGGCTGCTCGCCTGGATCGACCCCGAGGACATCGCCGCCGACCCCGCGCTCCTGGCCCTGGCGGAGAAGGGCCGCGGCTTCACCCAGGAGGACAAGCTGCTCCTCGACGAGCGGCAGATGGGGATCCTCCGCCAGGCCATCCCGCTGTACCGCGAGGCCGTCGCCGCCGGCTGCGTCGAGCCCATGACCTCGCCCGCCTACCACCCCATCCTGCCGCTGCTCATCGACCCGGAGAGCGCCCGGGTGGCGGTGCCCGGCCTGGAGCTGCCCACCTGCCCGATGAACCGCCGCGACGACGCCGTCGAGCAGCTCCGCGTCGGGCTGCGCACGTTCGCCGAGCACGCGGGGGTGCGGCCGCAGGGCATGTGGCCCTCCGAGTGCGCCGTGAGCCCCGACGCGGCCAAGCTGATGAGCGCCGCCGGGCTGCGCTGGGCGATCTCCGACGAGCAGGTGCTGGCGCGCTCGCTGGGCCAGCCGGTGCGCGGCGACGCGCGCTCCTCGACGCTGCTCTACTCGCCGTGGCGCGAGGCCAGCGGCCTGACCATGGTCTTCCGCGACGCCGACCTCAGCAACCGCATCGGCTTCGTCTACGGCGGCATGCCGACCGCGGACGCCGTCGACGACCTGGTCTGGAGGCTGGAGTACGTCCACTCCCAGCAGCCCGACGACGCCACCTGGCTGGTCGTTCTGGCCCTGGATGGCGAAAACTGCTGGGAGCACTACGAGGACGACGGCGGCCCCTTCCTCGACGCGCTCTACGCGCGCCTCACCGCCAACCCGCGGCTGCGCACCACCCACGTGGGCGCCTTCCTCGACGCCAACCCGGACACGGTGCGCCCGCTGCCCCAGCTCTGGAGCGGCTCCTGGATCGACGCCACCTTCACCACCTGGATCGGCGACCCGCAGCACACCCGCGCCTGGGACCTGCTCTGCCGCGCGCGCGATGCGCTGGAGATGGCGGGCGGCGCCCACAGCCATCCGCAGGCCTACCGCGAGATGCTCATCGCCGAGGGCAGCGACTGGTTCTGGTGGTTCGGCCAGCACCACGACTCCGGCATCGACGCCGCCTGGGACGCCCTCTACCGTCTCCACCTGCGCAACCTCTACGAGCTGATCGGGCGCGAGGTGCCGCCGGAGGTCGACCAGCCCATCCTCGGCGGCGCCCCGGCGCAGGCGAGCCGCGCTCCGCAGCGGGCGATCTCCCCACGCCCGGGCGCGGGCGACGAGGCGGAGTGGGCGGCGGCCGGCGTCGCCGAGGTGGGCACGGCGCTGGGGACGATGCACCCGCCGTCGAGCAGCGTCCGGGCGCTGCGCTACGGGCTCGACGCCTCCCGCCTGGCGCTGCGCTTCGGCGACGGCGCGCCCCGCTTCGACCGGGCCGAGGTGCAGGTCTGGGTCGCGCCGGGCGCGCCCGAGGCGGACCCGCCGGCGGCGCGGGTGGTGGTGGAGCGCGACGCCGCGGGCGGGTACGCGGCGCGCGTCGTCGACGGCCGCGACGCGCCGGGCGCGCCCGCGCTTGGTCAGGCCCCCGCCCTGGAGCTGACCGTGCCGCTTGCGGTGGCCGGCGCCTCAGCGGGGGACGAGGTGCGCATCCGCGTCGTGCTCGATGAGGACGGGCGTGGACGCGAGACGGTGCCGTCGACCGGCGCACTGACGTTGACAGTCCCGGCGCTCGAATAGCGCGACAGCAAACGGCGCTGCTGTTGTCAAATCGCGCGATGTCGCGCGTCGCCACGTGTGGGTATTTGGATGCCTGTCGCGCGATTCGTCATTGTGTTGACAAATACGAGGGCGCTCTGTACTGTGCCGCCTGACGCGTTCCCAGTCACGCGCTTGGGAAGGAAGGGAAGGATGGCTGCCAAAAGGTCACCTGGGTGGATGCAGGCGTGAGCCCGCGTCCCACGACTGGGTCGGTGACCGCGGCGAGGGCCCCGAGCCCCGGAGGCCCCCCGCAGTGATCGGCGGCGGTACCGCATAGGTCCGCCGCCGGTCCGCCCCCGCCGCTGGCGGGGATCTACGGCGCCCGCCGCCTGGGGTGCGAGAGCCCTGGGTTCGGCGGGCGCACTCATGTCCGGGAGCTGGTTGCCGCCCACTTGCCTCTTCCGGCGATTACGTGTAATTATGTAATTCATGAACGAGAGCGAACTCCAAGGCTGGTTCACCGGCCGCCTCCCCGACGGATGGTTCACGGCTCCGCCCGAGATCACCGTCGACCGTGAGGAGCTCCTCGTCGTGGGCACCCTCCCCGACGTCGACCTCCCCAAGGACACCGCCGAGCCCGCCGCCACCGCGGCCCGCAAGGCCCGCATCGAGCGCTTCCGCGAGGAGACGCGCCAGGCCCGCATGCGCATCGCCGAGGAGGTGCAGCGCCGGCTTGGCCGCAAGGTGAGCTGGGGCGCCGAGTGCGGCGGCGTGCGCGAGATGTTCACCACCATCAGCGTCCCGGTGATGACCCGCCTCCGCCAGCCCGAGCGGCACGTGCTCGACACCCTGGTCGACGCCGGCGTCGCGCGCAGCCGCAGCGAGGCGCTGGCCTGGTGCGTGCGCCTGGTCGGGCGCCACCAGGGCGACTGGATCCAGCAGCTCCGCGACGCGCTCGTCCACGTCGAGAAGGTGCGCTCCGAAGGCCCCGACCCCACCGCCGCGTAGGCCGCGGCACCGGCAACCGCGATTCGGCACCCGCTCGGACCTGTCTCCCATGGCCATCCATCCCGCACCCTCCCCGGCGCCGGCCGCCTCCGGCGGATCCGCCCTCGACGCGTACTCGCGCGCCGTGGTCACCGTCGCCGAGCGGCTCACCCCGTCGGTGGCCGCGCTCATGGTGCCGCGCCGCACCCGCAACGGCCGCACCGCGATGGGCAGCGGCTCCGGCGTGGTGATCACGCCCGACGGCTACCTGATCACCTCCGCCCACGTCGTCCAGGGCGCGTCGTCGGTGGGCGCGGTGCTCGCCGACGGGCGGGAGCTTCCCACCGAGGTGGTCGGCCGCGACCCGCTCAGCGACCTCGCCGTCTGCCGGGTCACCGGCTCCGCCCTGCCCGCCGCCCGCCTCGGCGACGCCGACCGGCTGCGCGTCGGCCAGCTCGTCGTCGCCATCGGCAACCCCATGGGCCTGAGCGGCACCGTCACCGCCGGGGTGGTCAGCGCCCTCGGCCGCTCCTTCCCGACGCGCTCGGGCCCGCACGCCCGCCTCGTCGAGCACGTCATCCAGACCGACGCCGCCCTCAACCCCGGCAACTCCGGCGGTGCGCTGGCCACCGGAGATGGGGACGTGGTTGGCATCAACACCGCCGTCGCCGGGTACGGGCTGGGGCTGGCGGTGCCCGTCAACGCGACCACCCTGCGCATCGTCGGCGCGCTGATGCACGACGGCCGGGTGCGCCGCGGCTTCGTCGGCGTCGCGGGACAGCGCCGCGCGCTGCCGCCCGGTGTCGCGCAGAGCAGCGGCCACACGGCCGGCATTGCCGTGGCCGAGGTGGTCGAGGGCAGCCCGGCCGCCTCGGCCGGCGTGCGCCCGGGCGACGTCATCGTCGAGGTGGACGGCGTGCCCACCGCCGACGCAGGCGACCTGCAGCGGCTGATGACCGCCACCGACGTGATCGGCCGCCCACTGATGGTTCGCGCGGCCCGGGATCGCGAGATCCTCGGCCTGGTGGTCACCCCCCGCGAGCTGCGCGAGCCGTAGCCGAGCCGGCGGGCTTCAGCCGGCGGGCTTCAGCCGGCCTCAGCCGGCGCGCTTCGCCCAGTAGAGGAGGGTGGCGTCCTCCTCCGCCTTCTGAGCCTGGGCCAGCCAGGCACGCCATTCACGCTCGTACCCCGGAGGTGGCGTGAACAGGGCCACCCACTTCCACATGGGCGGCAGGGTCGGGACGCTGTTCTGCAGTGGTTCCATGGTCCTGTGTTCCGGCGGTCCTGGAGAACCGCAGCAGAAGGGTTCCTCCGCCGCCCCCGGACGAAACCTCGGATGCACCCGGCTATGCTTGCCAGCGCATGAAGGCAGTCGTCATGGCCGGGGGCGAGGGCTCGCGGCTGCGACCGCTCACCAGCCGGCGCCCCAAGCCCCTCGTCCCGGTGGTCGGGCTGCCGGTGATGGAGCACATCCTCAACCTGCTGCGCGAGCACGGCATCACCCAGGTGGTGGTCACCCTCGCCTACCTGGGCGCCGACATCCGCAACCACTTCGGCGACGGCAGCGACTTCGGCATGCAGATCGAGTACGTCGTCGAGGACTCTCCGCTGGGGACCGCGGGCAGCGTGAAGAACGCCGCGCACCTCCTCGACGAGACCTTCCTGGTGATCAGCGGCGACGCGCTCACCGACTTCGACCTCACCTGGGCGGTGGCCGAGCACAAGCGGCGCGGCTCGCACGCCACCATCGTGCTCTACGGCGTGCCCAACCCCCTGGAGTACGGCGTGGTGGTCACCGACCACGACGGCGCGGTGCGGCGCTTCCTGGAGAAGCCCAGCTGGGGCGAGGTCTTCAGCGACCAGGCCAACACCGGCATCTACGTGATCGAGCCGCGCGTGCTCGACTACGTGCGGACGGGGATGGCCTACGACTGGTCGCAGGACGTCTTCCCGCAGATGCTGCGCAAGGGCGACCCCCTCTTCGGCATCGTCGCCTCCGGCTACTGGTGCGACATCGGCAACATCCAGTCCTACATGCAGGCCAACTGGGACGCGCTGGAGGGACGGGTGCGCTGCCGCATCCCGGGGCAGCGCCACGACAACAACGTCTGGATCGGCGAGGGCGTCGAGTTCGGCATCGGCGTGCAGGTCGACGGTCCCGCCTACATCGGCGACGAGGTCAAGATCAAGGCGGGCGCCCACCTCAACGGGCCGGTGGTGGTCGACAAGTACGTCATCGTCGACGACAACGCCAAGGTCTCCAACAGCGTCGTCTGGCCGCACTCGTACATCGGCGAGAACGCGCGGCTGCGCCAGTCGCTGGTCTGCCGCAGCGTCACCGTGAAGAACAACGTGCTCCTGGAGGAGAACACCGTCGTCGGCGACGAGTGCGTCATCGGTGCGGGCTCGCGCGTCGCCGCCGAGGTGAAGATCTGGCCGCACAAGGAGGTGCAGGCCGGCTCGACGGTGCACGAGTCGATCATCTGGGCGGGGGAGTGGAAGCGCGGGCTCTTCGCCTCCTACGGGCTGAGCGGGCTGATCAACGTCGAGCTGACCCCCGAGTTCTGCTCGCGGCTCGGCGCGGCCTACGCGGCGACGCTGGCCAAGGGCGCGACCCTGGCGGTGACGCGCGACCGCTCGCGCTCGTCGCGCATGATCAAGCGCGCGCTGATCGCGGGCATCGTCTCCGCGGGGGGCAACGTGCGCGACCTCTCCGAGCTGCCCGTCCCGGTGACCCAGTTCGCCACCCGCGCCGACGACTGCGGCGCCGGCGTCCACGTGCTCTCCTCGCCGCTCGACCAGCGCAGCGCCGACATCCGCTTCTACGACGGCTCCGGCGTGCAGATCGACAAGCGCGCCGAGCGCAAGCTGGAGAACCTCTTCTTCCGCGAGGACATCCGCCGCGCCGCCTTCTACGAGATGGGCGAGATCGACTACGCCGAGCCCATCGACGCCTACCGCCGCGACGTGCTCGGCGCCATCGACGTCGAGGCCGTGCGCGAGGCACACCTCCGGCTGCTCCTGGAGTACGACTACAGCTCAGCGTCGATGGCGCTGCCTGAGGTGCTCAACGCGCTGGACGTCACCGGCGTGCCGCTGCACGCGGGCTTCGGCGAGCAGTACAAGCCCAAGCCGCCCGACCAGTTCCGCGCCGCGCTGGAGGAGGCGGCGCTGATCTCGAGCACCATCCAGGCCCATCTCGGCGTGCACCTCAACCCGTCGGCGGAGCGGGTGCGCATCATCGACGACACCGGCGCCATCCTCGACGTCAACCAGGCGCTCGGCGTGCTCTGCGTTCTGGTGCTGTCGCGCACCCCGGGGACGGTGGTCACGCCGGCCACGGCGCCGCACTGGATCACCGGCGTCGTCGAGAAGCTGGGCGGGACGCACATCTCCGCCAAGGGCGATCCCGCCGGGCTCATCCGCACCGCGCTGCAGTGCGACGCGGTGCTGGCCGCGGACGACGACGGCGGCTTCTGCTGGCCGTCACACCTGGGCGCCTTCGACGGCATGTTCACCCTGGTCAAGCTGCTCGAGCTGCTCGCGGTGAGCGGGCGGACGCTCAGCGAGGTGCGCGAGTCGCTGCCGCGCGGCGTGTACATGACGCGCACCGAGTTCTGTCCGTGGGAGGCGAAGGGGCGGGTGATGCGCGTGCTCCTGGAGCAGCATCACGACGCGCTGCTCGACCTCGCCGACGGGATCAAGGTGTTCGTCGACGGTGGCTGGGTGCTGGTGCAGCCGGACCCCGACGCGCCCTACTACCACATCGTGGTGAGCGTCGAGGACGAGGAGCTGGCGCGGTCGCTGCTCGGGTCCTACGCGGAGCGCGTCCGCGCCGCGCAGGAGGAGGGCGGGACGCGCATCGCCACCTCGTCGGTGGTCGACCTGCCGTAGCCCGGCCGGCGGCTATTCGTAGCGCAGCACGTCGAGTGGACGCGCGCGTGTCGGACCCCAGGCGACCAGAGCCGCGGTGACCGTGGTCAGCGCGGTGACGCCGACGGCGACGGCGGCGACGATGGGTCCGCCCACGCTGAGGTCGGTGTCGAGCACGTAGGCGCCCAGCAGCGCGGTGGCCACCGTGACCAGCAGCATCCCGGTGATCCCGGCGATGGCGCCGACGGTGCCGTTCTCCACCAGCACCTGTCCCAGCACGCTGGTGCTGGTGTGCCCCACCGACTTGAGGATGCCGATCTCGCGCCGCCGCTCCAGCATGGCCAGGGCCACCGCGTTGGCGATGATGATGATCCCGGCGAAGAGGGCGAGGCTGGCCAGCGCGATCAGCAGGTTGACCAGGTTGCTGACGATCTCGTTCACGATGGCGCCGAAGTCGGCGAGGTTGATGATGGTGGCATCGGGGAGCGCGTCGTCGAGGGTGGTCAGCGCGGCCCGGCTCTGCTGCGGGTCGAGCTTCATGCCGATCACCGTGCTGGCCTGGTCGAGGCCGAGCTTCTGCACCACCGAGACGTCGGCGACGACCGGGCTGAAGAAGGTGCGGAAGACCAGGCCGCTGCTGGTGCGGCTCACCGTCGTGTAGAACCCGACGACGGTGACCGTGACGCTCCTGCCGGTGGTGGTCTGCTGCAGGGTGACGGTGTCGCCGACCTGGATGTGCAGGTCGCCGGTGTGGATGTCGTTGCGCAGCATCACGTTGGTGCTGCCGGCGTCGCCACCGTCGAGGACGCGGCCGAGGCTCGCCGTGGTGTCGGGGAGCTGGCCGGAGCCGAGGTCGTAGCCCTCCACGCCGTTGAGTGCGCTGAGCCGGAACGCGTTGCGTTCGGGATTGGCGGTGGGCGAGGGCTGCGGCTGCGCCGGGAGGGCGGAGCTGAGCGGCTGGCCGTTGATCTGCGTCGGGGTGGTGGCGACGTCCTCGGTGATGCGCCGCTCCTGCACCCCGGCGAGGTTCTGCGTCGTCGCCCTGGCCTTGGCGGCGTCGCGCGAGGAGGCGATGGCGAAGACGTTGAAGTTGGTCGCCTTGCTGATCCCGCTCTCGATCTTGCTGGTGATGTTCTGGCCGAGGACGAGGATGAGGCCGATGGTGAAGACGCCGGCGAAGAGCGCCACCAGCGTCGCCGTGGTGCGCCCGCGGGCGCGCGCCAGGGAGCGCAGCGCGAGCTTCACCGAGGTGCGGCGGTTGCGGGGCAGCAGCACCATGATCGTGTAGGCGATGGCGCCGATGAGCAGGCAGGTGCCGACCGCCCGCTGGCTCACCGTGATGAGCAGCGACAGCGCCAGCACGGCCACCGCCGCGAGGATCTGAATCGGCGCCGGTCGCTCGGGGACGGGCAGGTGGCCGATCAGGGTGACGATGCCCGCGAAGATGCCGGCGAGGAGGAGGATCACCACGAGCGCGCCGATGACCGAGGCGATGGCGACGCCGAGGCTGCCCAGCAACCCCGCGCTGAGTGCGGTGAAGAGCAGCACCAGCAGGGCGTACAGCCCGACGGTCTGCGCGGCGCTGCCGGCGCTGGTGCCCTCGCCCAGGTCGCGCAGCACCGCAACGGGACGCACCGCGGCAGCCCGCACGATGGGCAGCAGCCCGAAGATGAGCGACGTCAGCAGGCCGATCAGCACTCCGGTGGCCACCGTCCCTGCGTCGATGCTGAAGGTGATGGGGATGTTGAAGAGGTTCTGCACGAGGATGCGCACGACGTCACTGAGGCCGACGCCGACCGCGGTGCCGAGCGTGCCCCCGGCGAGGCCGAGCATGCCGGCCTCCACGGCGAAGAGCGCGTAGAGGTCGCGACGGCGGTAGCCGCTGGTCTTGAGCATGGCGATCTCGACGCGGCGGCGCGAGAGCATGACCTGCATGGTGTTGACGATGCCGACGCCGCCGATGAGCAGGGCGAGGAGCCCGACGATCTGCAGGAAGCGGCTGGTGTCGGTGGAGGCCTGGACGTTCTCGTCGACGGCGTCCTGCACGGTGATCACCGTCGCCTGGGGGAAGTCGTTGCGCAGGTCGGTGGCCACCTGCGCGGCGGCGTCGCTGCTCGGCGTGGTGAGCTCGACCAGGCCGTAGCGGGGTTGCGCGTCGGGCACCAGCTGCGTGTAGGTGGCCCGGGTGACGTAGCCGACGGCGATCTGCCCGGCGAAGCGCGTGTTGGGGGCGACGCCGCCGACGGTCACGTCGGTGCCCTGGCCGCCGGCGACGGTGACGTGGGCGCGGTCGCCCGGCGCCAGCTCGCCCTCGTCGGCGACGAAGCGCGACACGACGACGGTGCCGTCCTTCAACCGCTGCGCATACGTCGCGCCCGACGGCTGGTCGAGCTCTCCCGCGCCGACGAGGGGGAAGTGCGACGGGTCGTCGACCACGTACAGGGGGACGGTCACCGAGTGGCCGCCCGGCAGCTTGCGCACCGTCGCGGCCTGCGAGGTGCCCAGGCCGATCCAGTCTGTGACCAGGCCCTGCTGCTTCAGCTGGTCGAGCGGCTGCAGGTCGGAGCGCGCCAGCGGCAGCGCGGTCGACTGCATCGACACGTCGCCGCCGTTGACCTCGCGGACGTTGCTGGTCAGCGAGAGGCTGACCATGTCACCCGCGAGGCGCAGCGCCACCACCGCCATGACGCCGACGGCGACGCAGAAGATCGCCAGCAGGCTGCGCTGACCGCCGCGTCGGAGGGAGCGGAAGGCGTAGGAGAGGTAGAGGCGGTTGCGGCCACGCATGGTGGTTACCGCGGCGCCTGGTGGTTCTCGAGCAACCCGTCGACGATGGTCAGGGTCCGCTCGGCGCGCGCCGCGATCCGCTGGTCGTGGGTGGCGATGAGGTAGGTGGTGCCCAGCCGGGCGCGGAGGTCGGCGAGCAGCTGGAGGATGAGGTCGCCGGTGTGCGCGTCGAGGTTCCCGGTGGGCTCGTCGGCGATGACGATGGCCGGGTCGGTGGCCAGCGCGCGGGCGATGGCGACACGCTGCTGCTCGCCGCCGCTCAGCTGGTTGGGCTTGTGGCCGGTTCGGTGGGCGAGCCCGACGAGGTCGAGCATCTGGCGGGCGCGCTCGGCGGCGGAGCCGGGATGGTTGCCGACGTAGAGGGGGACCTCCACGTTCTCCTGCGCGGTCAGCGTGGGGATGAGGTTGAACGCCTGGAAGACCATGCCGATCTTCGCGTTGCGCACCACCGCGAGGCGCGACTCGGGCATGTCGGTGATGTCGATGCCGTCGACCAGCACGTGTCCCTCGGTGGGATGGTCGAGGCCGGCGAGGATGCCCAGCAGCGTCGACTTCCCGCTGCCGCTCGGGCCCATCAGCGCGACCGACTCACCGGGCTGGATGACGAGGTCGATGCCCCGGAGGATCTCGATCCGCTGGTCGCCGAGCGGCAGGCTGCGCCGGACCTGGCGCGCCTCCAGCGCAGGCGCGTCAGTCAAGCCCGATGTCGTAGGCGGCGGCGACCTCGGCGCGGCCGTAGGAGCGCATGGCCAGGTGGGTGGTGGTGCGCGAGACGCCGGGAAGCGTGGACACGCGCTCGGTGACCAGCGTGGCCAGGGCGTCCAGGTCTTGCACTCGCACTACTGCGATGAAGTCGATGTCGCCCGTCGTGGTGTAGACCTCGGCCACGCCGTCGGCGTCGGCCAGCGCTCGGCCCACCTGGTGGATGCGCGCCGGCTCGCAGACGAGCATGAGGAACGCGGTGATCATGGGCAGGGACGGTAGCACCGGGGCCCGGCCGCGGGGGGTGCTAGACTCGGCGCCGGCCGTCGAGCGGGAGTAACTCAACGGTAGAGTGCAACCTTCCCAAGGTTGAAGTTGCGGGTTCGAGCCCCGTCTCCCGCTCCACTGCCGAAATCGACAGGGGAGTCCAGTTCGCTTATCGCCTCGGTTTGTGAACCAGGCCCGCCGTGCTTGGGCTACCTTCCTCGCTTGGGAGGGCGCGACCCACACCGCTGCGGCCGGGACCAGTGGGAGATCGCAACGGCAGCTACACCCCTGACGTGGAACTCGACCGCGCGTCGTCGCGCTCGAAGGTCTCGATGACCTTCAGGCTGAGGGAAGACAACTCCTCGGCGGTGCTGCGTAGTTCCTCGTCGGACATGGCGTTGAGCGTGGCGGTGAGCGTGCCCTCGTTACCCACTGCCGCTGTAGCAGTCACGCGGTCCGTGAAATCGTAGATCCGCTCGACTAGCTCGGCAGGCATCTTCGGCCCAAGGCCAGCGCGCATTGGGTGTGCCCGGTGAGCAGTGATGTTGCACATGCATGCGGTGATGAGCCGCTCACGCAACACGCCCTCCCCTGTTGCGAGCGCGTCGAGCGCTTGGTGGAACTTCTCGGCGGCGTAGAACAGGTCGTTGGTCAACAATCCGGCTTCCTCCGTGGCGGGTGCACGTCGCGTAGCTTCGGACGACAGGCTAGCACTCCCACGGAGCGAGTGCCAGCATGCGGCCACAGGCTGCGCGCCGCTGGCGTCCGTAGGACAGGCAAGACTGTGCCAGGCCGGCGACTGGCGACACCACGTAGCACCGTCCTGCGAAATGCGCGCATTTCCAGAGCGACCTTCGGATGGTGCGGGGGCACAGAAGGGCACGGCTTGTGCTCAGAATCGGTCTGTCGGGAGCGCCGCCATGCCCTCGTGTACCCACCTGTCGCCTATGTGCGTGCGTAAGGATGTGGGTACGCGCGCGGGGAGCCGCCCCTCTGCGCTGGTCGCCGTCCGCGGCAGGCGGGGGGGCGCCACTTCTTGACGAGATCAGTACAATTGTTCGGTATGACGCCGCCGCTCCGTGTCGCCGAGTCCGAGCACGACGATGTCTCCCTCCCGAGCGCCCGGCTGGTGTGCGACACCAACCTTCGTCTCCTCTCGGACCAGCACGCTCACCTCAACTCGCTGGACTTGAAGGCTTCGTTCGAGGTCGCTGCCTCCGGCGCCGCGCTGGCGGGGTTCCTGACGGCATTGGCAACCCACCCGCCGACCCATCTGCTGGCCTACTGTCTGTGCATCGTCGCCGCGGTGCTCTTTCTTGGCTCCATCGTCGCCGGCTTCATCGTCTGGTGGCCGCGGGCGATTGAGACCGTCGATCCCGAGGGCCTGCATACCCACCACTTCGGGGACGACGAAGCGAACGTCTTGGAGATGCTGTCATCGCGTGCCGTTACGGCCTGGAAGAAGAACAAGGGCGTCGAGGACAGCAAGGTTCTAGCGATCCAGAGCGGCGCGGTGATGCTCGTCGTGGGGCTTCTCTGCGGCGTGTCGGGCTTCCTTCTGTCCGTCTAGTTGCCTAAAGGAGATCGACTTGACCAAACCGGATCCCAGTTCGCCGACGCCGAAGGCGCCCCCGCCCGTCCCGCGCCCGGTCGTGGACACGTCGCACCTCGCCGCTCAGTTCCGCGGGGGTGAGCCGCCACCGCGTGCCGTGCGTGCGACAGATCACCTCGCCACGACCATCAAGAAGGGCGCGGACGTACCCGACGAGAACGGTTAGGACGTCCGAGTGACGCCGGGACGCGATCTTGGCGTCCCGGCTCACTCCCTTCAACACCGCCCGCCTTGAGTTCGAGTCCGCAGTCTCCCGCTACAGACTGGAGCGTATTCCAACCTATTGGACCTGCTCGAGCGCCTGGGGGAGCTGGCCCGGGCGGCGGGCTGGTGAAGCTGGGACGGCACCCGCTGCCGGGCGTGCCTGGCCCCTCTAGGTGACCGGCGATTCCAACGCCCCCCGGGTCAGCGGCGCCAACGCACCCTTGACGGCCGAGCATCGCCGTCAAGACGTGCTCGGAGATCCTGCACACCCCGCGTATAGGCCGTTTCAACCGACTTGAGAGAGACGCCCAAGGCGGCGGCAGTCTCGCGACGGCTCAGGCCCGCAGAAGGCGTAGGGTAAGCACTTCCATGACGCGGAGGATTGCGTCCACGATGCGATGCTTCGGCTCGTCCAGCGCGAGGACTTGGACCCCGATCGCGTACGTGGGCTGCTGCTTCGTACGGCTCTCCACCGTGCCGTCGACAAGACGCGTCACCGACGACGTGGAGACGACCGCCTGCCGCTGCTCGCCATGAACCTCGAAGCGCACTCCGCATCGCCAGAGACGGTCGTAGAGCTACGGACTGACGTTGCCCGGGTGATCGCGGCGATCCGGGCACTTCCACGGCGCCCACGGACACCGTCGCTGACACGGCCCCTCGTGACACCAATGGCGAGGTCTCGATGTGCGAGGAGAACCGCCCACCGCGCAGCGAGGTCAGGGCGCGCCGAAGCATCTGACGAGTAGGCGCATATACCGTCCGTAGGAGAGAGTGGAGCGACCGCGCTTGCCGGTGCACAGTGGTGGTGCGGGTGCTCAGACGAACGCTTTGGCCCGATGGTGGGCCAGTTGCGTCGGCCGGCCGTTGCGAACCAGTGGGATGCCTTCGGAGTTGTACCCCGAAGGCATCCCCGTCACCCGCTACCCCAGTGGACCGCCGATGTAGAGGGTCAGGATACCTGCGATGACGGCAGTGGAGACGCGGCCGCTGGCGTCTGTCGCGGCAGGCGTATATGTCCCGTACCAGTTCGCAACAACCGGGATCGGACTCTGTCCATTCGCTGTGCAGGTGTCTTCCACCTGCTGACTGGTTTGGCCTTCGAGGACGGCACCCTTGTGGGACATGTCCTCCAGCGCGAAGTTGCAATCTGTAAGGACGAGCGGCGCGGGAACAGGTATTGCTACATGCTGCATCGAACCGGCGACATTGAACTCTCCGAGCGTGATGTTGTCACACGTGGTCGTCTCGGTGGGTTCGCTCAGTGAGAACGTGGCGGTTCCCACCCCTGGTATGGGATCGAGTTGGGCGACGACAGTGCTGGTGTTCATCCCGGCGGCGCTGCCGTTGACGATCTCTCGTCCACTGCCAAGCGTCGGGAGGCAGTCTGGCGGGTAGGCCACGGTCTGGACGGCCTCCGGGAGCACCGTGGCCGGTGGATTGTATGTGACAACCGCACTGAACGCGAGGACCGCAACGGCGGGATTCGTCGATGCCAGGACGGGCCGTACCGGGCCAAGTTGCAGAGCTACGAGCAGGGCGACGGCCATGCTTGCGCGTACCCTTGTCATAGTAGGTAACTCCTAATGCGCCGTTCTCCCACAGGATCGTCGGCGCCGATGTGCCGCTGCGTCCAGCGACTCGGTGATTGAGTTTGAGCGCGTACGCACCCCGGTTCGCCAAGAAGCCGGGTACGAGAATCCGCGCCTCAGTTGAGGGAGGCGATGAAGGCTTCCAACGACTCGGGTTGCAGTGAGAGCGCCACTGCCGCAGGATGCACATCCCTTTCGCTGTGCACCATGCTGTCGGAGAGTATCGGGAAGCGATCCCAGGAAGCGTACTTGTCAAAGAGCGTTGCGCCCTCGGCGGTCGTCGTGCCGGGAACGGTGTGTTGTAGAAATAGAATGTACTGCTGGCCGAGCGCTGGCAGCGGTTCGTTGCTCACCTGGTAAGTCAGGTTTGGACACGTGGAGATTTCTGAGGACAATGCACCCTCATCAGTAATTTGCACCCAAGGGACCGCGGTCCCCTTGATGACGCGGGTGACGTGGAGATTGGTTGTCGTCCTTGCCCGATACTCGCGGAACACGGGAGGCCCGGACGATGTGCTTTCCGGTCGCTTCTCCCAAAAGCCGATCTGCTGTGCGGCGGTTGCCACGACCACGAGGTCCGACTGGGCGTAGAGCGCCTTGAGCGTCGCCGGCCAGCCCTCGCCCGGCGTTGCCGCGATCTCCCCGTGATTGTTTCCGCCGCCGCAGGGCAGCGGCCGGGTGGCCTTAGTATCCGCGAAGAAGCCAGTCGGCTGTGAACTGTGCGCAGCGGCCGGGAACGGCGGTGGCGGGGGGCCCGGTTCCGCCGACATAGGCGATGGAGTATGGCTGCTGGGGGTGACGGAGGCGGCCGAAGCCGCCTCCCTGCCAACCTGGTCGCCATGCGTCCGAGCGAGGGCGATGGCCGCGAGCGACGCGCTGGTCACCACAAAGAGCCCGACGGTCGTACGGAGGATCACAGAGCGTCGCATTGGCATGATCCCCTCAGCAAGCGCTCGCTGTGGTAGAGCCGCCACCGGCTGAGACGCCGACCACCTTGCCGATCGTCTTCTGCACGATGACAGGCGACTGGCCCCAGTTCGCGATCCACCAGAACACCGTCTCTTCGGCGCTTGCCGCTTGGAGTTGGCCGGTTTGCGTCGGCTGCACATTGGGCGTTGCAGGGACGGTGCCTATCTCCTGGTCGTTGACCCACCCGACGGGTCCGCCCGGTCCGTTGACGATCTCGTTCTGCCCGATGGTGGACGGGTTGGGAAGGGGCGGTACCTTCGGCTGAATGCCGCCCGGGTTGGTAGGGCTGATGCTTCCCTGGACAAATTGGCAGGACGGCCCCGAGTAGTCGTATTGCCCGTAGATGTCGTTCACACCGTTGACGTCATCCGTCTGTGGAGACACGATGCAGTTGCTTTCACTCGAGCAGGAATAGGGAGTGTTGTTGCAACTGGTGCCTGCCATCAGGGAATTGTTGTCGCAGGAATGCGCCAGCCCGATGACGTGGCCGATCTCATGAGCAGCGGTCGCCTTCGCTGCATTCGAGCCTTGCCGGTCACCAAGGCACGAGCCGTTGCCGGAGTAGGTACACATGTTGTACTCGGCGTAGGCGTCGTTGCAGTAGGTCACGCTGTGGCCGTCTTGCTGATCCGTCTCTTCGTAGTCGCAACCGCCGACGCCCGAGCTGCTGTCATTGGCGTCGTTGTACGCCCAGTAGTACGCCTGGTACGTGGTGCCGGTACTGTTGTTGTAGACCTGGACTTGAACGGGAGTGTTGGTATCGGTCCACAACTCCGCACCGTCGCTGACGTCGTTGACCATCCACTGCGGCAACGCCGGGTCGCTGGTGTTCGGAATCATGTCCGTGTGTGCGTTGCGCCACATGAAGCCTTCGAGGTTGAAGGCCAGCGCCGGTCGGGGCGCACCGCTCACCGCCAATAGGGCGATGAGCGTAGCAACCGTGCCGGACAGCGCGAACAGGGTGGCCCGGCGGCGACGTCGCCACCGCGGCGGAGTTGAACCACTCGGAATTGCCGCGCTGAAGTCTCGGTCCCCGGCGTCCGGGGTTGGCACCTCCAGGACTCGCTTCCTTAGAAGCATTTATGTTCTCCTACAAGAGGTTGATTACCCGGCGGCCGACGAGGTTTCACGGCCGATGCGGCCTCTCCGGGTTTGTCAGCGGCGCCGGGGTGGCTTCGCTGCCTCGGCGTTCTGCTGCCCGCCGAGGCGCCGCCCCATAGCTGGGAGTGGCACCATGCCCCGCGCGGCGGCCTACCGCATGAGGGGCCCGTTCCCTTCCGGGCGCTTCCCTGCCGCGGGACGCATGGGTACCAGGCACGGGACGCGGAGCGCCCATGCCGAGCACCGTGCCACGTCCCCTCTCCCCGCCAACGTGACCGCCACTGCGAACCTCCCGCCGGGCGCTTGCCCGCCGATCGTGGCCCCAACCGCTCGCCCAGGGCCGCCCGAGTGGGCGGCAATCCCTGGGACGGGGCGCCGGGGACCGTCTGAGCATGTGACGGATTAGCGGCCACAGGAATTGCACATTGAGTTCGGATTGACGAACTTCGCTGCCTTCCCCGAGTAGACCGCGGGTCAGGCGCAACGCCCCACCGCGACACGCCGGACAAGCGGCGGCTGTCCCGTTAAATCAGTGCGGCTCGGCCGCGAGAAGGAGTTTGGTCGAGCCGGTGATGACGGCGCGCGAGCGCCCGGGTGGGTGTCTCGCTCCGTGCTGCGGCTGGATGGAAGCGGAGGCGTGAGGGCGCGTGCGGCAGATGCGGCGAGTGCGGCAAGCCCTGCCCGTCGTCCCAGTGGCAAGCGCCGCCGAGCTGCGCAGCGTGCTCGGCGACTACCGCGCCCTGTTTCGCGAGCAGGCGGTGATCCAGCTGGGGGACCGCCCGGAGGTGGATCGGGAGATCGACGCTTTCCTTCAGCGCATGGGCGCTCTCGCGGAACCCCGGCAGCATGACCACTCGCTGCCGTGGCTGATGCACAGATTCCGTCAACAGCTCTATCGGGCGCGGGCGCGGATCGCGGCCGAGGAATTGCCGCGGCAGCCGCAGGTGCCGACTGATTCGGTCCTGAAGACCCTCGATCCCGAGGTCGTTGCGACTCTCGACGCGTTTCCTCCGGCCGAGCGAGAGGCAATGCGCCTCCATGCCGTCGCGGGCATGACGCCCCGCCAGATCGCGACCCACCTAGGCGTGGCTCCACAGACCGCTCGAATGCGACTGCTTCGCGGGCGCGACCGCCTGCGGGCGTGGTTCCCCGACCGTTTCCCGCAGAAGCGAGGAGTGTTCGCCTTTGGCGCGGGCCTGGCCCGGCGACTGGTGCGCCGGGCACGGCGACCCCTGGCGCCAGAGGCGGCATCTGCCTTGCCCGCGTTCGACTCGCTGGGACAGCTCGCCGCCAGCTTCGGTGTGATGCTCGCGTTAGCTGCGCCGGCCGCCTCGACGGAGAGCATTAGCCCCGTTGCGATTGCCAAGGTGTCGGCGAGTATGAGCCCCACAAGAACGGCACCGGCCGCCAAGGAGCACCAGGGCCACGTGGCCCCGGCAGTCGCCCTCGCAACCGGTGCCCCCGGACCAGGCCGCGACGGTCCGGACGGTGGGGCCGGCGCCGCGTTGCTCCCCGATCGCACGGCGGCGACGGAGACACCGGAGGACACGCATATCCAGAGCTTCGCAGCAACCGACGATCTGAGCGAACCAGCCGTCGTCGCCTTGGGCCAGGGGAGGGCATGCGCTTGCTCGGTGCTGCTCCTCAGCGCCGATGGAGGCAGGTCATGGCGCGCAGCGCCCTTGCCTGCGCCCTCTGACGCGGTGCAGGTCGTGCTCCCGCCCCGATTTCCCGCAGACCCACGGATCTTCCTCGGAAGCAGCGCCGTCGGGGGCCTGACCACCTACGTGGTTCCCTGGTTCGGGGCGCCGGCGGAACCATTGGGAACTCCGCCCGGCGGGATTGCGCTGGCAGCCGGGTTCGACAACGGCGACGACCGACTCTACGTGGCGGCAGCGAGCGGTGTACTGAGCGTCCAACCGGGCGGCGGGGCGGCTCCGCAGCTGGTGCTGGCGTACCCCGCAATCGGGAACCCAGCCAGCATCAACCCGGCGATGCGGCAGAGCGGCGCCGCCCTGGTGGTGCTGGCCCCGCCGTTCAGCGTCGACGTCGCGGACGGGACGGTGCCGCCCGGAGCCGCGACACCGACGGTGATGGCCTGTGGTGGGACGGTAAGCCGCTGTGCGGTGCAGTCGGTCGCGAGCAGCTCGGCGAGAGCGATCGCGGCGGCGGCCGACAGCCGCGTGACGGCAGTGTGGTCGGCCGCAGGCATCGCAGACTCCGTGGATGGAGGGCGAGATTTCGAGGCTGTCCCGTTGCCACCTGGCACCTCGCCCATCGCCGTGACGGTGAGCGGCGATCGGCTGTGGCTGACCTATCTGCGGGCAGGCAGTACTGGAAAGGGCGTGGCATGGCAGGCAGCCGAAGATGATGTTTGGCACGATGTCAGCTCGCGTGATGCTGCGCTGACGCAGACTCAGTCGACGATGCAAACTGCCAGCGGTCGAGTTCTTGCGTTGCTCGCAGATGGTGGATTGCGCTGCTCGGCCGACGACGGAGACACCTGGCACACACGCTGTCCCTAGCGGCGGGTAGTGAAGACAACGGTGCAGGCGCTGGCAGAAGATGCGCCCGGCCTGCCGACGCCTCACATATCGCGGCGCGGAGGACGACAATGCGGGAGCGAGGACGGAAGCTCGTGGCAATAGTGGCTGCTTTGCCGCTCGTGGTGGCTACGACAACAGTGCCAGTGCATGCAGGTGTCACAGGAGGGGGGGCGTTCGACGGCCAAGGAACAGTCGCCGACTTTCCGTGCTCTGTCCAGAATTGCGGAGGGTCGTTCACCGGCACCTTCGTTGGCGGCTTCGCAGGGACCGACAGCGCTGGCAACGCCTGGACCGCAACGTGGACGAGCCCAACGGCCTCGAACTTAACGGCGACGTTCGGCTACAGCAACGGCGTCTGTCCGGTGGGCGCCACCTCGGAGGCAGGCGGAACCTTCCAGATCACGGGCGGCTCGGTGACGGACGGCAACGCATCAGCCCAGGACGGCACCATCAACGGGGTGTTCACTTGGACGGGCGTGGCGGCTGGCGCGGTGCTGCTGCTGACGGGAGAGAGCATCAGCGGCAACGGCAAGCAACTCAGCTCAGCGGCCCTCCCAGGCGCCGCGACGGCGATCTACGTTCCGCTGGGGGCGGCGCTCTGCCCGACGCCGGTGACGATGCAAATCCTGATCGCGGGCAGCGCCCTCCAGGCAGCCTAATCACCCCGGGTGCCTGAACGCCGCAGCCGTAGAGCACCCCCCTACTGGCCATCGTCCCCATCGTCCCCGCACCCGCCCTCTCCGGCCTCCCCGCACGCCCCGATCCACTACACCCCTGTCGTGTCCACACCTGTCCTTCGCCGCCCAACCTCATCTGCACACAGTTTCACCTACGGCGCTACGTTCGTAGTGCAAGGCGGAAGCATTCGCGTTACGCAGGGAAGTCCAGCGTCTCAAGCAGCGCGCGTGGCAGAACGTGGGCGATCACGCTCAGGAGACTTATCACTTGCCCGCTATCGACGTGGTGCCGCAAAGCGACGGCCTCGGCCGCGTCGGCAGCAGCGACCGCGCCAGCGTCCAAGTCGCTAATAAGCCTCAGGAGGTGGGCGACCAAGTCGCCCGCGTTCGTTGTCATGGGCCGCCCGGCCGCGAGCTCGGCAACATCGCCTTGTAGAGCCAGATCGGTCACTGCCAACTTGTCGCGCGCCGACGGCTCCGCTCTCTCTAATGCCGCCTCGGCAATCCTCAGAACCTCGTCGCGGACCCTGTCGCACATCTCGCCGAGGCTGGCCCTGGCCGCCCAGTAACGCTCGTCCACGGGGTCGGCCCACGCTTCCTCAATCGCAATGGTCTCTCGACGCCTCGCTGCCTCGCCCAAGCCCGCCCAATCCTCCGCGCTCAATGACCGGAGCGCAGCCAACAGGAGCATGACTTCCGCGGTGTTGTCGCCAGCTTCTCGCATGCGCGAATGTTGACATAGCCGCTTCATGGCCGACATGGCCGAGCGCGGCATCCTCGTATTCGATGCCCACGGCCTGATCTCGAACGCCGACAAGCTGTCGTGGAAGATGAAGGCGATCTTCGCGCAGGAGGAACGGGAGAAGATCGCCCGCAAGGTGCGTGACAACCTGGCGTTCCTGAAGCGGCAGGGCGTCCTCCTCGGCGTCATCCCGCAGGGCTACATGCGCGTCGACGGCGACGTGGTGGAGGACCCCGACGCGGCGCCCGTGATCCGCATCATCTTCACCCTCTACGCCACGGGCCGCTACAGCTTCGAGCACTTGGCAGGCCATCTGAACCGCCAGGGGATCAAGCCTGCGCGCGGGCCGAAGAAGGAGAACCACAGCCGCCCGCAGGCCGTCATCTTCACGGGCGACGTGGTGAAGGACATCCTCAAGAACCGGGTGTACCTAGGGCTGGTCCGCGTCACCCGCTGGCGAAGCGGCGACGAGCAATGGATCGAGGGCAGGCATCCTGCCCTGGTGGATCAGGAGACCTGGGACGCCTGTCAGAGCGTCCGGGTCCGCAACCGGCGCTGCAACAGCCCGGTGCGCAAGCACTGGAGCTATCCGCTCACCCCGATCCTTCGCTGCGCCAAGTGCGGCGGCACCATGCACGGCGAATCGGTGAGCCGGGACGGTCAGGTCTACCTCTACTACGCCTGCCATCAGGCGCGGCGGAACCGCTCAGCCGCCTACCCGGCGGCGACCATCCGGTGCTCGGCATCGTGGATCAGCGCGGCACGCATTGAGGAGGCCATCCGCCAAGAGCTTTACCGCTGCCTGCCCGGCGGCCAGGTGGATGAGGTCTACCGCGGGATTCTGCGGGAGGCGGTGGGCAAGCCGGCCGATCCCCGGCAGCCCGCCGAGGCCGCCATCCGGCGCCTGGACGAGCAGTTGGCCTGCGCCAAGCGCCTGTACGAGTTCGGAGAGGACGACTGGGGCACCTTCCTCGCCAAGCGCGAGGACATCCGTGCCGAGCAGCAGCGCATCCGCGACGAGGCCGCGGCTCGCGAGGGCGTCGGCGACGTGGAGTGGTGCCAGCGCCAGGTGGTCGACCTGCTCGCGGCGTGGGAGGCTGCGGACGAGACGCAGCGGTCCCTCCTGCTCGGGAGCATCTTCGGGCTCATCGAGGCCGAGGGCGGCGGCAGAGGCCGCTGGCTGCGCCTGATCGGCGTCCCGACCGACGGGTGGCGGTCCTTCTTCGAGCGTGTGGCACCAGGGCGGGAAACGCCCGTCTCCCGCTGAGGCCGCCGCAACGTGTCGGATCATCGATCCCGGCGGGTCCCGACGGACGCCTAGAGTTGCGCCATGTCCGCTCTTTCGGGGTATCGGCGAGTCCTCGCCGTGGTGGCGCATCCCGACGACGAATCCTTCGGCCTCGGCGCGGTGCTGGACGCCTTCGGCGCGGAGGGCGCGGAGATGTCGATCCTGTGCTTCACGCATGGCGAAGCGTCGACGCTGTCCGAGACCGTGGGCGGGCTTCGAGAGGTGCGCGCGCAGGAGTTCGAACGGGCGGCGGCGATGCTCGGAGCCACGCGCGCTCGCCTGCTCGACTATGCCGACGGACAGCTCGCCACGATCACCGTCGCCGAGCTCGCCGGGCACGTTGCTCACACCGCTCGCGACGCCGGCGCCGACCTGCTCCTGGTCTTCGACGAGGGCGGGATCACCGGCCATCCCGATCACGAACGCGCCACCGAGGCGGCCGTGTCGGTCGGTCGGTCAGCAGCGATCGACGTCCTGGCCTGGGCGCTGCCCGAGGACACGGCGAAGGTCCTCAACGAGGAATTCAGCGCGTCGTTCGTGGGACGTCCCGACGCTGAGCTGGACGTGCGTCAGACCGTCGACCGGCAGCGACAGCGGCGTGCCATCGCCTGCCACCCAAGCCAGTCGACGCACAACCCGGTTCTGTGGCGCCGCCTCGAGCTTCTCGGAGACTCCGAGTGCCTTCGATTCCTGCACCGTGCGGCCGACTCGGCCCGATGAGTTCGGCAGCCACCGCCCGTCTGCACAATCGACGGCGTACGTGCAGCCACGCGGAGGACAGCGCCACATGACCACCCTGGACAAGCGATTCGACGCTGTCCTGGAGAAGAGCCCGAGCAAGGGTGGCTGGACCTACGTGGTCATGCCCGGCTCGGCCGAGTACTTCGGGACGCGCGGCCTGGTCAAGGTGCGCGGCCTGGTCGACGGCCACGCCTTCCAGAGCTCCTTCATGGCACTCGGCGACGGCCGCCACAAGCTGCCGATCAAGGCGGACGTGCAGAGGGCGATCGGCAAGCAACCAGGAGAGCGCGTGACCGTCGTGCTCCAGGAGCGCCTGGAGCGGGACGGCCGCTGATCTCCGCAGCCGAGATCACCGCCACCGTACCCCGCGCGGCTACTCGACCTCCACGTCCGTGATCGCTGCGAGACCGTCGCGGTAGGCGGGATCGTCCAGGTCGCGCCTGTGCACCACGGTGGCCACGCCGGCCGCCGTCTTCGCGAACTCCATGATGTGCACGCCCTGCGGGCCCGTCTCGAACGCGGGAACATCGGCGCCCGGCTCGATGATCAGCAGGTCGTCCTTGGTGAGGTCCGCGTCGCCGGCGCGCAGGCTGCCGTCCCAGACGAGCAGGCCGCGCCAGTCACGATGCTGATGGCGAGGAATGGCGACGCCGCCCGGGAGCCTGGTGTCGAGCATGACGCCCCGCTCGGGATCATCCGCGGCACCGAGGTCGAAGCGCTGGCCGCCCTGCAGGTGGCCGGTGACGATGCCCGAGACGGTGGCGAGCGGGGTGGTCTGGTTGCCCACGTTGTGCTCCGACCCGGTGGGACGCGCGGAGAAGTTCGCTGCTGCCTGGCGGTGGTGGAGGGTGGGATGGTCGTGGAACTCGGGTCCGTAGCCGCCGCCTGAGCGCACGTCCTGGGCGAAGATCTCCAGGAGCTGGCAGCCCTTGGGGCCGTTCAGCACCGGGCCGTACTCGACCCGGGCGGGCGAGACCAGCACGTCCCCTGGCGTCATCCACCAGTCGCCGATCAGCACCGTGCCGTCGAGCACGACGACGGCGATCCAGCAGTCGTGCCAGTGCATGGGCCAGAACTGGTTGGCGGGCATGCGGATGTCGGGGATGGCCATGCGCCATGGGGCGTCCGGCGAGCCGAGCAGGAAGCGCTCGCTCCACTGGTAGCCGCAGAGCTCATCGCTGTCGCGGACGACGCCGTCCGGGCCGTCCTTGCCGCCGGGCTTGAGCCGGGCGAGCCGCACGCCCCTGCTGATCGCACGTCCCGCTGCCTCGGACACGATGGCCATGAGCTCTCCTCCAGCCGCCCCGAAACCGCACCCGGCCAGGCCGCCCGCGGGCGCCAGCAGGTAATTGTGATGACTATATTCACAGTTTGCAAACCCGCCCGGCCGGCCCCGACCATGTGGCTCGCGCGTCACTCACGGCGCGCCTCGCCGCGCCCGGCGCTCAAGGAGATGCACCATGACGGACGATCCCGTGGCCGTCGTCGAGGCCTTCGGGGCGGCCTGGGCGGCGCACGACCTCGACGCGGCCGTCGCCTTCCTCACCGCCGACTGCGTCTTCGACAACACGAGCCCGGCCCCCGACGGCGAGCGCGTCGTCGGACCTGCGGCGATCCGTCAGGCCTGGCAGGGGATCTTCGCCGACCCCTCGTCGCGCTTCGACGCCGAGGAGACCTTCGCCGCGGGCGACCGCGTCGTGCAGCTCTGGCGCTACAGCTGGGATGGCGGCCACGTCCGCGGCGTCGACGTCTTCCGCATCCGCGACGGCAAGGTCGCCGAGAAGCTCTCCTACGTCAAGGGCTGACGCGCGACCGGGTGCCGCGCCCGTCGAGTGCCGCGGATTCGCGGACGGGCGCGGTGGCGGCGAAGCGCTCCACGGCGGCGAGGTCGTAGTCGCCGTGGTCGGTGCCCAGGCCCTGTGCCACCAGTGCCGCGGTGGCGCAGCCGAGGATTGCGGCGTCACGCAAGGAGCGATGCAGGGCGAGCGCGCGCAGGTAGCCCGCGCTGAAGGCGTCGCCGCAGCCGGAGGTGTCGACCACCTCGACCGCGAACGCCGGCACCCGCTGCGCCGCATCGGCGGTGACGACGACGGCGCCATCCGCTCCGCACGTGGCGGCGACGGCGCCGACGCCGAGGGAGAGGAGCTTCCGGCAGCCCTCGACGACGTCGTCGCTGCCGGTGAAGCCGAGCACCTGCTCGTCGTTGGGCAGCAGGTGGTCGACGTACGCCAGGGCCGGCGCGACCATGTCGAGGATGCCGGGGAAGTCGCCGGGCGCGAGCATGTCGGCGGAGGTGGTGACGCCGCGCTCCCGCGCGCTGCGCAGCAGCATCACCACCGGGTC